>TARA_R110001632_G_scaffold76073_1_pt1 | contig 26550 bp, 37 predicted proteins | sample TARA_R110001632 | Tara Oceans TARA_R110001632 (sample SAMEA4398266) | marine metagenome | biome: Polar Biome; feature: [SRF] surface water layer (ENVO:00010504); material: water (ENVO:00002006), including particulate matter (ENVO:01000060) such as... | depth 5 m
TTTTACAGTACATTTTCATATCCCTAATAGATAATATTAAATTGTAAATTCCAACACAAATAGCCCCATCATTCATTCCCATAGTTTTTGATAAATCTTTTTCAAATTGAGTTCCCGTAATTTTTCTTTTTAAATTTTCCATTTTGTTATATTTTTTTCATGATCAAAATTAATCATATACAAATATACAAATTTAATTTGTATCTATAATAATAACCAAAAAAATAGTTTACATTACTTTACTTTGTTCAATACGTTCTGCAATTCGCTCTAAGATCATTTCCCTGTCCATTTTGGTAGGTTTGTAATTATTATATAGTTGAGGTGGTAAATTTAAAAAAGATGCATGATATGAAGTTACTTTAAATCCTCGTTTTATGCATTCAGCATATAAATCAAAATATCTCAAATGAAGATATAATAGTTTATCGTAAAAAAACTTAACATGTCCTGTTCCTAATTTGAATTGATCGGGCGCATTTTTTAAACAAAATTTACCTTTTAATATTGCATTTGGTATTCTTTTTATTTCCCTATGTTCTGCCAACAAATGCCTATTATGTAATTCTGATGGCATTATTCCTACATTTATTCTTGTCATGATGTTTTTATTTGTTGTATTTAAAACCCCCCGAAGGGGATTTAATTTATGTGCAAACGTAACAAAGTTGATTTGCAACTATGTATAATTTATAATTATTAACACCAATATAAATATCATTTTGCCCTGTTTTAACTAATTGCATTTTAACATTTCTATTATTCAATTTAATATTTTTCAATATTGTTGAACTTATTTGATTTACTTCGTTTAATAAATTTTGCATGTTTTTGGTTTTTATTTGTTTGTTATTAATCATATACAAATATACAAATTTAATTTGTATCTACAATAAGGTAATAAATCTATTATCCTATTTCATAATAATCCATTCCACAACCATTTGATGCAGAATTATTATCAGCATTATTTAAATTTTTTACAAGAGATTTAATGCCTTTTGGATTTATATTTATTTTTTTGTTGCCTTTTTCATGTTCCCAAGATTTTCCACATTCAAGGGTATATCCAAAATATTCAATGAGTTCAAGGATTGTTCCTGTTTGTTTTGATGTTCTTGATCTTCTTGTTGTAATTACAGTAAAATTTTTCATGTTTGTTATGTTTTTATATATATGTAAATATACAAATTTAATTTGTATCTATTACAAGGCACTAAATTTATCTTAAACTATTTTTTATTGTTTATTTATTCTATGCTTGAAAAATGAGGATAAAAGTATAAAATGTTTTGAAGGGATATTTCTGCTTCAATTATTAATTGTTCTAAATAAATTGAACTTTTTTGATCATTTTTTAAAATTAAACGCAATTCATTTCTAAAAGGAAATACATTATAAGGCGAAATTGTTTTTTTTGTTTTAATTGCATCAATAATAATTTTAATTTGAAGTTGTTTTTTAATATTATGATCAATCATCTGTTTTTGGTGTCTTAATATAAATATATTATACTTAAAATAAATATATTATACTGTTTTTTTTTAATGGTATGTAGATATAAATATATTATACTGTTTTTTTTAATTATAATTGAAATTTTTAGGAAATAATCCTTTTATAAACATGGATAACCCTGCAATACAATCGGGGGCATCATCATTTTTATTTTTACCCTCTTTACTAAAAGATTCAATATTTTGGATAAATTGATAATAATCGTTGGTATTGTTTTCAATAAAATTAAATTTGTTTATTACAAAAGCACTTTCCATAATAATTCGGGTAATTTTATTTTTTGAATTATGAACTTGTAATATTTGAGTATTTACCATTTTTGATAATTGTCTGCTAAACATTGCTCCCATATTATTACTTTCTATCCTGCAATATTTAACTTCCCATTTGTTTAATTTTTCAGCACATAAAGGCATAGATACATCTGTATTTTCCCTGCTATATAAATAATCAACTATATAAATTTCATTCCCAATTATTCCACCAATTGCTAATGCAGTATAATCCTTTCCTTGATCTGCAACATCTATATAACCAACATAACCCTCTATTCTATTTTTAATTGTTTCAAACTCTTGTTTATTCATTTTAAGTAAATTATTAAATAACCTACCTTTCATATCTACGGGTTGTTGCATATATTCTGCTAACCAAATATCGGGATTAATTCTACTCCTAATATCATGATATTGTTTTGTGCTCATTACATCTTCACAAAATGATTCTTGATTCTCATCCAATGCAGGAACTATAATACTCAAATCATATCTATTATCCTTAATATTTCTACCTATTACATCATTGGTACTCCACCTTGTTCCTATGTCAATTTTTGAACAATTTTTTTCCAATCGAGAATCATGAGTAGCCTCTTTCCATAATAAAATTTTCTCATTTTGGTTATCACTCAATGCATCCTCTACACCTCTATAAAGATCATCTGTAATTCCTAATTTAGTTGCACCAAAACCAATAATAGTTCCACCAACTCCTGCACCAAAATATCCAACTTGTTTTGATTGATTAGTATTCCAACCTTGCAAATTAGATTTATCGTCACTCAAAACAACAGTAGGAAAAACGTGTTTAAATTGATTAGTTCTTAAAATGTTTCTAACATCATAACTAAATTTTAAATATAAAGTAGCAGTACAAGTATTCCTCATGATGCTTTCTTTTGGATTTTTACCAAGTGTCCACGCTGAAAATAATGTTGTTATATAGGATTTTCCTGCCCTTGGTGGCATTGAAACAGATAAGGAATCAAGATCGCCTTTTTCTATTTTTTCAAATGCATCAGCAATCTTTTTTAAGAATGGTCTGTTGGTAAAAAATTCATGATCATAATAAAGACAAAAATGCCAAAACTCCCTGTTGGCAAGTTCTCTTTTTAAAATCTCAATTATAGCATCTTTTTTATTCATTATTTAGGAAGTCTTTAATTTCCTCCGTACTAAATCCTGACAAATCTATACTTGTTTCTTGTTGTTCAATTTGTTGAATTGGCGCCCCATATCCACTATCCATTAATGCCTTATAAGCAGAAACATCTCCATCCATAGCCTTACGGACTAAAGCTAATGTTATTATATCTTCTTGTGATAAGGTTTCTGCCAATCCTGTAATTGGATTTTTTCCTTCTCGGGTAGCCTCTAACCATCTTTTTGCAATGGTGCTTCTATTCAATGAACCTTTTGGTCTACCTTTTGGGTTTCCACTTTGACCTTTTTTAAATTCATGTTTTTTAATATTGTCGTCATTTACCATTTTTTCACAAATTTATTTAAAGTAATATTATAATCATATCCCATTTCGTTTAAAACTGCTTTTAATTTCCTGTTTGGGAAACTTTGAGATGCATAATTTAAAGAAAATACGAAATTTTTAAACGTAGTCAAATCTACTTGATCATGTTTACTTAAATATTTTATTATTTCGTTTTTTGATTTTTGCTTTTTTATTTTATCAAAAACATTAGTTTTAGTAGGTGTTCCTAATTCAACAAAATAATTGTTTATATTTTTGGAATGATTTTCTAAAGTTAATTGTTCTTTTGTTTTGTAATTATAAGTTCTAATATTGTTTTTAATAATATTTTTTAACATTTCATACTGTTCATCTATTGAATTGAACAAATATGGATAACCTTTGCCTGTTAATTCGGGAAAAGTACATCTGTTTGGTAAAATAGTAATTTGATCATTCATTATGCTTTCCGCAATACTGATACAAAAGGTTTCGTGCCTACTGTTTATTGTATTACTATGGCATTTAGATAATTCTTTTAAATAATCGCTATGTTTTGTAAAAGATTTTACTATACAATATGGTTTTTTGTTAATTGTATTAATGTTGTCCTTATCTCCTGCAGTTAAAATTACTTGAAAATCCAATCCTTCATCCCATAATTTATCGAATTGATTAAAAGTTATTTGCCAATTTTTATATCCATCTAATCTATGATTATATATAAAAGTAAATTTATCATATTTTTTAGGACTTTTGATTGCATTAGAATATCCTCCTAAATTAATTTCGCTTTTTTCTTGTATTTCTTTAATTTTATTAACGTGCAAAATATCCTTAGCCTCCTCCATAAGCATATCATAACAATATTTAGTATGGAAAAAATTCATATCTGCACCTAAACTTCCTATAACTTGATCATATAAAATGTGAGTACAAGGTAAATAACTTGTTACCTTTTCTAAACTTCTGTGAATAACATAATGGTGGTAATTAAAAACTCTTGGTCTAAAATCGTCAACTATTGTATCTTGAAAATATTTTAGGTGGTGTCCCTGTTCAACAACATTATTCCAAATTAAATCAAATGCATAATTTTTAAATAATTGTCTAAAAATATTACAATTAAAATTAATTACTTGATGTTTTTTACCTTTTGGCATTGGAACTCTTATAATTTTAACCAAAGAGTTTAGGTCATCTTTTACATATTTCCTATTTCCATCAATTAATAAGAAAAAATTATATCTTTTTGTTTTTAATAATTCATTGCAAAGTTGTTTAATTATAATATAATTAGAATCTGCATTTAAATTATCAACCGAAAGCATCGGATATATTAATACATTTAATTTTGGATTTTGCATACAATATTTGGATATTTTTTAATAAAATCTTGAAATTCAGTTTCTAATTCTTCGTATTGGTAATATGGCATTGATAAATTTATTATCACTTCATTTTTTTCAATAGAATTATCCCCCTCAAACATTTCTTCTTCCTCAAAAGATTCATCGAATTTCATAATATCCAATCCCCAATCATCAAGCAAATCTTTATCCCATTCATTTGCTAACATATCCCAATCCCATTCACCAAATCCAACATTGTCTTTTACTATAAATTCCCGCTGTTGTTCCCCTGTTAATTGATCAGCTATAATAATTGGTATTTCTTTTAATCCTGCCTCTTTACAAGCCTTTAAACGCATATTTCCACCAAGCACAAACATCTCATTATTTACTACAATTGGTCTAATATCTAACATTTGAGGAAATTCCCTAATTGAATTAACTAATTTGTCGAATTTATTATCCTTAATTATTCTTGGGTTGTCGGGATTTGATTTTACTTCTGATATTTTTACGGTAGTTAATTTCATGATACAATTTTGAAAATAATAATTGGTACTAAAAATATGATTAGTCGGGCAATAGTATATTTTGCATTAGTAATATCTTTTACCCATACAGTAAATTTTTGTTGTTCTTTATGAGGTAAGAAAATATGCAATATTCTATCTATTGTGAATATTAGAAACATTAAGATTATTACTATTGTTCCTGTAATTTTTTGGAATAAATTAAATTTGGATTTTTTATCCGTAGTTGATTTTTTCATTTTGATTAATTTGGTGTTGTAAGTTATAAAAAATAGCAGGAGAATTTACTTATAGAAAGATCAAAATCTATGTTCTGATTCTCCTGCTAATAAAACATAACATTACTAATATAATAAAATTTAGAATATATTATGGTTTAATTATTTCAAATTTATTCTCTTGATGCAAAAAATATATTTTTTCTAACATATATTTTAATCTTATACAATTTGCATTTCCACCTCTATCTTCGGGTTCATACAATTCAATACTGTCCTTAAATCCTTTTATTGTTTTATGTAAATCTAAAACCCTAAAGGCTTTACCATTAATTATACAATTTTCTTGTTTAATTAAATAATCATACATTTTTTTAAAGGTTAATAAATTACTCATAAATAAACTTTTTTAAATATGCATTATAATTTTGTAAGGATAAAGAAAGATAATCTTTTGCATCCCTAAAGGAAATTGAATATAATTTGTATTCACTTTCAGTTGCATAATCCCAAAATTGTAAAATAATTTCCTCTTGATCAGTCAATCCAAAGCCTCCTAACATACAATATTTACTATTTGGTGAATTATCAGTTATTGTATTTTGAATTTCTTTAAGATTGTTATATGTAGTTCCACATGTTTGTTCCTCTAACCATGGAAATGGTTCTTTCAATAAACTTATTAAACCTAAATATTCTATTTTATTTAATTTTTTGAACTTTTTCATTTTGATATGTTTTAAAAAAAAGGGGAAATTAATCCCCTTAATTTATTCAGATATAATTTTTGCTATTTTTTGCATAGTGGTTAAATTTAAACCACGATCAGCATTTAAAAATAAATACAATTGATTTGGATGAACTTGGCATTTTTTTGCAAATGCATGTACACTCATTTCATTTTCAATTATATGGTTATTAATTAATTTCCTGCAATCATGTACAAGAAATTTTAATTGATGTTTAGTTATTTCTTCTATTTTTTTCATAATTTTTAAAATTAAAATGGTAATCCATCATCTTGTGAAGTGCTTAAAGTTTTTATTGCATCTTCTTGAAAATTTCTTTCAATGTTTCCTTTTATTGGTTTATTAAATTGTTCCTCTTGGATTTCATTAGTTATTTTCCAACATTCAATAGAATTAAAATATTTTACTTCGCCTTGTGGATTAGTCCATGATCGTCCTCTAATATTAATAAACGCTTGAACATTTTCGCCCTCCATAATATTATCAAGTAATTCACATCTTTCCTGCGTTACTTGCATAATTATTTCTTGTGGATAAGTATCATCTGTTTTGATCACAAACTCGCGTAAAGCAAATTTATCAGATATTTGTTTTTTTGCATTAATTTTAATTACTGTTCCTTTTAAATCCATGATTTTTTATTTTTTATTTTTGTTTTGTAATTCAGTTAAGCATTCTAAATAATAATCGTTTGCGATCAAATATTGATCATACATCTCATTTTCTTTTTCTACATTTCTTTCAATTTTTACGGAAGTCATCCTGTTTTCTATTTCAACATGTTCTACATCATGTAGTTCTGCATTATCTCCATATCCTAATAAATCGGGTGGTGTTGTTGTTAAACAATAAATTACCTCACCAAATTGTTTGTTATATAACAACATGTAACCACGCAATTGCCAATCATAACCCGATTTTTTCACAGATTTATTAGCTTCTTCTTGAAAAGCAGGAAATGTATCAAAACTCCAAGAACATTTAATATCTATAATATTGTTTTCGGCATTAATATCACATTCCCCCGTTATCCAATCTAAAGTAATTCTTTCATCATTTTTTTTAAAATCCATAAATCTTGATTGATTTACCATTTCAATTCCTAAATCCTCATTTTGAATTCCTTTTTCTGTATATTTATTTCCAAAAAAAGTTTTAATTTCAAAATAATCTTCCTTAGCTTTTTGCATTAGAAAAGATTTTGTTCCCTCGGATGGGGAATTTTTTGTTTTGCTTTTTGTCATTATTTTGCTCAATTCAGAACATCTAATAACTAATTTATTTGGTGTTTTCATCTATATATGTTTTAATTGTTAATTCATTTTCTGCAAATTTTTCGGCTCTTTCCTTTTGTGTTATTGTTAACCTAAAAGTTTCAATTTCATCAACGAATTTTTTTGCCTTTTCATTTTGTGATGGAGTTAATTGAAAGGTTTCATTTAATTTTTCTATTGAATAATTACCATTTTTAATTGATTCCAAGGCTCCATTTAAGCGTTTTGTATCTAATTTAGGTTTTTCGGGTTTTGGAATTTCATATCCTTCGGGTAAATCCTCACCTGCATATATATATAAACCAAGTCCATGCAATGCAAGAGCTTTTGTTGTACTTCTTTGGATTGCTTTGTTTACATCGAAACTTGTTACATCATCTAACAAAATTGATTTGTTTCTAAAATCCATTATAGGTAAATAATCTATGTGCTCAATTTCATCAATAGTAACCCCAATTTTTACCCAACAAGATTTCCCATCAGTAAAATAATTGCATTGGTTTACATTTTCATAAACAGTTCTTTGAACATTAGGATAATTTTTTTTAACCTCAGCCCAAGCCCATGCCCAAGATAAATAGGTTAGATTTCCCTTTTTTTCGGTTTTGTCGTTCACATTGATACTACTTAAAGTATCAAAAACAACATTTTTTGGTGTTTTCATGTTTGTTATGTTTAAATAAAAAATTAATTGATTAAAGTAAATTTTTCTAAATTTTGTTTAAAAGGATGAGAATGATAAGTTGGTTGGATATATTTATCAATTGTTTTGTGCAATGCATTTAAAGAATATGTTTTTATTCCATTATCCCAAGTTATTATTTTTTTTAAATTTTTACGAAGTTTTGTAATCTTCATAGATTTTAATAATTCAATTTTTTGTGTTATTGTTATGTTTTCGATCATATACAAATATACAAATTTAATTTGAATAGGCAAACATAAATTTAAGTTATGTTGCATTTTTTTGGTAATTTTCTTCTCTTTTTAAATTACTAATATGTTGGTTCATGGCATCTATAATATTGTTGGCATTTTCATAAAATAATTTCATACTGTTATATAAACCATCCCATCTCTTTTCTATTACAAAATTATCAACTGAATAAAATTTACCTAATTCACTTGCTTTACTCATTGGAAACCCTGCATCAAGATATTTTTTTGTTTCTTCTCTTTTTATTTTTTCTGTTTTAGCTTCTGCATTTTTCCATTCAATTCTACTTTGACCTAATTCTGTTGCATAATAACTTAATAAAGTGATCATTTGAATTCTTTGGTACATTATATCATTTATTCCCAAATAATCCATTGGCAATTCTCTATACCAATTAATAATTGATTGAATTTCTTCGCTTACATAATTAAAATCTTTCATGATCTTTATCTTTAATTTTTTGTTTATATATTATTTCTAATTGTTTTAATTCCGTTTTAGATAATTTTAATTTTAAATATCTATTTTGATCTAACCAATCTAATTGGTTTTGAGTTATTCTTTCTGTTATCCTTTTTCTATATTCATGAATATTACCATGTTTGTTCCTATTGCATGGCACACATTGTCCATGGACGTTATCCTCATGAAATCTAATTCCCTCATAAGTTGTAGCATAAAAATGTCCTGCATCAAATTTTCTGTTTTGCAAAGGGGTTCCACAACTAATACACCCTTTTTCTAAATCTCTTAATCTAATAAATTTATTAAAAACGGTTTGCACTTTTTTTTTCCAATCCGTTAATGTCATGTTTTCAGCATAAAATTTCCTTTTTTCGGCTCTTGCTTTTTTTTTGGCTTCATTTTTTATTTTGGAATTGTTGTATTGAATAGCACAAGTATAATTGCATACCTTTTGAGTTGTATTGTAGGGCAAAAATAATTCATTGCAAAATTTACATTTCTTTTTTTTAATAAATTGTTTCATGTTAAAATGGTATATTGTTTTGAGTTTCTTTTGGTTTCATTCCTGCAAAATAATCTATTTTTTTATTGCCCATTATTATGTTTTCTGTATAATCATTCCATTCAGAAGTTTCCAATTTAATATCCATTTTATTGATACCAATACCACCATCCCTGTTTTTTGCAATAATAAATTCCCCTTTTCCCTGCATGTCATTACCTTGTTCGTCAGTTAATTCGCCATAATATTCGGGTCTATGCAAAAAAGTAACAATAGAGGCATCTTGTTCAATTTCGCCCGATTCTTTTAAGTCGGGTAAACTTGGTCGTTTTCCTGATCTTCCAACATCTCTACTTAATTGAGCCAAGGCAATGCATGGAATTCTATTTGCCATAACAATCCTTTTAATGTCATTACTTATTTTGGTAACTTCATGATACCTACTTTCTGCCTTTGTTGGCATAATTTTTTGTAAATAATCTACAATCCATAAAGAAATATCATTTTTATTTTTTACACTTTGTAATTTTGTTTGAATATCTGCAGTGGTATGAGAACCATCAAATATGATTAAATTATCCCATCTTGTATCATTTTTTAAATTTTCTATTTGTTGCAATTGATCATGTGAACATTTTCCATATTTTATATCATTTGAATTAATTCCTAAAATATTTGCAATTATTCTACGGACAATTCTATCATGAGCCATTTCTAAGCTAAAAAATACAACTACCTTATTATCATTAAAACATAAATTTCTTATTAATGAAATTGCCCAAGCAGTTTTTCCCATTGCAGGACGACCTCCAACAACCATTACATCATCTGATTCCAAAATTAATTCGCCTTTTAATTCTTTCCATCCTAATTCTAATCCTAATGGTATTCCTAATTTCGCTTGGTTATGTTTAAATAAAATTTGATTTATACTATCAATATTAGTAATTTCTTTAATTGATTTATTGATACTTAATAAATCTTTTACTTTTGTGACTTCATCAAGGATATAATTACTTCGTGGATTTCCATTTTGCATTTCTGAATTTATGTTTTGCAACATTAAAAACACCTTTTTTACTGAATATTCATACCAACAGGAATTTAATATTCCATCCCTGTTCATTGTTTCAGCAAAATTAATATCTGAAGAAATAACACTTAATTTAAATATTGTATTAGATTCTAAATAATTTTTTTCCCTTAAAAAATGAGTAATATTTAATAAATCTACTAATTGATCATTTTCTGTAATTTGTTTAATTGCCTTATAAACTGATTTATTAAAATTGCTTTGAAACCATTCCTCTTGTAATAAATTAAAATATTCTTGTTGATCTGTTTTATTTAGATTTAGCACAATTCCTAATGCTTTATCAAAAATGTTTTTTTCTTTCATGTTTGTTATGTTTGTTATGTTTGTTATTTAGTGGATTAATAAACCTCTTTTTTTACAACCTCAAATCCATATTTGTCTAATGTTGTTGATCGGCTAAAATATTCTAAAGTACAATATTGAAATCCATTTTCTTTGTGAAAATTGTCCTTACTTGCCTTTATCATTGCATTAAAAATATTTTCACGTTCATATCCTTCTTTTATTCGTGCTAAATACTTAGATTTGTTACTACCATTAAATACGCGATTTTTTTTATTAAAAGTATTATTAAAAAATATCATTAATTTATCCCAATCAATAGTAATATTAACAATTTCCTTTCCTTTTATTTCATTTACTTTTATTTCCTTTGTTGTTGTTTGTTCAACATTTGTTGGATTTTGTTTAACAATAGTTGGTAAGTTTGCATCAATTTCTGCCTTTTGTTGCCTCATTTTGGCACTTTTTTGTCCTGCAATTGATCGAACTTCTTTAATTTTATTTCTTTTGTCAATATTTTCCAAAACCCGTTCTGAATAAATATATTTTCCTTTTTTTTTGAATAATTCACAAACCTTAACTTGATATGTAATTATTTCCTTAATTAAATTAACATCTTCTTTAAAAGTACTTGCTATGGCTTCAAACATGTACGGTTTTAAATAAAGTTTATGATCTTGTTCCTCATGCAATATCTCAACAACTCGCCAATAAATTCCATATCCTTTTGCACCATATTTGCCTAATAATGCTTGGACTTTTGGATCATTTGTTGTGCTATAATCATGTGAAAAATAATAGGCTTCTTTTTTACTCATTTTGTTATGTTTTTAATTATTTATATTTCAATACTTTTTAAGGCTTCCAACATTGAATTAGAACGCTTTTTAACACCCTCTACATATTTTCTTCTTTCATTTATATTTGGTTCAATCCAATAACCTTTATTTGATGCAATTAGATTAATTATTATGCTATTGCATCTAATACAATTTATTATTATCCTTATTCTTGGTTCACTAAGGGAATTAAAACCATGTTCCCTTAATGCTTTGATCATTTTAATATTAGTTATTGCATTATTTTTTCCTATTTTGGTTTTTAATCCATTAACAATAGCAGGTAATAATACCTTTTTTTCATAATCAGTTAATGGTTCTGTTATTTTTTCAAATCCGTATATCATGTTTTTTTTATAAATTAATTATTTGTTTAGTTTTTTTGTCAAATTTTATAGTATTAATTATTTTACCATTACAACTAAATTTAAAAATAATTTTATCGTCAATTTCTCGTTTTGTTGTAATTATTTCGGCAATTTCATGAGAATTTTTTGCAGATGTTCCTACAAAAATTGTTTGTTTACTTGTATCTTTTGCGCCAAATGATTTATCAGTTTTATAAATACAGGCTTCTACTTTTGTCCAAATTGGGTAACTTTTCATTTTGTTATGTTTTTAATTGTTTGTAATTGTTTATAAATTGATAATTTCTAAATATTTGTAATATAATTCCCTATTAAAATTACTTCTAATTATTAAATCATTTTTTTGAGTTTCCCACAATTTAATGTTTTGCAGGGTTTTTTGTCCAACAATTACATTTTGAATATATAATGGTTTTTGAATTTTTTTAGAATTATTCATGCAAAGGATTTTTTTTATTAAATTTTTCATGTTTTTTTTATTAATCAGTAAATACAAAACAAATTTCCAATTTTCCAATTTTTTTAGTCATTTGCAAATATCCAACACCATTAACAGAAGTTTTAAATTGTTTTTTATTTAAAAAATTAACAACATTAGCACAATAATGAGATTGGACAGTAATTTCGTTAGTTGTCATTCTATATCCATAAATTTTTTCATGGTTTTGTAAATTTTTAGTAAGAATATTCATTATTCTCACATTTGAAGGATTAAAAATAAAATTTGTCATGTTTTTGATATGTTTTTAATTGTTATTATTATACTTAAATATAACATAAATTAAATTTATACCATAATAGAAATTAAGTTATCTTTTGACAAAATTAAATTTTTGTTTAACAAATGTTGGACAAAAAAATAGGTGCAACTTATTAAAGTTACACCTACAACAAATGAATCCAACACCAAATTGAACTACATAATATTAAATTAAAATTCTTTAATTAAACAATAAGAAACCATAATTTGAGTTCCATTATTGTATGCATTTTTATAATAATTTATTTGATCAAAATATTTTTTTCTATCATTTATAACTTGACAACCTGCAGACCAATTTCCAATTAACCATTTAAATATTTTTAAATTTTTTAAACTAAAATCATAGGTATTTGTATGATAATTTATTCCATACCATCCAAGTTCATAATCTCCAATTTCTTCAGATTTATTATTTTTATTTCCATCCCTGTAAACCTTAACTTTTCTTCCAATTTGTTTTAATGATGGCATTTTTCCTTTATGCAATCCATAAGACCAAACATTATAATACCATTCCTCAGATTTTAATATAGCAGTTCCTTTTTTATTATATTTTAAAAATCCACCCTTCAATACTTTTCCTCCTGCATTTGTAGTTCCACTTAAAACTCTTATAAATTTTTCTCCCTCAAACTCATAAAATTTATCATCATAAGTATTATAAGTATCTTCATTTGATCGAACACCTAAAATCCACCTTTGTTTTGGTATTTTTTTAAAATTATCCAAACTTTTTACTTTATCAAGTAATTCCTTGTCGGTATAATTTTTTACTTTATTGATCATTTTTTAAGCAATTGAATGAATTTAAAAACTATTATTAATATTAGTAAAATAATTAATAAATATAAAAGATAAATACCATTTTGTTTTAAATTTAAATTCTTTTTAGTTTCATAATATTTAATTGGAATTTTTTGTACTATTATTTTATCAACAAAAACAGTATCACATTTCGCATCTATATAAATTGAGTCATGAAGTTGAGTAATTTTTACTATTAAATTTTCTTTTGTTAATACAATAGTGTCTTTTAAACTTATTAGGAAGCTATCTAATTGAATTATTGTGTCTGTTTGAACTCTTGGCACAATTAAATTAATTGTATCTCTTAAAATTACTGTATCTGTTTGATGAACAAAAGGATATTTTTTAACTAACCTTGCATGTCTTTTAATTGGGGAACATGAAAATATAGAAAAAAGTAAAATAATTACAATTATTCTAATAATTATTTTTATTATTTTTTTATGTTTTCCCATACTGCTACTCCCATTAATACTAAGACAAAACTTATTAATTCAATTAAAATTAAAACAACATTTTGTTCTGTTGCATAAATTATGGTAATGTAAATAATTAAACATGAAATTATTAATGCTATAAATCTTTTACTTGATTGATCAGATTTTTTTTCAATTAATTTTTTTAAATATTCAAATATTTTCATTATTTTTTAATACCATTTTCTGCTAACATTACAACTAATTTTTGTACACTATCTGATAAAATACAAAAACTTTTAGTCAATGCTTTTAATTCACATTGAGTGGCATCCTCAATTCTTTTAATATCGTTTTCCTGTTGTTTAGCAATTAAATCAATCTTTCCTCTATTCTTTCCTGTTTGAACTATGCAATGTTTTACATCATTTATAAGTCTTGTAAGAAAAAATCCTACAATAGTTAATAATATTGTAATAACTACAGTTGCCAAAGTCAATGTACTAACTTCCATTTTTTTTATTTAATAATGAGTTCTTTTATTTACTATTTTATCTCCAACTTCACAAGTTAAAACCGCTTTCCTTTGATAATTTACTAAATAATCTATTTCGGGAGATTCCTTTACAATTACGGGAATATCAAGTATGGAATGAGTATGGTTAAATTGATTATAATCTGAAATAAATAATTCATTTTCACTTAATAAATATAAATCAGTTAATAAATCTATAATCCCATTACTATATGGATCAGTTTTAATTTGCCAAGTATTTAAATTTTCTCTAACAACTGTTTTCATGTTTCTGTTTTGATAAACTAAATTATCTATTTCCATGTTTGGTTGCCTTTCTCCTATAAAACCAAAAAATCTGATTGAATCTTCTACATTGGAATTAGTAAAATTAATTCCTTCAATTTCTTGTTGTAAATTAAATTTTACCCTTAATCTTGCAGTGTTTTGAGCAGTAAAAATACTATAAGGTTTTAATTCATAAATTCCCCAAACTAAAGTTCCAACAATTCCACCAATATTATAATTTAATGTCAATTTGTAACAACCTGCACCATCAATATTTAAAACATCTTTCCATTTTATAGTTGTGTACCAAGAAAAAGGTTGATCAGAAAAAGCAACATTTACAGGAACATAAGTTGTGGCAATATCATTTTTAGTTAAATTAAAAACAATAGTATCTGAGGCTGAACTCAATTTAATCCAAGCAGAAGTAATATCATTTTTATAAGTTTCCGTTTCTGTTGCATGAGCCAAAACCAAAAGTTTTTCATCACAACAACGAAAAGGTTCTACAAAAGAATTAGTTGCAACAGATGTTGGCAAATTTATTGCAGTATATTGAGCAGTTATTCTTTCTTCTATTATTGGCATTTTTTTATTTTTAAGTTACATTAAAAATTCTACGAGTTGATGGATCAGTAACAGAACCTTGAAAGACAAAGTTTTTAGGTGATGCCCCCAAAGTTTCAAATGTTGCAGTTGTTGAATAATTTCCAACAGGTAAATTTTGGTCTAATCTTATATAAAGTGTGGTGTTTAAAGTTCCACTAATCGGGCGAGGTATTGTTAAATTTTGAGTAAAAGTTCCTCCCGAAGTTAAGCTAACCTCAAAGTCGGTTCCTGCCACATTTATATATAAATCTTCATTTGGCACAATATCGGTAGCGGTAAGAGTACTTGTGGTTTCGTTAGATGGACCATTTCCTAAAACGTAGGTCATACCGTTTCTAAAACTTGGACTAATCCCTGTTGTCGGTACATCATAAACTGTACCGCTTGTAATTTGAGATACCGTACTTGCACCAACAGAAGTTATGTTGTTTCCTAAATAATAACTTCCATAATTCAAACCACTTTTTAATCTTACAGATACAGTTTTAGGAAGTGAAGCGTTTGGTATTGTTAAAATTCCTGCAACAAAAGTAATTCCATCATTTGAAAACTCAAAATAATTGCTTGATGCTATCAAAACATCGTTTCCCGTTGAATTCGTGAGTCCAACTACAAAAGTTACAATATTTGAAACCCCTGCCCCTACAAAAGTAACCATTCCACTAACGGGATTTGGACTTGAAGTTATTGTTGGTGTTGCAACAATACCCAAAATTTCAACTGCATCAACAGTTAAATTCCCGCTTGTTGCAGTTCCTCTTATATTAATATTACCTGCCAAATATGAGGCAGTTCCATAAGCGCCTGTTGCAACCTGTTTGTAGGTGTTATGGCTTGTAAAAGTTTTATTAGTTCCTTGTGGAATTTGTTGAGTTAATATTTGGTTAACACCACAAGAGGTCATCATTATATGAGAATCATCTTGTTGTAAATTTAACACATTTGTTTTTGGAGTTCCACTACCTCCATTATTTGCAATAACATTTCCAATTCCACCACAATCTGTATAAGACCTCATGTGAAAAGAACAAGGGTTATATTGATTATTGTTAAAAGTAATTACTAAATTTTGCGATCCCGTATCAGCGTTTTCAATATACCAAACCTCCATTCTTTGTTGAAGTCCACTTCTGTTATAAGCGTATTGTATGTTACAAGTATTATTTGCAGGATTGGAACCAAATGTCATTGAAGTAATTCCTACAGTATTTCTCATTGTTACCATTACAACTAACAATCCATTACTACCAACACTTTGTTGCATACCTGTAATGGTATATGGGTTTGAATTGTTTGGTGTTGCTGAAAGCGTTAATACATTTCCTTGCGTTGGTTGAGCCATTTTTTACTTTTTTAAGTCGATTATTTTTGGTAGATGCTTAACAAGTTCATAATTTTCAGTAACCTTATTTGCATCTTCTACGGAAGATATTGCATCAAAAAAATTGCTAAGTTTAACAATTCCAAGTTCTAATTTTGTTCTGTTTTCAGCAAGAAATCTTCCAAAAGTAGAATCAAATAATTCATTTATTGAATTAGCAGTATCTACATCATCTGTATATCCAATATCTGTATTTTTAACATCTTCAGTCCCTTCAATCAGTTCTGTTTTCATTATAAAATAATAACTCATTTTTTTTATTTTTAATCTTCTGTAAATCTTATATCTGCACTCAAATAAACATCATTTCCACTTACCGTATTAATTTTAATAAACACCCAAGAGTCTGCAGGAATTTGAGTAGTTGCTAAAGTTGCTACATCTCCATTTGTTATTGAAGTTGTTGCTTGATTTCCTACTAAATTACTTCCCGTTCCATTTCTTTGTGAACTAAAACTAATTTGATAACTTGTACTAATAGTTCCCGTTCCCGTTGAAACCGTAATAACTTCTTGAACCGTAATATCTTTATCAGTTCTAAAAACTGTAATATTATCGCCAACTTCGGGTTCTTGAATTGTAATAGTTTTAGTTACTATATCATTTACTTGTGCTCCCGTTTCAATAGTGTCTAATTTAATTCCATCTGTTGCAACATCTCGCCCATCAACAACTCCTGAAACCTCTATATTTCCAATTACATTTAATCGGGTATTAGTCCAACTACCCATTGATACTGCACTTCCCGAACTTATATCATTAACCGAAATTGCACCACTACTTGTTTGCAAATGTAAATTACTACCCCCTCCCGAACTAAGATATAAAGATTTGGCTCCATTAATAGTTGAATAATTATTTAGACCTCCCGTTGTTGTATAATTTACAAGTCTAAGACCAACAGTTCCGGCAAAGTCCAACATATCGTAGACTGTCGATGATGGTACATTAAATTTAATTTTTTGAACTAAATTTGATCCACCATTTCCTAAACCTTGCAAACCTCCAAATTCTAAAAGTCCACCTTCATGTTCTAATTTTAGAACGGGTTTTGCCGTATTTTGGATAATTTCAACCCAATCATGAGTAATTTTATGAGATAAAGGATTTATTCCATCTGTTATATTTGTTAATATTTGATTATCATTAATTCTAAAATTTGTAATATTATTTCCAACTTGAGCAGTAAAGTAATGATTATCAACTTCTTGTGCAAAACTTGTTCCGTTTGTTGCATTCAATAAAAGAACACTTTTATTTATGGAAGGAGATTTTGTAATTTCTAATCCTGCAATATTAAATGGAACAATTCCACTATATTTTTCAGATGATTGTATCGCATTAATATTAAATTTTGCTAAATTATTTGTTAGAGTATTTATTCCAAATGATAATTCATTAGTTCCACCACCACTAACTTCTCTGTTAGTAGTTATAGCAGAATTATTTTCATAGAAATTTAACATTCCTGCCCTAATAGCAGTTTTAATTGTACTACCTTTTATTTTAGCAGTTTCATAAATTGTTCCATTCCAATAATCAATATCGTAATAATCGTCATCTCCAAAAGTTGTTCTTTCTATTGGGTATTGATTTATTTTAATTGCCATTTTTTTATATTTTTAAGCTATTATTTTAATATTATTTGTAGTAGTTACCTTATTTACATTATTCGTAGTTATTTTGTTTTGTACAACTATATTAGTTAATCCTTGTTTAATTTTTGCGGAAATTTTTATTCCATTGCTTGTATTAATTTTACTTGGATCAAATTTACATTTTAGTTTTATTGTATTAGAACTTACTAAAGTCATTGAACATAATAATCCACTTATTGGTGTTAAAGGATTGCTTAAATTATTATCAAATGGAACAATAGTTGAACAAATTGATCTTGGACTTGATAATTCGGGTTCTACGGTTATCATTCCCCAACATTTTGCTAAATCCCAATTCCCTGTTGTTAATATATGAGTAGTTTCAATAAAAAGCAAATCCCCTGTTGGTATGACAGTTACAACACTATTGTCCGATTGTTTTTGTAATTCAACACTTGAAGTTATATCTGAATTATTATCGTATGGATTATCTATAAAATTATTTGTATGAATAAATGCTAAATTATTATTATTTAATTCAACAACCATTCTTAAATTCCAATTTGCTAAATTATCGTATTGTTCCCAATTTTGATTCTGAGTTGGTGCAAAATCTGCATTAACTCCTAATAATGTCAACCAATATTTCCAATTTAATAAAAATGGGTAATAAACCCCAACTTCATAACTTCCTGCACTTGTTGTTCCTGTCAAAACTACCGTAGCTTTTTCCTTTTCACTTGTATTTGGTAATTCTGTGTTAATATTTGCAACCTCATTTAATAACCATTTCCCTGTGCTTGGTTGATAAGTTACTCCTGTAAAATTAAAATTAGTTTGTTGAAGGGTAAAAGTATCTAAAGTAACTGAATTGTACGCTTCAACTCTTAAATTAATAGAATTGTAATTTACATTTCCAAAATTTAAATTAAAAGTTCCATAGTATGCAATATCATCCTCAGTATCTGCAGAAAATGAAGTATTATTTCCTAAAATAGATGTTACATTTTGAGAATGATCTAAAAATCCATAATCATTGTTCATGATCAATGCACCACCAACAGGAAGTTCTTTTATTAATTGAGAATTATAAACCAAATGATTTGTATTCCCAATTTTTACCCATAAATAAAATAATTTATCCCCATCTAATCTATCTGTTTCAAAAAAATTGGTTAAATTACTGTTTGGTTTCCAATCCAAAGTAATAGTTGCATTCGCACCCGAAGTAATTATACTTATTATTTCTATTTCATAATTTGCATTAGAATTAATTCCTGCACCATCATAAGAACTTAAATTACTTGAACTTGTTATTGTAGTTGTAGGAATTAAATAAGTTAAATTATTTTGATTATAGATATTATTTTTATAGTAAACATCATCAATACTAACATAAGCACTACCAATAGCCAAACTAAAAACACTTGTTCCTGCTAAATCAACCGTAAAGGAAACTAAATTATTTGCAATATTATATTTTAGTTGATTTATTGGAGAAACAACAACACCTCCCGTTGGAATACTAATATTATTGGCTTCATTAAACCAACCCGTATTCGCTTGATCATCAAAATTAAATTCTGTTCTATTAAAAACTTCACCAATTTTACTACTCCATAAACCATTAACAAATAATTTCAAACAATCCCCTAAAGCGAACCAATCTTTTTCATAAATACCCGAATTATTAAAAATAAAAGTTATTTTATATTGTTGAAAATTATCTGAATTTAATCCTAAATATTCTATTGTACTTGATTCCACAAATTGACCCGATTGATTTCCTACAATTGAACCATTTAATGTTGAACCAATTGATAAAACAGATAAATTTCCATAAAACATTCTTGTTAGTTCTCCATCAATTAAACTTGCCGAAGTACCTTGTTGATCATTTAAACTGTGATTGATTGATAATAATAAATCCTCTCTTTTTCTTGGTGTAGCACTTCCCGAAGAATTTGTATAGGCAATTATTGTCATAATTTCACCCTGTGCAATGTCATAAAATAAATTCGGGTACCAATTATTTAAATTTAATTCAGTATTTGTTAAACTTGTAATTGTTAAATAATAACCCATTAATAAAGTTCCTGCAGAATCATATTTTGAAACCAAAACAGTATCATTTACTCTAAATCCTTCATCTGTCCAACTTTCAGCAGGACTTGTAATTATATTTAAAATAGGATCAAAAGAAAATGGATTATTAACTGTAGTAATTCTAATTGATTCTGCAACAGTTAATTCCAATGCAGTTCTATCTCCTGCATTAGATTTATAAGTGTTACCACTATATCCAAAAGTATTAGTATAATTGTTATTTTCTACTATTATGGGCATTTATATCTGTATATTTTTGTAAATAATTATCTATTGCCTTGAAATCTCCTGCCTTAAATTTCCTCATCATGTCATTAATATCTTCATGATATTTTTTAACTTCAGCATAAGATTCTTTGTCTAATTTACTAAACGCTTGGTTTTGTAAAATTAACAATTCATCTAATTGTTTATTTAGATTGTCTATATTATTAAAATGTTTTTTAAAATCCATATTAATTATTTATTTCTAAAATACTTACTTTTCCTTGTGCGTAATTATCGGGTTCCTTGTATGATATAGTTGCTTTACTTTGTTCATCTGTAAAACGAATAGAAAGAATTTCACATAATTTTCCATTAATATAAGTAAAATTATTATTTATCAAAGATACAAATTCTGTTGAGTTCATTTGCAAAGGAACATCAGAATAAATTTTATAAGAATTTAATGTAATTTCATTTATTTTATGATAATCTAAATAAATTTTACTTGCCCTTATTTTATCTACATAATTTGAATTCTGTTTTCCATTTATACCATAAAGCACTTTTGTTACAGAATAATATTGTTGAGATATTTGAGTTACTCCTATTCTGTTTGTTATTTGTGATGCAAGAGAAGTTCCACCACCAAAAATTCCTGTTATTTTATCTGCCAATCCAAAAAATGTTTTAGCCAACTTTTCTAACCAATTCAATTTATTTTTTCTAACTCCTAATGCAAAAGGAATATTTATGTCATTAAAACCTCTTATTGATACTAAATCTGCATTAATTACATTGGTTGGTTCTGTGCTATATTCTGCATCTGTTGGATCAAAGAAATCTAATGTATGAGTATCTTGATAATCTACTTGGTAATGTATATAAGTTCTTTTCCATGCTTCATCAGTATTTAGAATATATTCATTTTGTCTATCTTCTTGAATGTTTAAAGCAGGTAAAGTTGTATTGATGCTGATATTTTGCCAATAATCTCTACGCTCAATTTCTACAATTCCATTATTAATTCTTGTTCTTGCATTGAACCACAATTCTATTGCATTGATCAACTCTCCTAAAGTTGATATTGTATCTTGTGCAGTTGGATAACCTTTTGTAAAAGAAAAATTTAAATCATTTTGGATATAATCAAATAAACTTTTTTTTGATTTAATTAATGGAACAGGCATCAAAGTTAATTGTTCCATATCATTTAATAAAGTAGAATTTAATGTATATCCAAGATAATTGCATCCTTTTTGAATTAATTCTTTTATTGTGGCACCCTTATAATATCTTATTTTTGGAAATGCTAATTCAAACATTTGTCTTGCCAATTTTAAAAGTGCTGAATAAACTGCTAAAGTGTATGCAAGTTGTCCTAAAATTCCAATTGATAAGGATATAATTTCCCCTAAAGGTGGAACAGGAACTAAACTAATGTTGGGTGTTAATGCCTTAATAAGATCACGAGTAGCATTTATTAAATCCCTTGTCGCCTGTATTGATTCTTTAGTTAAAACATAGGTTGCAATAGTTAAACTTATTCCTAATTCTGCTTGGTTTTCTGGAATTATTAGATATGGAATATCAATAAAATTAAAAGAAACTCCTTTTTTATTCATTAATTCAAAAGATAATCCTTGGGCATTTTCCATAAAATTATCAAATCCTTTCCTCTTTTTTATTTTTACTTCTATTTCAAAATCACGATAAACAGTTCCCTGTGATAAATCTATATAATATTGCAATTGTAACCCTGTTTCTAATTCTATTTTATAAGGTATCCCTTCAAAAACTCCTTGAGTTGAGATATGAGTTTCAATTAATTTTTTTGCCTCATTTGGTAAAATTATTGTATCAGTATCTATTTGTAACAATTCGGGATTTCCCGTATTATTAGTGGACAATCCAATTTCTAATACATTCCTTGGACTTACGGGTATATTATTTATAAAATGCCTCATTTTCCTACTCTGTAACGATTGTAAATTTTAGTATTTCCTTTTTTAACTGATCTTGTTATTGCCATAGCGCCATCAATTATTTGTTCCACTTGAATATTATGCTCGGGTTTGTTGTTTATTGTCCTTTCTAAGCTATCTAATTTATCTACAAGTACATTTACCCCACTCATGTCCTTAGATAATGTTAAACCATCTGCAACATCTCGAACTAATCCATTTTGATAATTATAAGCTAATTGACTTAAATCGTCATTACTCATATTTCCAATAATATCATTATTTTTTTTAGGAATTACCCTTTCATTTGGGTGTAATATTGCATGAAAACCACCTTTTCCATCTACACCTTGACCATTAGTTCCTGTATCTTCTGTTCCATCAAAAAAAGATAAAGTTTTAATAAATTCAGTTAATAATACAGTATCAGTAATTGTTTTTTGAAGTGGATTTTTTATTTTCGGGTCTTGTGAATTAGTAAGATATGATTGCAAAACTGTTGATGCTAATTGGATTCGTTGTTTACGTTTTTCCATTTGCTCTTTTTTTCTGTTTTGATCTGCAAGTAACTTAGCTTCTTCAGCCATACTTTCCTTGGCTAAAATGTTTCCATTAATTGCCATTTCTTCAAGACTATCATATTTTTTTTGAGATGCCTCTATTTCTTCATCAATTTTAGCAATTCTTTTATCTGCAAAATGATTAACTATTTCTGTTAATCCCTGCAATATTGCAATCTGATCATCTTTTCTTTTACTATTTATTTCTAATATTTTTTCTTCTTTTTCGCTTTCACTTTCAATTTCAGCCTCATCTATTTCTTTTTTAGATTTTAAGGTTTCATCTTCTATTCTAATAATATCATTTTTTAATTTATTATTTATTTCTTTAATTTTTTGTGCTTTTTGATCTTCCTCTACAATTTCTATTTTTGCTTGATCTTTTTCAGATTTTGCTTGTTCTTTTAATTGTTTGATTTTTAAATTTTTAATATTGTCTATTCTCTTTTTTAATTGTTTTATTGTTTCTTGTCCTTCTATTTTTTCATCCTCAAAAGATTGTTCCCTTAAATCCTTTTCTATTTCAAATTGAGCCTCTGCTTGTTCAATTTTTAAATCTATATTATCTTGATTTATTGATAAAATAGAATCTGATATTTGTTGATCTTTTTCTATTCTTTTTTTGCCTGTTTCATCTTCTAAATCTGCTAAATCTTGAACTACAATTTTTCTTTCTTTTAATATTTCTAAAGTTCTTGTTAAAACTGTTTCATTAAGGTTAAATTTTTTCAAGGTTCTCCTTATTTCCTCCTCATCAGTCATTTTTAGAATTTTATCAAACTCAACTTTTTCCCCTGTATAATCCTGCACCAATTTAACTTGATTTTTATAAGAACTATCTGCTAATCTTCTTGTTTCCTCAGTTAATGCTACTCTTTCTTTTAAAGTAGTTTTTTCATTATTTATTATCCTCTCATTAATAGTTTTTTGAACATCAAAAGCATCTATTGCATAATCTAATTCCTTTTCAAATAAATCTTTGGCAGTATTTCTTGCCTCCATAGCATTTTTTTCTTTCAAGGTGGACAATTCATTTTCTTTAGCAATTTCCTCTACCTTAGCATTGCTCAACTCTGCAAGGGCATCTGAATTAATTGCCATCCATTCACTTTCATTTTCTAAAAACTTTAAACTTTTAATTTGTTCAACAGTATATTGTTTACCTGCATCCATTAAACTTTGTTTAATTTTTAATGCTTGTAAATCTGTGTTATCTTCTGCTAAATCTTTTTCTAATCCAACTCTTTTTTCTACAATTTTATTAAAATCTTTTTGTGCTTTCATTTGATCCTTATAACTCAAAGTCATATCACCTGTCTTTTCAGATAATATTTCTTCTTCGCCAATTAATTTTTCTATTTCTTCACTTGTTTTCGCTATGGCATTTTCATATTTAAATTGCTCAATTATTGCTTTGTCTATGTTGCCAAAACTTCCACTAATATCATAATTTTTATTTGCTAATTCCTTTTGTCTTTTTTCAATTTCACCAATCCTTTTTTTAGTTGCTTTCACATCAATATCAAAAAACCCTGCAAATGGTTTTGCACCTCCTAATAAATCGGGCATTTTGAAATCCATTACTTTCATTTTAAACTCATCCAAACCTAATAATGCACTTTCTATACTTAATTTTATTCCCTCAAAGAAATCCATTGCCTTATTTCCTAACATTTTAATACTTGCACTAAATTTTTTCATGGTTCCCTCCATTGCCAAAACTCCCGATCTTGTATCAGATACGCTACTAACTAAAGAACTTATCAAAGCTATAATTGCACCAATTCCAAGTGCTTTCATGGTTTTACCTACAAGTTTTATTTTTTTAGATGCAGAATCGGCAGCCTTTGCTTGTAACATAAAAGCTTTAGCTTGGTTTTTTATTCCTTTAATAGAATCCCTAATTTGTCCGATCATGCCACTTAATTCTCCCGTAGCTTCTTGGATTGATTCTGTATAATTTCCTACGTTTTGTTTTTGTTTTTTTAATGCATCAGAATTTTCCTTTATTATTTCATTATTATCATCCAATTCATCATTTATTTCCTTTAATCTTGTTTTACCTTCAACTGTTTCAAGATTTAATTTTTCTCTTTCCCTCCTTAATTTTCTCATTGATGCAGATAATTTTTCTAAAGTCCCTGCATTTTTACTGTTTAAAATTAATTCATCAGTTAAAATCTTTTTTTGTGAAGTATTAGCTTTTTGGAATTTAATTTTTGCTATAACTTGTTTATCTTCTAATTCTAATAATTGTTTTTTTAATTTTTCAGATTCCTTATCCTGTTTATTTTGTTTTTTTGTATTTTTAAGATCTTCTTTTGCTAATTTATTCTCTTGTATCTGAGTTTTTATTTGTTCCTGTGCTAATTTTTCTAATTTTGTTTCTGCCTCTATTTGAGTTAATATTATTTTATTTTTTGCATGATCAAGTTTAATAGATGCCTCCATAGTGTCATTCATAGTCAAAGTAGATTTATTAACTTCGCTTATGCTATTTACGGTGGCTTCTAAAGGCTTTTCTAATTTAGTCTTTAATGTTGTTGCAGTTTTGCTTAAAGAGTCATTTAAAGCGTTAATTTGCGTTAATGTTTTTTCTGCAGAATCTCTAATTTCAAGATACAAATCTTGTTCAGCTATTTCCGACCTTTTTATTTGCTTTCCCATATTCCTCTAATATTACAAAATATTCTTTTACTGTTGTTGTTTTCTGATTTAATTTATAACCTAAAAATTTTCCCATCCAAGTTAAAATTACTTCAATAGATTTTCCCTCTCCAAAATAAATTTCTAAATCTTTTAATTTTTGATTTTGGATTTCTATTTCTGTTAATTTAAATCTTTCTTTAGTTATAATATATTCGCTTTGCAATAATGCTTTTTCTGTTTTTGTTTCAAGATATTTTTTATATCTTTTATCTAATCCAAATTCTTTTAAATATTCATTATATAATAATTCCCAATTTATTAAATCATGATATTTATTTCCTTTTTTGCCTTTTCTTGTATATTGTATTTTTTCGTCATTGCATTTAATCCAATTATATAAAGGCATCTCATCAATCGAGTTCCAATATTCGCCTTGCGTAAAGTATAAAATTCTTTTTAACCATATTTGCATAAATATCCAAGTTTTCTTCTGTTAATCCTAAAATACTAATACTCCACCAATTTTGATCTTCCATTTTTTGGAAATCTGCATCAATTATAATACTATCCTTTAAAACTTTTACTAACATTGATCTGTAGAATTGCCCTGTATCTTTTAAATTGTAAGGCTCACCTTGTTTCTTTTTCCCATTAGATAATAATTCAGTATAAAAACTATATGTACCAATTATTTTTTCGTTTTCATCAATTCCTTCATTAGTAAGTTGATCTTTTCTGATTAAATCCAAAATTGTTTTTTTTACAATAGGGGTATGAATTTCAATCCATGCAACACTATCCAATAATAATTTAGA
>TARA_R110001632_G_scaffold232607_2_pt1 | contig 26368 bp, 20 predicted proteins | sample TARA_R110001632 | Tara Oceans TARA_R110001632 (sample SAMEA4398266) | marine metagenome | biome: Polar Biome; feature: [SRF] surface water layer (ENVO:00010504); material: water (ENVO:00002006), including particulate matter (ENVO:01000060) such as... | depth 5 m
TCAATTTGTTCTATTTGAGACAAACTAAGATCAACACTAAGTCCAATGCCTTTTTTACGCTTCAACATCACTATGTATAAGAAATGCGTGTCGTGCAGCTCATAATGATTAAACCACAACAAACCACCTTCAGCTTCCTCAACAGGCTCTAAGTATGTCAGATACTCTGCTGCACAATCTTTAGTAAACCCTGAAAAATCGACAAAGGTATCGTCCTTAAAATGCTTGGAAAGCAAAGTCGGTAGTTGCGCGCCTTCATCACTTCCTTGCGGATTAACAAAACGCCCTGTATTCATACCTGAACGATTAAATAAATTCGTTACCTGAGCAGAAAGCGCTTCCGCTTGCCCATCAACAGGATTTTCATTCGGGCGTGCGATTAAGATGGCTTTACGCTCACCTTCATGTTTTTGAATCTCATGAACAATTAAGTTGTTAATAGACACCAGCTACCTCTTACGTTTAATATGGATAAATTGCGATCAATTTTTAACCCATCGATTTACAGTAGGATATAGTCCACACCTTAAACACTATGATAAAACCCAAGACCACAAAGAAAGACACAAGAAAAGAGCTAGAGTCTCAGGTAGATCAATTTATCAAGGCGAATGGCACTATCCAACAAGTCAATATGGGTGAGTCCGGTTTAGTTGATGGAAAGTATAGCACGAGCCACATCGGCTTTAACGAACCAAAACAAGACCGCACACCATTAAACCACGTTGTAGCCGCTATTCAACAAAGAAAAAACAGCAAAACGCCACCCACGCCTCCTGCTAAAAAGAGACCCAAGAAAGTCGTCATCTATGATGACTTTGGAGAACCATTGAGATGGGTATGGAAAGAATAAGTAGATAATAAAAGTCTCTTACTCATTCCTTTGAATTACTCCGCCGATACTGCAATAATACTCCGTAGTTTAACTAAATTAAGGAGTTATCATGTCTATTCGATATCTGCACGCCATGATAAGAACGGATAAACCTGAAGAAAGTCATCAGTTTTATACTGAAGGCTTGGGGTTAATTCAAACAAGACGCATGGACAGTGAAAAAGGTCAATTCTCATTGATCTATTATGCAACGGAAAAAGGCGCCCCAGAGGTAGAACTCACCCATAACTGGAGCGACCGCAGTTACATAAGTGGTGATCAATTTGGCCACCTAGCCTTTGAAGTTGATGACATTTATCAAGTTTGCGAAAAATTGCAATCTATGGGCGTCATAATATTGCGTCCACCTCGTGACGGACACATGGCGTTCATTAAAGACCCGAACAATATTTCCATCGAACTTCTCCAAAAAAATGGATCACTTGAAATTATCGAACCATGGGCTTCAATGGAAAACGTAGGAAACTGGTAGTTACATAAAGTTACATAAAACCATCTTCGTTAAACAAAGCTACAAAAAGGCAATAGTAATATTGCCTTATTCTTTTTAAACTAAACAAATCGTAGAACACAAAGAGTATTCATCACTTCATGAAGACATTCATTAAAACCATCAGCCTCATAGGGGTATTATTTACCTTAAGTGATTTTGCTGTCGCAGAAAGCCTATACGCCTCAAGTGTACAGACTCGTCTTGCTGATGCGGATAGAGATGGTGTTATTGATGCTCGAGATCTCTGTCCAGATACACCAGAAGGCTCAGCCATTGACAACTATGGCTGCCCAAACCAAATAACAAAGTTACTCTCTGTTGAATTAAACGTATTGTTTGACTCTGGTAAAGCCGATATAAAACCTCGATTCTATTCAGAGCTAAAAGACCTCGCGAAATTCTTACAAGATCATCCAGCAAGCACCGTTGTCATTGAAGGCCATACGGATAGTAAAGGCTCAAGCGAACTGAACCGTTCACTATCTCAAAAACGCGCCTCAGCAATCGCCGATGTACTTGTTGATAGCTTTAGAATCAAACCAGACAGAGTAAAAGGTATTGGTTATGGTGAAACTCGCCCTATCGCCAGCAACGATACAGACACTGGCAGAAAACAAAATCGTCGAGTTGTAGCAGAAGTTTTTTCAAAACAGCAGCTGTCTAATGAACGCTGGACAATTTATAGCGTAGACCAGAACACAAGCACAGCATTAAACAAAAATTAATTATCGCTCTCCAAAACACGAATAGCTAATGACATTAAAAAAACCGGATGTTTAATAAACATCCGGTTTTTTTGTATTTTTACTGCTGTTTAATTAGCCCTGTAAGCAAGTAATCCCATAGGACTTTAAATTACGTCAAATGTAGTTCGGTTAGTCGAGCATATTACGTAGCACGTACTGTAAAATGCCGCCATGCTTGTAGTAATCCCACTCTTTAGGCGTATCGATACGTACGTCGGCACTAAAGCTGACTTTTTTACCCTCGCTATTCGTCGCGACTAGAGTTACTTCATCGGTTTTATCGTACAAGCCATCTACATCAAATTGTTCTTGCCCTGTTAAACCAAGTGATTCATAGCTTTCGCCGTCTTTAAATTGCAGGGGTAAGACCCCCATACCAATTAAATTAGAGCGGTGAATTCGCTCATAACTTTGTGCTACAACGACTTTTACACCTAGTAACAGTGAGCCTTTAGCGGCCCAATCGCGCGATGAGCCTGTTCCGTACTCTTTACCTGCTAAAATAATAAGCGGCGTATTATTTTCTTGATACGCCATCGCTGCATCGTAAATACTGGCTAAGTTATCGTCGGGTTGAGTGCGAGTAACGCCGCCTTCGGTACCCGGTGCAAGTAGGTTTTTAAGTCTTACGTTGGCAAAGGTTCCGCGCATCATCACTTCATGATTGCCTCGGCGAGAGCCATAAGAATTAAACTGCGCTTTTTCTACGCCATTTTCTTGCAAGTATAAACCGGCAGGGGAATCGGCCTTAATCGCACCAGCCGGAGAGATATGGTCGGTGGTGACTGAGTCACCCAGTTTGGCTAAACAGCGTGCTCCTTTAATGCTTGGAATGCCCGGAGGATCGATACTCATGCCATCAAAAAAGGGGGCTTTTTTAATATAAGTTGACGCATCGTTCCAGTCGTAAAGCTTGCCATCCGGTATTTGAATTTGCTGCCAACGGCTATCGCCTTCGTATACGTTAGCGTAGCTTTTTGCGAACATTTCTTTAGTAACGGTTTCTTTAACGAGATCGCTTACTTCTTTTACACTGGGCCAAATGTCTTTAAGGTAAATATCTTTGCCGTTCGCGTCCTGCGCTAGAGGCTCCTTGTATACATCTATATCGGTACGACCGGCAATGGCATAGGCAACAACAAGCGGAGGCGAGGCTAAAAAGTTCATTTTAACGTCTTGGTGAATACGCCCTTCAAAATTTCGATTGCCTGATAAAATAGAGCTAACGATGAGTTTGTGTTTTTGGATGGCATCGGATATTTCACTCGCTAATGGGCCCGAGTTACCAATACAGGTGGTACAACCATAACCCACTAAATTAAAGCCAAGACTTTCTAAGTCCTCCATCAACCCTGCTTTTTCTAAGTAGTCGGTTACCACTTTAGAGCCCGGTGCCAATGAGGTTTTAACCCAAGGTTTTACATCAATACCCAGTTGTTTTGCTTTTTTAGCAACCAAACCTGCCGCTAAAATAACACTTGGGTTTGATGTGTTTGTACAGCTAGTAATAGCCGCAATAACACAAGCACCATCGTTTAACTCAAATTCTTGGCCTTTGAATTTAACGATGGCAGCGCCCTTAATTTGCGCTTCATCAACGGACTCATTAGGGCTAGTTACTGGGCCTTCATTTTCTATGCGTGCTTGCCCTTCACTACTTTTATCGTGACGAGCCATACGTTCATCTTGAAAGTCTTTTAGATGATGGCGAATAACGTCACCCGCTTTATCAAGAGCTATTCTGTCTTGTGGACGCTTAGGTCCTGCAAGACTTGGTACAACATCATCAAGTTTTAACTCAAGTGCATCGGTGTAATCAGCTTCATCACCATTGTTGCGCCACAGACCTTGGTGTTTAGCGTAATTTTCAATGAGTTTAAGTTGCTCTTCATCACGGTTTGTTAAACGAAGATAGCTAATGGTTTCATCATCAATGGGAAAAATACCACAAGTCGCACCGTACTCTGGTGCCATATTGGCAATGGTGGCTCTGTCAGCAAGCGGTAAGTCAGCAAGGCCATCACCGTAAAATTCCACAAATTTACCGACTACGCCGTGGTTACGCAGCATTTCGGTGACGGTAAGGACTAAGTCTGTGGCTGTGGTGCCCTCTGGTAGGCGGCCACTCAACTTAACACCAACAACCTGAGGGATAAGTAAACTAATAGGTTGACCCAGCATAACCGCTTCAGCTTCAATGCCGCCAATACCCCAACCTAGTACACCTAAACCATTAATCATCGTCGTATGAGAGTCCGTGCCCACCAGTGTATCTGGGTACGCAATTTTTTTGCCGTTACTGTCTTCATTAAACACGACGCGGGCTAAATATTCTAAATTGACTTGGTGCACAATACCGGTGGCTGGTGGCACTACTTTTAGATTGTCAAAGGCAGTTTGACCCCAACGCAAAAATTCGTAGCGCTCTTTGTTTCTTTCATATTCAAGCTTTGCATTTAGATCAAACGCACCATCATTGCCATAACCATCGACTTGTACTGAGTGGTCAATAACAAGCTCGACGGGAGAAAGTGGATTAATTTTTGCTGGATCGCCGCCCAGCTTTTCCATCGCGTCGCGCATTGCGGCTAAATCAACAATGGCAGGTACGCCTGTAAAGTCTTGCATGACAACACGTGCAGGCGTAAAGGCGACTTCTATTGCGGGTTTGGCATGTGGATCCCAATCCAATAACGCTTCAATGTCTTGCTCTTTAACATTCACGCCATCTTCATTGCGAAGTAGATTTTCGAGTAATATTTTTAAAGAAAAGGGTAATCGTTTTGCTTTGTCGCCAAACCCCTTGAGAGAATGAATGTGAAATTGCTCATTATTAACAGTGAGCTGTTGTTGAGTGTCGAAACTGTTGTTCATTATTTTCTCCTTATGACAATTGGATAAATATTTTTAAACGAACCTCTATTGTTTTTTTAAAGCTGAAAAATACATAGCAGCGTAAAACAGTCTGACATGAATCTAGATTAGGTGCGAATTAGTTTTCTTAACTTCAAGCTTTCAAAAGAGTCGTCAATTAATGGACTTTCCAGACTTTACTAGACACCTATTAACGTTAAAATCTAGTTTTTCAAAAAATTTGCATTCAGCTAGCCTGAGTCATAAGGTTGGTACTAGAAGCAAGCTATTACTGTATTAACAAACTAATAATGGAGCGTCACCAATGGGATCTGACAATACTCATAAAAACAAACTAAGTATTGCGAACTTTGCAGCTATAAAAACAGCCATAGCAAATAACGAAGAACAATTGCTAAAAGAGTTATTAGCAGACCAAGCGATGCAAGACCTTGAAAAAAGCTACCTCATTGACTTAGCAAAACTAAGTAACAACCTCACTATTTTAAAGATACTTGAAGATATTCATGAAAAAGTATAGGTTAAATCAGTCAAAAGCTTAGTGGTTATATCCTAACCAGCGTCAACGATATTTTTATATGATTTCCATTGCGCTGTTGTTTTTCAAGTACCTACCTTCAACACAACTAATCATAAGTATCTTGTAGATTTTCGAGGTTAAAAAAAAGTACTTTAAAGAGTAATAAGAAGGGGATCATTATAGAGTTAATTTGATCTTTACACCCTTATCGTCCTTACTGGGATGCGTTCAAAAATGCGTCACATCAAACTTGAACTCATGTTTAGCAAGAGGGTTAAAACCCAATGGTACAGTTTCATTCGCTAGCCAGTACCGTTTAATATACAGTAGCACTACAGATACACTTCAACCGCTAGCGGTTCATTTCCGCTACTACCTGAAAAGCTATTCCGCCAGCACCCAAAATTTCCTGATCAACCACTATCAGTGATGTATCTAACCATCGGCGTGATGATGGCTTTAGTCGGTGCTGTACATGCAACAACCAACAAGGTGTCAGTCGGCGCGGTGTGCTCACACCAGCTGATCGACCGGAATCTGTGAAGGGGCTTAGCCTAGTCGTATAAATGCGATAAAATAATACTAATCACGGTACAACACATATAAGTATTTATGATTACCAAAGACACCCAGTCATGACTTCCTGCAACCTAAATAACCTCCGCAGTTATCTGCGGTAATGCTAGAATTTTTCTTGTAAACCAATAAACAAGGATAATTTAATTTGCGTTATGTAGTCGAAGTGCCACGCCTGTTAGCGTGAATTCTCAACAAAGCTAACACCACTATTATAGAACTTATTCAGATGCCTAAGATGCCCAACGACTCTAAAAATGTATTGCAGCGTGGCTTAGAAAATATTCACCATCCATTTTCCAACTTCATTCGTGCCCAAACAACCTCTAGCCTGTTACTTCTGCTGTCCACAGTCGTAGCCCTTTGGTGGGCAAACTCAGCTTATTCTTCTACCTATTTGAATTTGGTACACACACCGATTGGCCTAATTTTGGGTGAGTTTGAACTGCAAACGTCACTTAAGCATATTATTAATGATGGTTTAATGGTGATATTTTTCTTACTGCTTGGGCTTGAAATTAAGCGCGAAGTGCTTGCCGGAGATCTCGCTAATCCAAACAATAGACGCATGCTGATTTTTTGCGCCTTAGGTGGAATGGTGTGTCCGGCTGTGATTTATTCATTGTTCAACTGGTCATTGGATTCACAAACCGGTTGGGGTATACCTATGGCAACTGACACCGCATTTGCACTGGGTGTATTGACCATCGTGAGAAAAAAAATCCCCGTTAGCTTGTTAGCATTTATTGTTGGCCTCGCCATCGTCGACGATGTCGGAGCGATACTTGTCATCGCAATATTTTACACTCATGAAATATCTATAATATATCTGGCGAGCGCATTTGTGCTTCTTGCTTTTTTGGCGCTAGCTAACTATGCAAGCGTAAGACAACCGCTTTTTTATATCATCGGAGGTGTCGCAACTTGGTGGATGATGCTCAAGTCTGGCGTTCATCCCACAGTAGCCGGGGTCGCCATTGCTTTGACGGTGCCTGCAAGACCAAAGCTAACATCAGAAAAATCGCTTGATAAGGCAAAATCAATAATCAGCTCTATACAGAAAAAAACACATGAAGTGGACGTTCTTGGCCGAAGTGAAGACCACGAGCAGATACAGAAGGTTCGAGATCTATCTGAACGAGCCAGTACCCCCTTGCGTCGATGGGAAGATGCATTGGACTTGCCGGTAGCATTATTCATATTGCCACTGTTTGCACTGACCAATGCTGGCGTAGTATTTAGCATAAGTTCATTTATGGATAGCATTCAGCACCCCGTTGGACTAGGGATCCTTACTGGGCTTGTACTCGGTAAATTTATTGGCATTTCTGGCGCTTGCTGGCTAGGCCTGCGCTACAATATAGGCAGTTTGCCGGCTGGCATTAATTTTAAACACGTTATTGGAGCTTCATTGATTGCAGGGATTGGCTTCACCATGTCCACATTTATTGCCACGCTGGGATTTGATGTGCAGCCTAATCAACTTCATATTGCAAAAACATCGATCTTAATTTCTTCGGTTCTTTCCGCATTTCTTGGTGTGTTATATATCTGGATCATTTCTTCAAAACAACATAATGAGGTAGCTGAGGATCTCTAACCCTCAGCGCCACAAAACCGGGAAAAAATTTAAAGCCATGATGCTCCTTAACATTTTCACCGCTATTATTGATCAAATAATCTATTACCTATTACCTATTACGCTAATTCAACGCTAGTCCACTCCTTTTAACAGACCATAAATATCACTTTCGGTCGTTAACACTAACGTGGTATTGGCGTCAATTACACTTCTATAGGTTTCTAGCGTCTTAACAAAGGTATAAAGTTCTTGTGAGTACTTCGATTGATTATAAGCCGATGTATAAATTGCTGTTGCCTTTGCATCAGCAACACCTTGGATAGTTTGAATTTCTTGATAGGCCTCAGACTCTATACGTTGGAGCTCTTTTTCCTTACTACCTATAATTTTTGCTGCCTCGCCCGCTCCTTCGGAACGAAATCGTTCAGCGATTTGCTGTCGCTCACTAATCATTCGCGCGTATATTTTTTGCCTAACACTTTCATTATAATTAATGCGTTTAAATCGAATATCTAACAATTCGATTCCAAATTCTGATAATTTCCCTGATGCCGCCTTATAAATATCTTCTTCTATTTGACGACGCCCCCTTTTTATCGTTAAAAGCCTACCCCTATCAGCATTGACCAAAAGTGGATCAACCTCCGATTCTCTTCCCTTGGTCGTACGAATAATCTCTATTAGCTTATGCTTAGCAACAGCATTACGCGTCTCACCCCCTAGAATATCATCTAACCTTGATTGGGCGCTTCGCTCATCTCTTAATCTTAAAAAATACTGAAGAGGGTCTTTTATGCGCCACCGACCAAACGTATCAACTGTGATATACAGCTTATCCTTTGTTGGCATGTCATTAGCGACCCCGTCCCATAATAGAATTCTTTTTTCAATTCGGTTAGCTTTTTGAATAAAAGGTACTTTTATCTTTAGGCCAGCGTCATTATCAATGCCGCCAACCGGTTTCCCAAACTGGGTAATAATAACCTGTTCCGTTTCATTGACACGATACAACGATCCGTACCCAGCAATGAGTAAAATTATAAAAAAAGCAATGGCGACGTAGATATATTTTTTCATTTAACATCTCCTTTAATTTTATTCAGCTGTAACAGTGGCAATATCGACGCTGCTTTGTCGTCGAGTACAACCTTGTTGGTCACCTTGGGGAGGACTTCTGCCATCGTTTCTAGATACAATCGACGCTTAGTGACTGCCGGAGCTTTTATATACTCTTTAAGTAACGCATTAAATTTATTCGAATCCCCTTCAGCTTCGTTAACGCGCTGTATAGCGTAGCCTTCTGACGACTGTACTTTCTGACTTGCTCGCCCTTTTGCTCTAGGAATCGCTTTATTATATTCACCCCGAGCAACATTGATCACCCGCTCTCGCTCTTGCTTTGCTTCATTAACCTCATCAAATGACGCTTGCACCAGCTTGGGTGGATTTACATTTTTCAGCTGAACCTGATCAATGCGTAAGCCCATTTCATAAAGACTGGTAACCGCTTGCATTTTTATCTGAGCACTAGCTTCAATGTCCTGTCTACCAATGGTAAGTACTTCATCCACTGTTCTATCGCCGACAACCTCTCGCATTACCGATTCTGATATGTCACGAAGCGCCGCGCCCGGATCCCGTACTTTAAAAAGGAAATCAAAGGCATTTACAATCCGAAATTGAATAACCCATTCCACTAAAGCTGTATTTAAATCGCCAGTGACTATCGTTGTTTCCAATTTCCATTCCTTTGGATTTGCTATTTGCTCTGTGAACGTTGCGCCAGGCGTACCAAAACCAAACTCTTCTTTCAGCTGCCTTTTAATTGGCACCTCAATAACGCTATCGACACCAAAAGGAATTTTAAAATGTAAACCCGGATCAACCGCATATTGATACTCGCCGAAGCGCTGCACGATACCAACAGATTCAGCAGAGACGGTATAATAACTGCTGTAACCGATATAGAGTACCAAGGCTATTACAATGCTCATGCCTATTTTTTTCGGCGTAATGGGTATATCCGGTAATTGAAAATCTGTCTTATCCATCAATATTTCCTTTTAAATTTTATTAATTTTTGGTGAATGTTTACACAATTCATATTCTTTAATACGAACAGGTATAATATTAAAATGATTGAGGGGAATATCGGAGAAAAAAGCTTAAAGGCTACGATTTCAGTGGTCGATACAATATCACCAGAAACTGTGTTCTGGTCAAAACAGTCGTTTTAGTCATTATTGCTTACTCAGCTACTACATATATGAACGTACGTTTTTTTGCTTGATAATTCTATGAAAAATTAAGATGAGTACAGACGTGATGATTATTTAAGTAAACATAGGAAGAACAGATATAACACGTAACGCTTTCAATAGTAACCTTGTTAATTTTTACAACATTTAGACTGACGATGTCCTATAAGGATTTTAAATACAACGTAGGGATTTTAAATACAACAGAACGATTTTACACACTAATTAATAATGGACTGCCATATAAAAACATTATCTACTGAAAACTTAATGAACAATATTTAATCACAAATTTATTTTCGTACTATTAAACCTCAAGCCCTAACTTGATGAAAATTTGAACGAGCCAGATGCAATGTAAAATAGTCACTGGAACGCTCGGTAACTAAACCAAATGGATGCCCGCCCCCCTAACCAGTGAATGTGTGTGTTACCGTATAGCCTTCTGAAGTAACGGAGGCACATATGCTTGAACGCCTGCAACGCCGATTGGGACTGCAGATTATACTGGGGGTGTTTTTCACCTCGGCAGGTATAGCTGCGCTTTTTGTTATCCTCGCGGTTCCGTTTGACGAAGTCGTTGCCGAAAGTTTCGGGGGTTAACTGGGTGGGTAGCTCGCGATTTGCGGTTGGTTCAACATTGCTCCGTTAGTGCCCATTGTTATTCTTGATCAGCTTGGCATTCAGCCACTATGGTAACAGCCGCCCCGATTACTCTAATCTCACCTGGTGGTATGGACCATTTTTGCTGTGCCGAGGCTTGCTATGGCTTACTTTTTCCTATCACCATAACTTACCCATGCGTATTAGTAATCTGTTCTATCCAATCCTCTGGGAACGCGCGTTCAGCCCTGGGGCTGGACAGTAATGTGATCGCCGCAACTCTGTTACTGGCTGGCGGGCTAGATGCCCTGCAAAACGTGATTACCTCTCTCGGCCTACCCTTCTGCTTTCTTCTAGTTTTTATGACTGTGGCACTTTTTAGAGCGCTCCGGGCAGATTCTAGGGGGTACAGCATGAATGAATTGGTCTAGGGAAGAGCTTTTCTAAAGTAGTAACCACCTCTGAAACCAAATAAGAGAACGACTATGTATCAGAAACTGTTGATTGCTATTGATCCCGAAGACGACGGTGAGGCTAAGTTTGCTCTGGCGACGGCCATAAGCATGCTACCTAAGGGCGGTGAGCTCCACCTTGCCAGTATTTACAGTCTTGGAGATAGCGGTTTTTCCGTACGTTACCTCCATCACCCCGGAGCAGAAGAAGGCCGAGGTTAAGGAGTCACTTAATCTGCTTGTGCACAAATAATTACCTTTTAATCATAACGTGAGTCTGTATGTGGTGGCGGGCAGCGCCGGTGAAACACTAGTAGACTTAGCAGGTCAGCTCTGTGCCGATCTGTTGATTTTGGTATCCCGTGGAAGTAACAGTCACTGGCTCCTACGCAAAGCAACTGTGGAGTATATTTCGGTGAATGCACCATGTCCCGTACTTGTGTTGCCGTTACTGGAGAAGACAGCCTCTTAAGCTAAAATCGAAGAGAGTTATTGAAAAGCCTCACAATGACCATTAATTAATAGATAGCTCTTATTTTAGATGCCTAAACACTCCCAAGTGAGTGCCAATATCCATCACCAAATAAAATATGATTTCAAACGCAGAAAATTAAATCAAAAAATGAATTAAGGCTGTCTGAACACTATTGCCTTAAGCTTTCTGCGGAAGCACACCTATATCTCCAGCAAAAAAAGATATTGAACATTTTCACCTAAGAGCAGGAGCTAAATGAAATAGCGACAACGATAAATACAAATAAAAAATGCCCTTCATTTCAGCCATCTGACTAGTTAAAGCAAATAATACTGCAACGATCAAGCTCAGTGAATTTCTTGCGTATTCATTACTCTTCTTTTGGGTATTTTCGGAGTCGCTTGTCTGAGCGTAGCCACCTTAATCATTTGAATTTAAAAATTCTTTGGCTTTCGCTATAGAATAATTTACGGCTTGGGACAATTCGAGTTTTGGCGGCATAACTAATTCATCTGGATCAACATGGACATCAAGCACACAGGCATCGGTGCTAGTAAACGCTTCTTTCAATGCATCTACTAACTGTTCAGGGCGACTTACACTCCAACCTTTACCACCACATAAGAGAGCAAACTCGGCAAAATCTGGATTTTTTAATGACGTTTTATAGTCAGGATAACCACTACTTTCTTGCTCGAGTTGAATTAACCCCAACTTAGCATTGTTAAAAATAATAACCTTTATTGGTAATTTTCGATTGACTGCCGTAATAAAATCTTGCATCAACATGCTAAACCCACCGTCACCGATAAGTGCTATCACCTGCCGCTCAGGGAATTTTAATTGCGCGCCTATCGCACCAGCCATACTAAATGCCATCGTAGCTAAATTTCCCGAGAGGGTAAATAATTGTTGTTCAGTAACCGGCAAATGCCGTGCGACCCACGCGGTCACAGTGCCTGTGTCACAAAGAAATATTGCATCTTTGTTCGCAAGCTCCCCAACTGAACGTGCTAGGAGCTGTGGTTTTATTGGCATGTCTTGCAAATTTTCTTTTTTACCTTGCTCTCTTGACCATTTCATTTTCTGGTGACGACATTCGGTGAGAAAACTGTCATTATCTTTTTGAGTTAAATCGACAACTAGTTGGTCAAGTACCTCACTTACCTCTCCTACTATTGATACATCAACAGGGCAACGTCGACCTATGTGTCGAATATCTTTATCCACCTGAATGACTTTCGCATTTTTAGGATAATATTCTTTGTAGGGAAAATCGGTACCCAGCATTATAAGTAAATCACAATTCTCTATTGCCTCAAGAGATGGTCGGGTGCCGAGTAAGCCAAGCCCACCTAAGGAGTATTCATGCTCATCCGGCAGTAGTACTTTTGCTTTCAACGACCTTATAAATGGTGCATTACATTTTTTCAACAAGATAAGTAGCTGTTGACGCGCTGAAATAGCGCCGATACCCGCCAGAACAACAACTTTTTCAGCCTGCTCAATTAAGCTAAGCGCATTGTTTAATGTTGACGCTAAAGGTTTTGTATTACCCGTTTCAGTGCCCGCTACTGGATGACAGCGAATATTTGCTTCTACTTGCTCCGTGGCAACGTCCGCTGGCAACGCAATATGAGCCACTCCCTTTTCAATTAGCGCACTATTACACGCTTGCTGTATAATCTCGGGGGCACTATCAGAGGCAAACAACGTTTGATTAAATACAGCCACATCGGAAAACAGAGCCGTTGAATTGATTTCTTGATGCGAATGGTTGCCAATTTCGGAACGTGGCAACTGTCCCGTTATTGCAAGGACAGGCGCGTGGTCCAATTTCGCGTCGTACAACCCGTTAAGTAAATGTATAGCGCCTCCTCCAGCGGTACCAACACAAACAGCAAGTTTACCTGTTAACTTTGCTTGAGCTGATGCGGCGAATGCCCCGGTTTCTTCATGACGAACTTGTATAAATTCGACTTTTCCATGACGCCGTATTGCGTCCATCAAATCATTAATCGCATCGCCTGGAATACCAAAGACTTGTCGGACACCGTATTTATAAAGTGTCTCCACGATGTGATCGACAACTTTGTGTGTTTTTATTACAGCCATAAATAACTCTCCAGTCCTAAATAATCTTGTCGATATGCTATTAATAATGGTGTTCGATATGCGGTTTGCCTCCAATGGCCAAACCAACTGCTCTTCACTGTTTTCTATCGCACCTTATCAAGCAAGCCCTCTGCACTTCCAGTACCTTAAAGGAGAAATACTATGGAGACAAATGGGGGCATGTTGACCGTATGCTCATCGTAAGCACCAGTCTAGTTTTGATCGAATTGCCCACATCCTTATGACACATCACACGCTAAAATGGCACTTTTAACGCTAGGTGGTAGCAAACAAGGAACATTCACAGCAAGTGTATTAGATGCGAGGCTAAAGAATGATTTTGATCCCCCTCGGTTTTTTATAGGCGCGTCTTCTGATTAATAAATCTGGTAAGATTGCGGACAATGTATTGAAACGTCAATTAAACCCTAACACACAACATAAAGTGTAGTTCAGCAACATCGTATATGTCAGGACTCATGAAGGTTTTTTGCGCATGACTGCAGTATCAGATTTGCTCTCGACGTATTGTGGGCTGGTCGTTGAATAAAGTGATGGACCGGATGCTTTATTGATGGCTGTCTGATAGAGAAAGTCTAGACACAAAGTATTGGTACACAACGATCAGGATAACCAATATATGAGTGCTGATTATTTGGTTTTTATGAAGACACATAATTTGGCTCCGTCAAGGAAGTTCTCTGGACTTGCCAGAATTTGATAGCGCGACTAAGGTGGCGAATCCTGCTCGGTCACCTACGCTGCCAGCAAGTTAAACTGTCTTAGTTCTAATTTCGAATTTCCTTACAATTGCCTTCGTTTAAACTTAAAAATCCATCAAACATACTGCCCAGCACAATACCCACTCGCCCAAGCCCACTGGAAGTTGTAGCCACCTAACCAGCCAGTCACATCCAACGCTTCACCAATAATGTATAGGCCATTTTGTTTTTGCGATTCAAAGGTTTTAGAGGACACTTCATTGGTATTGACGCCGCCTAACGTCACTTCTGCGGTTCGGTAGCCTTCCGTTCCATTAGGCGCGATATCAAAATGAGTAAGGTAATGAAACAGATTGTCTATCTGTTCGTTTGAGGTTTGCGCACTGCGCTCTGTTAACCAAGGAAATTCTGTTTTAATGGTGTCTACTAAACGCTTTGGAAGCAAGCTTGATAAGAAACCTTCGAAACTTTTCTTCGGGGTACTCTGACGCACATCTATTAGCTCCTCCAATGATAAGGTCGGAGAAATGTTGATACTAAGCGCTTCGCCAGGTTGCCAAAAATTGGTAATCTGAAGAATAGAGGGGCCACTAACACCGCGATGAGTGAACAACATAGGCTCTTGAAATGTAACGCCATTAGCTGTCGCGGCGATATCACAGGCGATTCCAGAGAGCTCAGCAAGTTGGGCTTTACGATCAGGCTGCACGGTAATCGGAACTAAACTAGCACGTGTTGCTAAAATATTATGGCCTACTTGTTTAGCAATGTCATAACCAAAGCCTGTTGCGCCCATGCTTGGTATCGATAAGCCACCTGTCGCGACAACAAGCGACTCGCAAATAAAATCACCTTGGTTTGTTTTTACCACTGTGTGGCCATCTTGAAAATCGATATTATGGATTTTAGTGTTCAGCTTAAGTCTTGCACCAGACCATTCTAATTCTGTTAGTAAGATATCGAGTAAGTCTTTGGCCGAGTGCTCGCAGAACAATTGTCCTGGTGTCTTCTCCACATAGTCCAATCCATGACGATCTACTAGATCAACAAAATCTTGTGACGAAAAACGACGTAGCGCCGAGATACAAAAATGCGGGTTGTCGGATAAAAAATGCTTGGGAGCCGCATCCATGTTGGTGAAGTTACAACGCCCCCCTCCAGACATAAGAATCTTTTTACCTGCTTTATTTGCATGATCCAACACCACCACGCTCTTACCTCGATAGCCCGCTGTTGCTGCACACATTAAACCGGAAGCACCAGCACCTATTACGACCACGTCAACTTTATCCACAACCTACCTCATCACTTATTTATGGCTGCATTATAGTGTCTAGCCCTTTTATTGCCATCGAATCTAGTAAGTTTCACGTTTAAAAAAATAAAAAAAAAGACATAAAAACTTGTCCACAGAAACCGTTAAGAAGGCTGTGGGAATCATAAAAAACCACTTATTTTTCAATCAGATGAATAAAATCAAACATTATTTAATAATTTTTAAAAAACACCTACATCCTGAAAACCATAAAATATTTTTTAGAAAAGCAAACTGTTTTTTATAAATAGCGCTATACAAAATAACTGTTTATATATACAGTACTGTATAAACAACCAGTTAAATGATTCTAGGATGTGGATATGATTAAGCTAATGAGTCCTGTTCGTAATATTCAGAAAGTCGCACTTTTAGGTGTGATTGCTTTAGCCTTGTACGCCCCTGCAAAAGACCTAATTCAATACGTTGAAATGCATTTAGCAAGAGAAAATATTCAAATAGTAGACGCTTCTTTTGGAACTAATATGCCATGGCAAGAATCAAATTCGGCCTACCTAAAAGTAAGCCAGAATGCACAAGCAAGCTTATCCCGTTCTCAAATTATCTATACTAAATTACGCCTAACCAACCCAACTTCTGAGCCGCAGACATACCGTAAAATTTGGCTTAACTTTTCTCATGATAACGGCGATCAGGAATACACAACAGATTACACTTTATACAATACTGAAACACGTCAGCGCCTAATTGGACACTCGATCCAATTAGGCCCAGACAGTGCAATTGATGTTGTCGCGGCTTATCGATTCATACCAAGCTATAAAAATAAGTCGCCAATTAGTATGAGTGTCTCTTGGGAAGGTCAAAACTTATTGAGAGAAAATGCTTGCCAATATAACCTTAAAACTGCGGCGGGTAATACTTTCCAATACCAGTGCGGTGATTGAGTTCTCCGCTCTAGAATTGTAAGGAATGTGCAAAAACACTCATTGATAATCGTTTTCATTTCTAATATCATGTTAATACAACATTCTATTGGAGCTTCAAACATGAAACGGTTACTTACCCCTATCGCAGTCTGCATTACAGGTGCGATGCTTACAGCTTGCGGTCCAGCTGCTGTAAAAAATGAATCCTCTACTGCTACAGCGGATTCTGTTGTCGTTCATTATGCCAATATTGCTGAGGCTATCTATAGTGATTCTTTAACGACAGCAAAAGCATTACGCTCTTCTATTAATGTTCTTCTAGCCGAACCAACTGAAGCTAATTTAAAAGCTGCTCGTACCGCATGGATTACAGCTCGCGTTCCATACCAACAAAGTGAAGTTTACCGCTTCGGTAATGCTATTGTTGACGATTGGGAAGGCAAAGTTAATGCTTGGCCATTAGATGAAGGTTTAATAGACTATGTTGCTAAAGACAGCTATGGCTCAGAATCTGATTTGAACGCTCTTTACTCTGCTAATGTTATTGCATCAAAAAGCCTAATGATTGGCGGCGTGAAAGTAGACACCTCCAATATCACTCCTGAGCTTATCTCCAATACACTTCAAGAAGCCGATGGCGTTGAAGCCAATGTCGCAAGCGGCTACCATGCTATTGAGTTTTTACTTTGGGGCCAAGATTTATACGGCACAAACCCAGGCGCAGGTGAACGACCAGCAACAGATTTCGATCTAGAAAATTGCACAAATGGCAATTGTGATCGTCGTCGTGACTATTTAGTTGCAGCAACAGACTTACTCATTTCTGACTTAGAAGAAATGGCAAATAACTGGAAAAATAACGGCGACGCTCGCGTTGCGCTACTGGAAAAAACACCAGAAGAAGGTCTTTCTACTATTCTTACCGGAATGGGAAGCCTTGCATACGGTGAATTAGGCGGAGAACGTACAAAACTTGGCCTAATGTTACACGACCCAGAAGAAGAGCATGATTGCTTCTCTGATAACACTCATTGGTCACACTACTATGACGCGAAAGGCATTAAAAACGTCTATTTAGGCGAGTACAAACGTGTTGACGGTAGCTGGATAAAAGGCGCGTCTTTATCCAACCTTGTTGCCCAGAAAAATACGCAGCTAGACGCCGAGATGAAACAAAAGTTAGATGAAACAGAAAGTGCAGCACAAGCCATGGTAGATGCGGCAAAAAAAGGACAAACCTTTGACGTTCTCATTGCAATGAATAACACCAAAGGCAATCAGCTAGTGCAAACGTTTGTCGATTCATTAGTGAATGAAACACGCACTACAGAAGAAATCATCCATCAGCTAAATCTTCAGGGCATCGCGCTAGAAGGGTCTGATAGTTTAGATAACCCAAGCTCGGTATTTGAATAATACTGTTATCCCTATAAAAACATGTAAATGGGATACCAGGAAGGATGTGTCATTTAGTCAGTTAATGGTATTTGTCTATTTATGACAGAAAAATTGAAAAGTATTACTTTTTTGATAGCTGGCGTTTACGTCAGCTTTTTTTGTTTTCAGAACGTAGCGATTGCTAGTGATTACTCATCTCCTCTTGCTGGAATTGCGCTTGAAGACAAACTCGACTTTTATATTGGTGAAGCGGTATTCCAAAAATTTTGGGTGCCTTCTCCTTCTTCAACCACAGCCAGCGATGGTTTGGGTCCGCTTTATAACACTCGATCCTGCAATAGCTGCCATATAAATAATGGTAGAGGTCATGCTCCTGAAACGGGTGTAAGTGGCGCATCCGTTCCATCTTTTCTAATCCGTCTTGGCAAATCTTATAAAAACACCTCCCCTATTGCTGATTTCATTTATCCTAATATTGGTGATAAACATTATGGCCACCAATTCCAAGGACAAAGCTCTCCAGGCATTCTTCCTGAAGGGGATTACTATCTTACTTATAGTACGCATATAGAGACACTAACTGATGGAACCAAGGTCGAATTAAGAACACCAAATATCCATTGGACTAGCTTGAATTATGGAGACTTTGAGGATAGTACAGATGTTACTCTTCTTGTTTCTCCTGCATTAGTCGGAATGGGTTTATTAGATAATATTCCAAGTGATATGATTATTGCCAATGCCGATCCTAGCGACAAAGATAGTGATGGCATCAGCGGTCGAGTGAGCTGGATACCCAATAGTAACGGTAACGAAAATATCGTCGGTCGTTTTGGTTATAAAGCTGCCACGCCCAGTATAACTGCGCAAAATCAGCTGGCATTCAATACTGATTTAGGCTTATCGACGCCACTTAACCCTTCAGCATCAGGTGATTGCACAGAATACCAAAAAACATGCATAGATAGCCCAAATGGTAACAGTACACATTTAGACAATTTAGAAGTTGATCAACAGCAATCAAGATTAGTAGATCTTTTTGTTTCATTGTCTTCACCACCTGCAATGCGCAATCTAAGTGATACGACCTTTCTTGAAGGGAAAAAAGTGTTTGAACAAAGCGCCTGTGCGAGCTGCCACATTCCAAAAATGAAAACAGGTGAAAGCTCAAGTTTTGCCATATTAAACAACCGCACTTTTTATCCTTTTACGGACATGCTATTGCACGATATGGGACCAGGACTAGCCAGTGGGTTTCAAAGCTTTTCAGCCACCCCAAACGAATGGAGAACAGCACCTTTGTGGGGAATTGGTTTATCTGAAAAAACGTCTGGTAGAGTAGGCTTTTTACATGATGGTCGAGCTCGGACCATTGAAGAGGCCATTCTATGGCATGGCGGCGAAGCCCAAAACAGCAAAGAATATTATAAACAGCTAAACAAAGAACATCGAAAAAAACTCATCTACTTTTTGGAGTCGCTTTAATGACATATTTCCCCAAGCTAGTTGCTTTAGCCATTAGCGCCACAACGCCTTTACTCGCATCGGCTGGCCAATGGGAAGGCCCGCTTAATGGCATTGTTTCTAGTGTTATTACTCAAGGGTACGATTCCTACACAGAATCCTCAAAAGTATTACAACAACGCAGTGAGGCTCTCTGCGCTGCACCTTCTGAACAAGCACTTCAAAACGCTCAAGAAGCATTTCAAGCTAATGCACTAGACTGGCAGCAAGTACAATGGCTTAATTTTGGCCCTGTCACTTACTTTATGCGCTATTACGCTTTTGAATATTGGCCAGATAAAAAAGGGGTAACACAACGACAACTTAGAGCCCTGAGTCAAGGCGATCCATCCGTCATGGATGCCCCTAAGTTCTGGACATCAGCCAGCATTGCTGTGCGCGGCTTAACCGCTGTTGAAAGCCTACTTTACCATCCAGATTTTGAACCCATACAATCCAGTAATCATTGTCGCTTACTTGAAAAAGTCACTGCACATCATTTTGAGAGTGCTGATGCCGTGGCAAAACAGTGGCAAGAAGGAAAAGCTGAGGACTGGGTTTTTGATGAAGAAGGCACAGGCTTTGACCCTGAGAAAGTGGCTTTAGAGCAATTTTTGCAACAATGGATAGAACACATGTCCGCTGTCAAAGACGCCAAACTTGAAACTCCGATTGGCTACAATGGACGAGAAAATCTGAAGCTTGCCGAGTTTTATCGAAGCGACTTGTCACTTAAAGCCATACAAAAAAACTTACAATCTTATCGTGAAATCTATCACGCAGGATCACCCTCTTTATATACAATTGCAAAGCAGACGAACCCAATACTGGCGACACAGCTGGATGAACAACTCATACAAAATGTGAAACTCGCGCTCCAATTGCCCAATAATTTTTTCCATGCAGACCAGCCAAATAACGACCGTACTTCTATTGCAAGGCCTTTGGTGAAATCGATATCCAATAGTCAGTCCTATCTCGCCAGCCTTGTGACTCAGTTGGGGTTTCAAATTGGCTTTAATAGCAGAGATGGAGACTAGTGGTGCTATCAAGGCGATCATTTCTGACGTTAAGCGGTGCGATGATGGCGACGCCTTCATGGGCCGCTATCACTCAACAGCTTACTCATGAAAAATTATATGCCTCTGCCTATTCCATCAATAGAAAAGAGCACTATTTTGGGGTCTTTGATGGGGATGGAGAAATGGTCTGGAGCACATCACTCACAGATAGAGCGCATGCTCCGCTTATTCATCCTAATCAAAGCATTATTGGCATTGTAGCTCGAAGGCCAGGTTACTTTATTGATTTCTTTAATGTATCAAACAACCAAAGAATAAAACGAATTGAGCCCAGTAAAGACCATCATTTTTATGGGCATGCCCTTTTTACTAATGACGGCTCACACCTCATTACTCAGGAAAATCATTTCCCAACAGGCCAAGGTAAGATATTTGTACGTGAATGGCCAAGCGGAGAAATAATTCAATCTTTTAGCAGTAATGGTATTGGCCCTCATGAATCAGTATTTTTAGATCAGCAGGTGTTAGTGATTGCCAATGGTGGACTTATGACTCATCCAGATAATGATAGAGACATTCTAAACCTCGACACCATGAAACCTAATGTCACCTACCTTTCACTTAATGACGGCCGTGTACTAAATCAGTCCGTTCATAATAATGACTTACATCAACTGAGCATCCGACACCTCGATGTAAACCAACAAGGCGCCGTCGCGTTAGGGTTTCAATATCAAGGCGATATATGGGATCAAGTACCATTAGTTGGTTTATCTCGCGTCAACCAAGCACACATAGAATACCTCCCTATACCTGAAGACGTTAGGGTTCGCTTTAAACAATATTGTGGCAGTGTTTGCTTCGACAAATCAGGAGAAGTGCTTGCTGTGAGCACCCCAAGAGGCGGCCTTGTTGCCTATTGGCATGTAAACTCTAAAACTTTCTTAGGAATAGAAAACTGCCGTGATGTTTGTGGGCTCATTGGAACGGATAATGCTCATGAATTTTTATTGACTAGCGGCACAGGCACACAACTAAAAAACAACCCAGTACAGAACACCAGTAAAATGATTAAAAAACACCCAAACTTTCATTGGGACAATCACCTTCGGTGCATTAACACATGATTTTTTACGTTAAATTTCAAACTAGCGTAGTCAAATTAAAGATTTTTAGGTACTGTCTATTTAAAGTTGTAAATAGTTACAACTTATTCTTTCGCATTATGAAGTTGATAAATGCTTATTAATTTTCTTAAAAATTATTTTCTGGTTAGTTCTGATCAACCTCTTGGTCGAGAAGAAAAAACCTTCCAGCAAAGTGCCTTAAGAATCTTACTCGCGCTCACTGTTTGTATTTTTTTCATATCGGAGCTCCATTCCCTTTTCATTCCTGGTGAGCTTTCTTTTTTAAGCATAAACAGTGTTTATCTTTGCCTTCTGATTGGCCTGCTCTATTTTAGTAAAAAATACGCCAAAGTGACGGCAGTCTTATTTCTGCTCACATTAGTAACCACAAGCTTTTTATTACTAACGTTAAGTGATGAGTTCCATGCTGAAAAATACGCACTCGTTTCGTTGTACTCACTCCCACTAATTACTCGCTTGCTATTTAGCTTCAGAGCCTGCTTAGTCGCGATGGCAATCAACGTATATCCTTTTTTCTTAATGACATCAGACAGTCTTAACGTCGGCCAATCAGACCTTGCACCATCATTTTATTTTCAACTGCTCACGTTCGTCACACTCAATATTGGACTGCCCCTTGCAGTTTCACGAATCATTCAGACCCTTGAGAGTAACGCTTCTCACATGAAGGTGCTTTATCGCAAGCTAAATGATAACTACGCAATGTATGAGGAGTTTTTTGAGAACACAGGTACACCCTCTTTGCTTTGCGATCAGCGCGGTAAAATCTTAAAAGCAAACCAACTTGCACGCGACCTTATCAGCGATTCAAAACAAAAATATCTTCCTGATTCAACCATTACCGATTGGTTGTCTCCGCTTGGCGACACTGGAAGATTTTTCTGGCAATCCAATGTCGCTGAATGCACATTAAAACAAAAAACCAATATTCATATTGAAATTCGCAGAGCGGCGTTAACCCAACATGGCCATTATGTTCTCCACCTACAAAACACCACACAATTACGCGCAATACAGCAAGAACTAGAAAGCACTCAACAAACCAACAGTCGCTTAGCACACTTTGATTTACTTACTCTGTTACCCAACCACAGGCATTTTTGTCATCAGGTAAATCAACGTATAGATGAGCAAGATAGCCATCTAACAGGCGCCATGTTTATTATTCGAATCAGCCATTTTAAATTGCTCAACAAGCAATATGGTAAAGACAGCGCAAATAAAGTTATTCTCAATTTTTCAAAAATGCTTCAAAAGAGGTTGTCAGAGCAAGCAATTATTGGACGCCTGAGAGGCGTGAAATTTTCTTGCTTCGTACCACTAGGACAGACGTATCTAATCCAGAAGAAGTTATCGACCCTTATCCATTCCATTTTACCTAGCCAGATAACGGTTGATGGCAGTAGATTGAATATGGACTATCATGTCGGCATCGCTTACTACCATACCGATGGTAAGACAGCAGAAGAACTATTAGAACATTGTGAGATGGCGTTAGAGTATTCAACGAGCATAGATCGATTTTCGTACTACAACCACAACCTTGAAAATAAGCTAATTGAAGAACACAAGCTTGGCCTAAAGCTCAGCACTGCTATTAAAAATAAAGAAATAAGTATTTGGCTACAACCTCAAGTAACACCAAATGGGCAAATTTGTTCGTTTGAAGCGCTCGCTAGATGGCAAAGTAATGGAAAGTTCATCCCCCCTACTTCCTTCATTAAAATCGCAGAAGATTTAGGCTTACTTCCACTTCTTGCTGAAAATCTAGTACGAGAGCTTGTTGTGACACTCTCGCAGTGGCACAAAGAACACATTCATACACCCATTGCCTTTAACCTAGCAGGCCAAGAACTCATGAATGATGGTTTCTTTGCCTTGTTAATGACATTGATTGCAGATAACCCTTGGCTAACCAACATGCTAGAACTAGAAATCACCGAAACCAGTTCAGTGATGACTCACCCATTAATACATAAGCGCCTAAGAAGCTTATCTCAGTATGGTTACTCTATCGCCATTGATGATTTTGGAACGGGGCAAGCCTCATTAGGACAACTTGTCGACATCCCTGCGGATATACTTAAGATAGATCGTCGTTTTATCTCACCTCTTCCGGGAGATCAACGCCATATTGATATCGTGAAGTCCACCATACAGCTTGCTGAATCACTTAACATGAAAGTCATCGCGGAAGGCATAGAAACGAAAGAGCAAGCTAATTTATTGGCTGCTCTTGGTTGCCACACATTACAAGGGTACTACTTCGCTAAGCCTTCACCACTGTCCGACTGGACCGCCAAAGACAACGCAAAAGCAAAAGAACTTCGCATGGTCTATTAGCATTGGTTGATTTCATCAAATAATCCCCCCCCTCAAACGACAGACACAAAAAGCCAGAGTTCATATAATTGAAGTAACCCCAGTAGTTGAACTATCCAATTACTGGGGTCTTTTTATGTCAAAGCATCACAAAATTGAATTAGAAAAGCTTGAATTAGAAAAGCTTGCTCAAGAGAACTTAGTGTCAGGATCGGGGTGTCATCAGGTCAGCTCCGCTGCTGGTCATTGGTTTTTCAGATACATCGATTGAATAGCTTTCTTAATGCTGAATGTTGGTATGGAGCCACTTTTGTATGGTATGGACCCACTTTAATAGACATCTCATAGCTATATAATAATAGGTAAAAATGAGGTGAATTATGAGGTGCGTAAATCGGTTAAATTACCTTTGGTTAATGACATATTAAAAAGTGCGATGGGGAAATTCAAAAAACATTAGAATTCGATTTTTCACTCAGATCAAGATTGGCAATATCAGAGCAAACAATACCAACAGCACCTTAAAGAAAAAGTTTATTACAAAGTATGTCGAGAAAGGGCAATTTTCTGGATAATGCGGTGACTAAGAACTTCTTCGGGATATTAGAAAATGAAAGGCCTGAGTCCGATTGAATATCGAAATCAGGCCTTGTTAGCTGTTTAGAAATGAGTCCGACTTTATGGGGTCACTTCATAATCGAACTTGGCTTTTTCTATTAAAGATGGACTTACTAATTTAGAACGCCATGTTCATAGCAACAGAGACAACATTCGCAGATGACTTGTAATCGGCCTTTAGTGTTCCTCGGCTCGCGTCTTCTGTTAAACTTGTACGATTTACGGACACATCGTCAATCATCACATGAGTAAAGGCGAAGGTTGCAGATGTCATGTCATTAAAGTCATAAGTTCCACCAATAGAGATCCATTTACGATCACCATCCGGTGTTCGAGCTGAACGATACTCATCAGTCACTGGTGAATTATCCATCGCCACACCAGTACGCAAGGTCAGCTTATCAGAATAATCATAGGTCAAACCCGCCGAATACATCCATTGATCCTCAAAGCCAAAGGTAAGCTTAGAGTTTGGCTGGTTACTATCAAAATCAATATTAATACCATCCATTGAACTCCAACCTGTTTTAATTACGGTTAAACCTAACTTCAACTTATCCGACAAATCTTGCTCTAAGCTTAATGTCATTAATGAGGGAAATTTTATTGAGTCGGTTACGTCAGCGTTAACCAGTTGATAACCATATTTTGACTGTAGAACAGCATTTAAAGTTGCACTTACATCTGAGTACTTAACATCACCTTCAAAATCAAAATCAACTTCACTACGGTAGCCCAAACCAACTCGAGTTCCTTTCTTCGGCTCCAACATTATACCAAAACTATAGCCAATCGCGGTATCGCTCGCTTCAATCCGACCCGTACCCTCTCCACCTATGGCTGCAGTACTTGAGCCGACAGCAGACTCCAAGACAATTTCCGCTTTATGTACCTGAACGCTTGCACCTACTGAAGCCCAATGATTAACGCGATGCGCTAAAGAAAAACTCAGAGCTATATCTTGCACTGCAGTTTCCGTCGCATGGAAACGACCCGCCCAATCTTGATCGTCATCACCAGATAAGCCAAAAGGAACATTTAAAGACACACCAGCAACGGTTTTATCGGATATCGGTTTAGCAAAGTATAAAGCTGGAACGAGTGTATTGTTAACAGAGTCTTTTGAAACCCCTCCACTGGATAAATCTTTCGGACCACCCGCTGCTGCGGGCGTTGAATCAGTCGCCGATGTCAAGGAAACATCCATATTTGGCATTACGTAAGCACCAGATACGTAAACTGTCGTATCTTTAGCATTCACAAAGAGCGCAGGGTTCCAGAAGCTTGCAGATATGTCTTCATTAGACGCTGCCACACCTGCTAAGGCTTTACCTGACGCAGTTGCACTATGGTCATTTAGAGCAAAACCCGCTGAATACGCGGAAGATGCAGCAGCCACAGAGGCGGCAACAAGGCTTGCTCTAAACAAGAATTTTGAGGAGGTAGTCATAATAAGCTCCGTTGTTATTTTTATTGGGAATTTTATTTTCTATTATCAAATCACTTATACGCTTCCATTATAGAAGCCCATAACCTGATATTACCAGTAAGTATTTCTTCCGCAATACAATATTGAAAAAATATCATACTAATATGGATAAAAATTACACAAAATAACTTGAGAACAACAAGGAGAAACAGTTAAAGGCAAGGAAATGAGGAAAATCTAGAGTACGAATAATTTAAATTGCCTGAAATAACAAATAGACTCTAAGACAAAGGCTTGATATATACAGAATGAATTGAACGAATGAAAGGCTTGCAAAACGGTAACGTTTTGCTATTAAGCACATTACTGTAAAAGCAACATGAAATGGCGGAATGGACGGGACTCGAACCCG
>TARA_R110001632_G_scaffold2853_3_pt1 | contig 26354 bp, 23 predicted proteins | sample TARA_R110001632 | Tara Oceans TARA_R110001632 (sample SAMEA4398266) | marine metagenome | biome: Polar Biome; feature: [SRF] surface water layer (ENVO:00010504); material: water (ENVO:00002006), including particulate matter (ENVO:01000060) such as... | depth 5 m
AAACACTTAGGCAAATCAATACAGCACATAAGGTTGGCGGGCCAGTTTAAAAATACCGCTGAGAAAAAGGTCCCCTGAGAAGGACACTCGTACATATTGATTGACGCACCAGAGTGCGGAAGCCATCAAACAAATTGGGCTCACTAGTTGATATAGATTGATTGCTGTCAGTCAAAAAACACAACACAGTTTATAAAAACTCTTTAGCAATAGGAACGAAGCGAGAGGTAATGTGTTATATGTAATAATATATATTTTTTAAGGAATTATATGTTATCACATATAACACATATGTCGACGTAGGTTGGGAAAGGTCAGAGCCCATTAAACTTGTGTATAAAAAATTACCTACTTCCAAGTCTTGGCTGTGACGAACTCACATGATGTTCAAGATTAGATGGGACCACTGCGTAGGTTCCGTCTGACTGAAACAATCTACATGATGTAAACAATTACTTCGTAATTAATTAATCTACTTTTAAATAATAGTGTTTGAGCGATAGCGAAAAACACAAGTGAACGTAGTTCACTTCTTAATAGTTTTAATAGTTTTATATTCAAACCAATGTGAAACATCGTCACAAGGATCATCGACATAATGGTATTGGAACCATTCAACGTCTTGAAGATCGTATGTGGGTCTAATGAAGATCGGGATCTCTACCAAATCCAGATTTTACTGCACTTACCTGAATCTCCTGTATCTCATATTGTTTATGTGGGTTATTAACCTTCCAACATCCAACAGTCATTGTAGCCTCTTCTGCAGAGTTAGTAACGGCTATTTCGATGTGGTCTTCTAATATTATATATTTCTTTATCATAGCAAAGATTATTTAGAGCAGTAGTTAGTGTGATTAAACTACGCTATTTGGTTTTCGATGTCTAGATTGCCGATTACATAAATACATTTAGGAGAAGACCACATGAAAATTAATGAATTTGCTATAATTGAGCCAAACGTTAAAGTTGACGAAGCACCTATCGGTGCATTTAAAAGAGCAGTAACAGGTATTGCAGGATTTTTCGGCAGTGCTGGCGCACAAGCAGATGGCAAAGTACAAAATGCAATTAACGCAATGTACAAAGAATACAAACAGTATTATACTCCTACACCCGAAGGTCGTCCAACAGGCGAGAATCTAAAAGCATTTATTACAGCAATTGGTTATCCATTAGAAAAGAAATATGGTAGTCTTACAGGGTTGTATGCACAAGTTGAAAAAGCCAAAAAGATGAGAAGTCAAAAGCCAGTTAAAGCAACCGAGCCTGAGGCACAAGCAGGCGGCGATGATAACACTGTTCCTTTTCCACAAGGAAATAGTGCAGGATCAAGAATGGTGCAAAGCACATATGAAGCACTAGACATCAAAGGCGACAGTGTTTTAAGTAATGCACAAGTAGAAGATATGATTGAGTTTATTGTTAGAGATTCTTTTCAAGATGATAAAGTTAAAGATCTTGCTCCGGGTGCTTACACAGCAAAATTACGTAGACAAAACAATAAAAAAGATAAAGAACAAGCACAACCAAAAGCATCTGCACAAACACCGAGTGCCACTGACAGCGAGTTAGTAAAAGGCAACGACGGTATATTTAGGTTTCAGTAATGCCAGTTATTAAAGTAGAAACACCTGATGGTGTACAGCAAGTAGAAATCAAAGGCAATACTCCTACACCGCAAGAAACTGCGGCAATCAAAAAACAATTTTTTAGTAAAACAGCATCAGCACCTACAAGCGACAAACCTAAAGATAATAAAAAAGGTGCATTTGTAAGTGGACTACGCAAAGGTTACAAAGCAGGAAGAAATCCTTTAAAAACAGCAGGTGGAGCGATTGCAAACAAGTTCAGTGATGCTGGAGATGACTATGAAAAAGATAATCCTGAAGACAAAGACAAAGGTAAAAATTCAACAGATACAAGAGCAGGACTTAATACACTTAGGTCGGAACTTGGTTTAGAAAACCCTGCAATGGCAGTTAAAGCACTAGAAAAACTACAAGCAGGTAAGCCTCTTAGTAATAAGAATGAATTAAATGCTGTTAAACCGATTATAAATGCTATTCAAGCGGCACTACAAAGCACACAAGGTCGTGCTAGACTCAAACAATTAATCAAAACTTTAAATTAAATCTTAGAAAAAAGCCATTCCAGACTCTTTGGTAATTTTTAGATTGTCATCAACCATCTTACCTATGGCTTTTCTTTCGTCGTAGGTTGAATAGTAGGCGTCTTTTAGTTGCATGCCTCCACGCATGTACCAACATAACTTAACTAATTCATTTAATATTGCTGTGGACTCTTTTTCTAGGCCGGTAACGAATTCATCAATCTCTGAGAGATCGAGTGTCCCGACCTTTATGCGAAAAAACTTGCATTGTCGAACACCATCGGTACATCAATAACTGACTCGGCGCCCTTCTCCACATAATCTGCTGGTACTTGAAATCTAGTATTTGGTGTACTCCAATATGCTTTCAAATCCTCAAGTCCTTTTTGAACCGCTGTAAATGTATCTTTGTCTGTAGTTTCAAAAAATTGTTTTATGGCTTGTATATTGCTTTCTGTACCTTCAGGAGTTTCAATTTCAGTAACATTTGTAATAACCATATCCAGTGTCATTTGACTTAATTTTTTAAATCCTTCTTTGAATGCTTGTAATTTTTGTGCTTCATCAATTTTAGTATCTTGCATTACTTGTGACAATCTTTGGTTCTCAAATGTAGTCATAAAGAAACTGGTTGTTTCTTTGTAGGATAAAGGTTTAACATGAAATTTAAGATCACCGTGAGTAATAATGCTGTTCCAAGTTTTGCCTTGCATTTTATCTAATATGGTACGTAAATCGATTTCAATAGTTTCACTACCTACTTTAAGATCACCTTCTTCGTAATATCTGATAGGAATTTGTAGTTCCATTTTTTCGCCATATGTAGCAATACGTATAGCAATTAAAATAGCATCTAAATCGATTGATGGCATGCTCCACGGGTCGTCAATTAATGGACAGCATGATTTGATTACATCTACTGTTGCTTCACCACTCATTAATGCATCAGGTGTTTTCATCATTAACTCGTCTTTAGCCGTCATTGAATAAATTGGTAATTCTCCAGACCCAGTTTTTTCCATTGGATTTGAAGGATAAAATGCACCACCACTAGGCAGTACCAAGTAAATTTTTGGTTGGCGTTTGTACTTGTTTAAAACGCTTTGATTTTCCATGGTTGTTATCCTCTATAAATACAGTTGTACTAATAATTAGTAAATGTATTTATATACGTATATAATGAGGATTTTTAAATTATGGCAGTAACTGGTCAAATTGGTGATGCAGATGTAAGATTGGATAATGCGGCTGAAGAAGCCACAATGCAGAAGATCCTAGACACTTTGCGTGATATGGAAGGCATGGGCGGAGGCGGCAAAGGCGGTACTGCTGGCGGAGCGGCGTTACCAATAGTTAAATTAGGCAAATCAGTTAATGTAGCCAATATTGCTTTTAAAGGATTAGGCGGAGCGATTGGATTAGCCACAGGAGCCTTAGCAGGACTTACAACAATGGGTGCTGGTGCAGTTAAACTTGGCGCTGGTTTTGTTGCGGCACAACCTAAAGTTACAGATTTATCTAAAGCACTAGGAGATCTACCAGGACCATTAGGTGCTTTAGGCGAAGCAGTTCATGCAGTTGTAGAACTATTATACAAAAACTATACAACATTCCAACAACTATCAGCATCAGGTATAGCGTTTGGCGACAAGTTAGAATACATGAACGGAATGGCGGCTAGACTAGGTATTGGTTTAGACGGACTTGCAGGAAGTTTAGCATCAAATTCAGAAAGACTAGCATTTTTAGGAACAGCAACACGCGGTGCTGAAATGGCAGTTAGAGATTCAGGAATAGCATTTGATCAAAATAGAGATAGTTTACAAAGATTTGGTTTAAGTTTTGAAGAACAAAACGAAACCTTTATGAGATTCTTTGCACAAAACTCAATGGCATTGCAACGAGAAACAATGACACGTAGTCAATTGATTGATATGAGTGATGACTATGCAAAAGGTATTAGAAGATTATCAGAACTAACTGGTACTCAAGCAGATGCAATTCAAGATGAAGTAGAAAAAGCAAATGCTAACAAATCGTTTGCAGTGTTTATGTCCGGAATGGAAGGCGCAGAAAAAGCCAGAGCAGAATCAGTCATGCGAACATTTGGACAGTTTGGTGATTCAGGTAGAGAAGCGGCAATGTCGATGATAATGGGTGTAGCACCTCTTACTGAAGGTGCGGCTCAAATGATGACTATTAACAAAGGCTTTAGTGACACACTTAGACAGTCTGTTTCATCATCTAAAAACTTTAATGGTACATTAGAAGATTTTGAAAATGGGTTACGAGGCAATGTTACTGCTTTTGCAAACAGTCAAAAAGGTTTTGTACAAAATAATTCAAGATTTGCCGCGGCAATTACAATGGCTGGCGATGGCCTTGGTCCAACGTTTGGTGATTTGTTAATGGGCATTCAAAGATTTACAGGAAGTACTGAAGAATTAGAAAGTGACATGGGTAAAACAAGTCCACTAGCACAAGCATTTAATAATCTAAACTCTATGCTACAAACTCTAAGAGAAACATTGTCAGAATCGTTTGTTAAAATTTTAACATCAAAGAGTTTTCAAGACGGGATGACATCTTTTAACACTTTTTTATCAGATGTTACAAAAGATATTGAAGGTGAAGGATTTATTCCATATCTTACAAGACAGTTTAAAAGTTTGCTTGATAAGATGTACTTGATGATGGCAAATTCAAAAGTAATGAGATTCTTATTTCTAGACGATGCATCAATTGGTAATGCGGCCGCTAGTAACATTGAAAGTAAATTAAAAGATGGAGAAGAAGTAGACTATGATGATACGATCAACGTCATGAAGGGCACTCCATTTGTCCATGATAAGATGTTTACGAAAATCAACGAGCAAGATGGTGCCGCAGATATTTTACAAAAATATGTAATGCCTGATGCAAACGCAAGAAAATCACCAATTGGACTCGATATAAGACCAAAACAACTTTATCAAAACTTAATGCGTAAATTCCAAAGTCCGGATGCCTTTCTTGGCGGAACTAGCGAAGAAGAATTAAAAAATTTGTTTGGTCCAAATTATAATCAAGTACTCATAGATTTATTTAGAGAATTACAAGGATATCAAAAATCATTAGATGAAGGTCCTGAGATGTTTGGCGGTACTATGGGTGCATACGGAAGTGTATTAAAAGACTTTGGAAAAGGTACCGTTGCAACGTTACACGGAAAAGAAGCAGTACTAAATGAACCTCAATTGAATAATTTAGTAGCCAATGCATATGATCAAGGTGCAAAACAACAAGAAAATAACACTCAAACGTCGGGATCAAGCAATTTGGTTAACAAACTAGTTGACAGCAACCGGGAAGGTAGTGTAAAATTACTAGATGCGTTAAATATGCTTACAAGGAAAATGGATACACAGAATAATTTAACTAAACAGGTTATAGCAACTGTTGAACAATACAGTTAGGAAAAAAATATGGGTTGGAAAAAATACTTTCAAGAATATAAACCAGAAAATACTTCAGGACAAGTAAGTCCGGTATCTGGTAGCGGACAAGTAGGTCCTGCAAGGACAAACTATTCGAGTTTCTTGCCTGATGTTTATTCAGGACATCCTAATCGTGTTGAACGTTACGGACAATACGAAACAATGGACTCTGACAGTGAAGTTAATGCGGCTTTAGATATTTTAGCAGAGTTTTGCACACAAGAAAATATGGAAAACAAAACTCCATTTCAGTTGTTTTTTAAACAACAAGCAACGGGTGTAGAAACAAAAATATTAAAACAGTATTTGCAACAATGGGTTGACATGAACCAATTTGACAGACGTATTTTTAGAGTAATGCGTAATGTATTCAAATACGGTGATGCATTTTTTGTAAGAGATCCAGAAACATTTAAATTATTTCATATTGATCCTGCTAAAGTTAACAAGGTAATTGTTAATGAAAGTGAAGGTAAAGAACCTGAACAATATGTTATTAGTGATATTAATGTAAACTTTCAACATTTAAGTGTATCACAAAAGAATCCAAACGCAGGAAACGGACAAATAGATTATACAAGTGCAACTGCCGGAGGCGGGTTTGCTGGTGCTAATTCAGGTTCAATTGGTACAAGATTTGACAAAACACAAAACCAAGCAACAATTGAAGCAGAGCATGTTGTACATTTAAGTTTAAGTGAAGGGTTAGATAGAAACTTTCCATTTGGTAACAGTCTATTAGAAAGTGTTTTCAAAGTTTACAAGCAAAAAGAATTACTTGAAGATGCAATTATTATCTATCGTGTGCAAAGAGCACCTGAAAGAAGAGTATTTTACATCGACGTAGGTAACATGCCTACTCACCTTGCTATGGGATTTGTTGAAAGAATTAAAAATGAAATTCATCAACGTAGAATTCCGTCAGCAACTGGAGGCGGCACTAGCGTTATTGATGCTAGTTTTAATCCACTATCAATTAATGAAGATTACTTCTTCCCACAAACAGCGGAAGGTAGAGGTTCTAAAGTAGAAACACTACCAGGCGGAACTAACCTAGGTGAAATTGACGACTTAAAATATTTTACAAACAAGTTATTCCGTGGTTTACGTATTCCAAGTTCTTACTTACCTACTGGCTCAGATGATTCTGCCGCACAGTATAACGACGGTAGGGTAGGAACTGCTTATATTCAAGAACTAAGATTCAACAAATACTGTGTTAGATTACAAAATTTATGTGCATATGTATTTGATAGAGAGTTTAAAATGTTTATGAACTCTAAAGGCGTAAACATTGACAACAACTTGTTTGATTTAAAAATGAATCCACCACAAAACTTTGCTTCATATAGACAAAGCGAAATGGATAATGCTAGAGTTAATACGTTTGCTTCATTACAAGAAGTACCTTACATGAGTAAACGATTTGCACTTAAACGTTTCTTAGGTCTTTCACAAGAAGAACTTGCAGAAAATGAATCAATGTGGCGTGAAGAAAACACAAATGAAAATATTAATAATGCTAGTGCAGGTGCAGAAATGCGTGGCGCAGGAGTAACACCAAGTGGTATACAATCAGACTTAGATGATCTTGGTACTACAGAGCCTGGAGTAGATGCTCCAGAACCAGAAATAGATGTGACAACCCCTGACACTACCCCTGGTGGCGACACAGTTTAAGGTAAATAATAATATGTTGTTAAAAGAATTCTTTTATTTTGATAAAGCCGGACAAGACTTTGAGGACGATAAACGTTATAGTGCTCAGAGAGATATTTCTGTAATTAAACCTACGGATACTAGAAAGACTAGACTTACACTAGAACAACTTAATCAAATTAGACGTACATCTGAAGCAAGAGAAGTCGAACAAGCAAAAGAATTAGAGTTTGTGCAACTAATGTACGGACAACCTGCTCAAGAAGAAACTACCCTTTAATAAAACTGTTTAAATACGAGTATGAACACAGCATTCGTATTGGGTAACGGTACCTCCAGAAAACATTTTGATGTAGAAAAGTTGCGTGGCAAAGGAAACATCTATGCCTGCAATGCCGTCTATCGAAGTTTTGAACCTGACGTTCTTATTGCAGTCGATCCAAAAATGGTACATGAGATAGTAGCAGATGGTTATCATCACAATCATGTAGTATGGACAAACTATAATAACGGGTATAAAGAATATACTAATCTTAATTATTTTCAACCTAGTAAAGGATGGAGCAGTGGTCCAACGGCTTTAGCAAAAGCGGCTGACGACAAGCATAAAACTATCTATATACTAGGATTTGATTATATGGGATTAAATGGTGGCAAAAAGTTTAACAACTTGTTTGCAGATACTAACAATTATAAAAAATCAAAGGAACCAGCAACGTATTATGGCAATTGGCTTAGACAAACTGAAAGCGTAATCAGGACTAATACTGATACACAGTTTTTAAGGGTAACTAACGTTGGGGATTTTTGCCCTGGACAACTTAACAGTTACGATAATATACGCAATATTGACTATGATGAACTCGAATTTAGACTCAAAAAACCACATGATTATTAAAAATGTAAGAAATGAGCCTATTTTCACCGGTAAAAGTGGTTTTATCGTAAATACAAGGGACAGCCTTGCCAACTAATATAAATTAAGGAGAAAACAATGTCAGATACAAGCAAATTTGAACAACTGCTCGATCTTCTAGTAAATGAAGATAAAGATAAAGCAGAAGAACTGTTCCACGATATCGTGGTAGAGAAATCAAAAGAAATATACCAAGGACTTATTGAGTCTGAGGAAAAAGAAGACGATGTTGAAGAAGCAACTGATAAGTCAAAAGAAGACGAAGTTGAAGAAGCAACTGACAAAGAAGACAAAGTTGAAGAAAACTTTGAAGATGAATCAGTCGAGGAAGTCGGCGGTGATGCAACAGATATGATGATGAAAGCAGTAACCGGTGATGACGAAGACGAAATGGATTTCGACGATGACGGTAAGATGGATGATCATGAAGAAGAGCATGGTGATATTGAAGACCGCGTTGTAGACCTTGAAGATGCATTAGACGATCTTAAAAATGAGTTTGAAGCCATGATGGACGACAAACCAGAAGATGAAGATGATGCAGAAGAAGGCGACGAAGAAGAATCAGAAGAAGCCGATAAGGAAGCATTTGAACCTAGTTTTGAGTCAACAGACGAAGAAGTAGCAAATGTAGATGAAGCAAAACAAGCAAAATCCGCTGGCGAAACTATGCGTGAATACGTAGAAAAAGTTTCTGCTCCATCCAATTCCGAAGGATCTGATGCAACTACTTCACCAGTAGCAAGTAACGCTAAAGCACCTAACGATGCTAAAGCACATGCTATCGGCGGTAGTGAAGAAAAGGGCGGTAGTGCTCAAAAGCCAAAAGACATGGGAAAATCTTTCGAGAATGAACCAGGTTCAAAAGCCGGAGACACTTATAAGAAGGCATCTGCACCAAAGAGTGCTGAATAATTAGGAGTTTGCTAATATGGCATACTTAAGAGAACATCTTACGTTCGATCAGGCGAAAGTCACACTTGAGTCGGTAGGTGAAGGGGATCAAAAAAACCTTTACCTAAAAGGCATCTGTATTCAGGGTGGTGTTAAAAACGCTAACCAGCGAATCTACCCTGTCTCCGAGATAGGCAACGCTGTTAAAACGCTCAAGGATCAGATCGACGGCGGTTATTCTGTACTAGGTGAAGTTGATCACCCAGATGATTTAAAGGTTAATTTAGATCGTGTATCTCATATGATTACTGATATGTGGATGGATGGCCCTAACGGGTTTGGTAAGATGAAAATTTTGCCTACCCCGATGGGTAATCTTGTAAAAACTATGTTAGAATCAGGTGTGAAACTGGGAGTCAGTTCACGAGGAGCAGGTGAAGTTAACGAATCCAGTGGAGAAGTTAACGGATTTGAAATTATCACAGTTGATGTGGTAGCACAACCAAGTGCGCCGGGTGCTTACCCGACACCAATCTATGAACACTTAATGAATACAAGAGGTGGTTATAGTGCAATTAGGGCGGCACACGAAGTATCGAAAGATGCTAAAGCACAGAAGTATCTCAAAGAACAGATGCTACGAGTCATTAAAGGCTTGGAGTAACAAAGGAGAAGCAAATGAGTGATATGTTTAATAAACTTTTCGAAACAGGTATTCTAGGTGAGGAAGTTCGTTCTGACTTACAAGAAGCGTGGGACGCGAAGATCAAAGAAAACAAAGACACTGTTACTGCTGAACTCCGTGAGGAATTTGCAAATCGTTATGAGCATGATAAATCAAACATGGTTGAAGCGATTGACAAAATGATTTCCGAACGTTTAGAATCAGAGATTGCTGAAATTGCTGAAGATAAGAAGGCACTTGCGGAAGCAACTGTATCTTATAAGAAGAAAGTCAGTGAACACTCTGAAAAATTGCAAGAGTTTATGCTCAAGCAATTAACTAAAGAAATTGGAGAGTTGCATGAAGACCGTAATAAGGTTTCAGAAAACTTTTCAAAATTGGAAGACTTTGTTGTCAAACAACTTGCAAACGAAATCAACGAGTTCGCAGAGGACAAAAAAGATTTGGCAGAAACTAAGGTTCGCCTTGTAAGAGAAGCCAAAACTAAATTTGCAGAAGTCAAAGCAAAATTTGTTGCTAAGTCAGCAGAAATTGTTAAGGAAACTGTAAGTACTAAACTAACGAAAGAGATTTCACAGTTGAAAGAAGATATACATTCAGCACGTGAAAACAATTTTGGTAGAAAACTATTCGAAGCGTTTGCTAATGAATATTCTAACTCATACTTAAACGAGAAATCAGAAACTGCAAAGTTAATGAAACTTGTTGCTGAGAAAGAAGAAAGATTGGCTGAGGCTAAGAAAACCATCACAGAGAAGGATACTCTAGTTGAGTCTAAGGAAGCAGAAATTACTGTTGCTAAAGATTCCGCGAAACGTGTTGCAGTGATGAATGAGTTATTGACTCCGTTAGGTAAAGGCAAAAGTGAAATTATGTCTGAACTACTAGAGTCAGTGCAAACTGAAAAATTGCACACAGCATTTGACAAATATCTACCAGCAGTAATGGAAGACAGAAAAACTTCTAAAACTGTTAAAAAGGCACTTAATGAAAGCACAGAAGTCACAGGCAATAAAGAAACTACTATACCGGTAGAAGAAAAGTCAAACTTAATACAACTCCGCAAATTAGCGGGATTAAACTAAAAAAGGAGAAGGACAAAATGTCAGAAATGATCAATGAAAATTGGCAGGCTACCAAAGGCGCATTGCTTGAAGGTCTTAACGGACACAAGAAAAGCGTGATGGATGTCACTCTCGAGAATACTAGACGTTATCTCGCTGAGTCGGCAACTGCTGGTGCAACTTCCGCAGGAAATGTTGCAACACTAAACAGAGTGATTCTTCCAGTAATTAGACGTGTAATGCCAACGGTTATCGCAAATGAAATCGTAGGTGTACAACCAATGACTGGACCAGTGTCACAAATTCACACACTAAGAGTACGTTACTCGGACACTAACAACGCTACAGGAACTGCAAATGATGTGACTGCAGGTGATGAGGCTTTATCACCATTCAAAATCGGTCAAGCATATGCTGGTGACGGTACATCAGGTAAAGCGGCAGGTACTGCGGCACTTGAAGGTAGTGCAGGTAACAGGTTGTCAATTCAAATCTTAAAACAAGCAGTAGAAGCGAAGTCAAGAAAACTATCTGCACGTTGGACGTTTGAAGCGGCACAAGATGCTCAAGCACAACAAGGTATCGATATTGAAGCAGAAATCATGGCGGCTCTTGCACAAGAGATTACTGCTGAGATTGACCAAGAGATTTTAACATCTCTTCGTTCACTTGCTTCAGTTGAAGAAACTTACGACCAAGCGGCTGTAAGCGGTACAGCAACTTTTGTTGGTGATGAACATGCGGCACTTGCTGTTCAAATCAACAGAACTGCTAACAAAATCGCACAGCGTACACGTAGAGGTGCAGGTAATTTTGCAGTGGTTTCAAACCAAGCATTAACTATCCTACAATCTGCTACAACTTCAGCGTTTGCAAGAACAACTGAAGGTACTTTTGAAGCACCAACAAATACTAAATTTGTAGGTACTTTGAATAACGCTATGAGAGTATATGTTGACGCTTACATGGCTGATACAACTGCAGAAGACAACAACCAAGTACTAGTTGGTTACAAAGGTACATCAGAAGCGGATGCGGCGGCGTTTTATTGCCCATACATTCCACTAATGAGTTCAGGTGTAGTATTAGATCCTGAAACTTTTGAGCCAGTTGTAGGCTTCATGACACGTTATGGTTATGTAGAACTTACTAACACTGCGTCATCTTTAGGTAACGCTGGTGACTACTTAGGTAAAGTTGCTATTACTACAGCAAACGTATCATTCTCGTAAGAGATTAGTTACAGAATATAGAAGAGGGCGGCTTTGGTCGCCCTTTTTTTATGACTGATAAATATTTGTATGCAAGAGAGTATTAAAGAAATAACATCAAGTCTAGACTGGCCCGACATAGAAACTCAGATACGTACTCTTGGAAAAACAGCCCCAGAGTTTAAATTTGATATTGCAAAGTTTTGTAGTGGAATGCGTAGTGAAATAAACAAACTCAGTAAGATAGAATTAAAGTACAGACAACAAAGACGTGATAGTGTAATATTAGAACACAAAGATCAATGTGCTAAAATTAACCGGATTGTAAAAGACTTTAGTTCTGTACATCTCATGCATTTGTTTACTAGGCTAGACTAAATATTATTGTCAAATAGGAAATTACGATAGTGTAATGGACTTATGCTGTACCCACAGCGTACTGGATAGAACCCAGATAGGACTACTTAAATAGGAGAAAACAAATGGGAAGACCACTTAATAAAAGATTGATGGGAGCACCTACAGCAGGCGGCAACGAAATCAAAGTAAACTTTCATAACGGCACAGCAGTTAAAGAAGGTTATATTGTAAAGCAAAAAGCATCTAAGAAATTTGTATGCGAAGAACTTGAAACAGCAGGTGAATTTACTTGTACACTAACAACTGGTAAATTACCAGCGGCATTGGCGGCAGGTGAAATGGCTATTTCATTCAAAATGGATGATGCAGAAACATACACAGTAAGTAAAATTTCTGGACGTAAAGCAACATTGTCAGCACCAAGTGCTACAGGCGCAAACGCCTATGACGGCAAAAGCCTTCCATGGAACTTTAGCACATCTACAACAGATGGCGCGGCACAAGTTGAAGAAGCAGGTGACGATAATACACTTATCGGAACAGACGACGACGACTTCACAGAAGACGCATAATCGTTGGTTATTGATATTAGAGAGGGCAAAGTTCGCTTTGCCCTTTTCTCTTGACTAAATAATACTATTAACAAAGGATCCTTAATCAAATGGCAGTAGATGTACTTAAAGTAACAGGCGATTACAAAATTGTAACTTCCACTAGTACCGGAACACGACTTACTATGGATACACCAGAAGTGAGAATTACTGGAGATTTGACTGTACTTGGTGCTACAACTACAATTCAAACTGCTAACATGACCATTGAAGATAATATTATTACCCTCAACTCAGGTGAAACAAGCGGAAGCGGAATTAGTTTAGGACAAGCAGGACTTAATATATACAGAGGCCCTTCAAGTTCTCCGGCTACTGTGGTATTTGATGACACATTGTCATACTTACAACCAAATGGCGGTACAGGCGAAGGTGTTTTTACATTTAAAGTAGGATCAAGTCTTGGAGCAATTCAAGCACACGTAATTGAAACTTCAGGAGAAGATTTATTATTACTAGGACAAAATGCTCCTAATGCTGTTGTTAGTGTTGCAGGGACAAGTGACTATGAAACTAACGTATCAGACGATGATGATATTCCAAATAAGAAGTATGTAGATACTGCGGTTGCAGGTGCGGCCATTAGTAAAATGACAGCAGGCAATACTATTGCTGAAGTGTTTGATACTAGTGACGGTGATCCGTTATCACAGTTTACTATTAATGTAGACGGTGCACAGAAATTTAGTGTAAACGGTATTACTACAGAATTACAAGAAATACAAATAGACGGAACTACAATCCGTCCAACAACATCAAACAATAGTTTGTTTTTAGAAACTAACGGCACAGGAGAAGTTGTTGTACGTGATGTATTAAGTATTGAAGGTGCTGTAAGTCCAACGGCTCCTAGTGCAGATAGTGGTAGAATTAAGTTATATTCTCAAACCCAAGCAGAAGGCGGTTCTGGACTATATTTTGTAAATACATCTAGTACTAGAGATGAATTAGTAAGTAAAAAGAAAGCATTGCTTTATAGCATGTTATTTTAGGAAAAACAATGGCGATTACAAACAACTTTATAGATGCTACATTAACAACACTTTACACCAGCAGTGGTGACTCGGCAGTTACAAGTATGATATTTTGTAACTATCAAGACACAGATAATATTGCAGGTGCAGGAAACGTTTTAACAGATGCAGTTACGTTTTTAGATTTACATATTGTTCCAAGTGGTGGTTCAGCAGGTGATGAAAACAAAATATTACATCAATTAAAAATTCCTGGAGGCGAAACTTTTATTATGGATAGTGAAAGATTAGTCCTTGCAAACGGAGATACTATTGTAGCACAAACAACATCTCCGGCTACAATTAGTGCAACAATTAGTACGGTAGCAGTGTAATGAGATTTGTTAAAAAACAACAATTGAACTCTAAACTTATCACAGATCCTAGTGTTTCTGTTGAAGCAAACGGTCAAGTTGTTCTTGGTACAAATTATGCAGTAAAGGTTCCTATGGGATCAAATGCAGAACGTCCAGCCTATCCTGAGAATGGACAGATAAGATATAACACAGAAGAAAATGAATTTGAATTTTATGTAAACAACGCATGGGAACAAGCAAGAACTATGCGTCCTAATACAATTACAATTCAAACTTTAGGCACAGGCAATGCTACAGAGCAAGAGTTTGGGCCTTTAAGTCCTACACCAGCAACAGCCGCAAACGTTTTAGTATTAGTAGAAAACGTTGTTCAAATCGCAGGCGTAAACTACACTATGGTACAAGGACAAGGTGGACAATACCTACGCTTTGATAGTGCTGTACCGTTGGGTAAAGATGTCGTTGTAATACACGGTTTTGACTAAGCCAACTATACCCTTTTTCCATTAAAGACTAAATACTGTTAATGCAAATTTGACCGAATCAATTTGCAGGACAAACAGTGGTTAACCCGCTATGTAATGTGGTTAGTGGCACAGGATGCCCGTTTATAGGAGAACACAATGGCCGTCGGTCGAATTTCAGGTCCGTTATTGAAGTCTAATTTACTACGTAATGGTGTAGATTTAGCGTTTGAAACGGATTTATTATATTTAGATGTTAGCAACAATAGAATTGGTGTTAAGACCAACAGTCCGGCCTATGACGTAGATGTTAATGGCACTATAAACGCAACAAAATTACAAGCAACAAACCAAGTTTCAGTTGGTAATTTAAACTTCCAAAATAACACAATATCATCAAACCTCGGAACAATTGAATTGTTACCAGCAGGTAATGATCCTGTGATTTACCATTCAAAAATTAGAGTTGATAGTTTAGAACTAAATGACAACTATATTACTACAATAGATTCAAACGCTTCTGTTGAAATTAGACCAAACGGTGTTGGTACAATTGAATTGGTTGGTAATACAAATGTTTCAGGCAACTTGTTTGCTTCAGGAACAATTACTGCCGCAGGTAATATTACACTAGGTGACGGAAACACAGACAACATTACTTTTAATGCAGATGTTGTAAGTGATATTTTACCAGACGAATCAAACAAATATGTTTTAGGTAATCCAAGTAAGCGTTGGAAAACTATTGATGCAAATCAAGCAAACATTGGCGATCTACAAATTACTGACAATGTAATACAACCACAAAACACTAACGAAAACTTAATTATTCGTGCTAACGGTACAGGAGTTGTAAACATTTACGGACTTGAAATTACTTCAGGTGGTAATGTAAACTTAACAGGTGACGAATTAAGATTCGGAAATATTCTAGTTGACGGCGATGCAGACAACACAGGAATTTACGCAACAAATTCAAACACAAACATTAACATAAACAGTTCTGGTACAGGACTAGTACTTGCTAATGGCACAAATTTATTATTACAGCAAGGCAACAGTTACTTTGTACATACAAACGGTAATGATACAAACAACGGTGGAGCAGAGAATGAAGCATTCTTAACACTTGCAAAAGCATTGACCGTTGCAACAACAGGTGATACAGTTTATTTAGGTAGTGGTACATTTGAAGAAGTAGCACCGCTTACAGTTCCAAAAGGCGTAAGTGTTATTGGAAAAGGACTTCGTTCAACACAACTTAAACCAACTGCGGCAACTAGAACAAATGATTTCTTTTTACTAAACGGTGAAGTAACTATTGAAAACTTAACTGTTAGAGAAATTGAATGGGACGGAACTTCAGGTTATGCTTTTAGATATGCAACTAATGCATTAATTTCAAGACGTAGTGCATATCTAAGACACATAACAGTTTTAAACTTAGGTTCAACAGTAAGACTTGGTACTAACCCATCAAATGATCCATATGGATATGATGCAGGTGATGCAGGTCGTGGTATACTAATTGACGGTAGTGTTTTAAACAACGGTTCTTTAGAAGCGGCAATGTTATTTGATAGTGTTACATGTATTGTACCTAATTCAAAAGGACTTATTATTACAGAAGGTGCAAGAGCAGAATGGTTAAACAGTTTTGTATATTTTGCACAACAAGGTATTGAAGGTGTTGCAGGAACAACAGGACTTTATGGTGACGGTAAAACTTTAATTGAGTTTGCAAGTGTTACAAATGGTCCATTCCAAGCAGGAGAAAGTGTTGTCTTTACATCAACTGATGGTTCAACAACTGCAACTGCAACTATTGAAAGTGTTGATGGAAATACTTTAACAATCGATGGACGCTTTGATAATTTAGCAAACTTTGCAGATTTAACATTTACAGACGATAGTGCAAGTATCGAAGGACAAACATCTAATGCAACTGCAACATCAGTAATTAGATATGATAGAAAACAATTTGGTGCTGAATTACGCTCTATTGCTAGTGCAAACGTTTATGGACAATTTGGTATAAGAGCAGATGGCCCAGGTGTAAGACTAAGAATGAGTTCACATGATTTTGGTTATATTGGCTCAGGTAAAAAGTTTAACAACAACGATAATGATGTAGCACAAGCAAACGAAATTACAGAAGCAAACGGTGGTAGAGTATTTTATAACGCAACTGACCAATATGGCGATTATAGAATTGGTGATTTATTTTATGTAGATCAAGACACAGGTGCTGTTACATTTAGTGGCGGAAGTTTTGATGTTAGTTCTTTAACAGGTATTAATTTTACGAATGGTCCAAATACAACTATAATTGATCCTACACAAGTATCAACAGGAAACCTTGTATTATCAGGAAACACTATTTCAACAGTTTCCGGAGATGTTGTTATTTCTCCAACTACAGGCGAAACTAATATTACAGGAAACTTAAATGTAAGTGGTAACATTGATTTAGCAGGTAACATTACACTAGGTAACCAAGATACAGATGCTATTACAATTAATGCAGATCTTAACAGTAATTTAATTCCTGATGCAGACATTACATACGATGTAGGTAAAACTACAAAGCGTTGGAGAAACGCACACATTAAAAACTTCTACGGAGGTGATGGGTCAACTTCTAACTTGATAATGATACTAGAAGAAAATCAAGTTAATGCAACACAGATACAAGTTGACAACGTATTAATTAGAAACAACGGTTTAGAAACAACTATATCAGGTGCAAATTTAGAATTACAAGGTAACCAAACAGGTTATGTTGATATTGTTGGTAATGAAGCACTTAATATTCCAACTGGTACAACACTACAAAGACCAACTGGTGTTACAGGACACATACGTTTTAATATATCTACACAACAGTTTGAAGGATATGCAACTAATGCATGGAGTTCGTTGGGTGGTGTTAGAGATGTTGACAGTGATACATATATTCAACCAGAAACAGGTCCGGGCAATGATGAAGATATTTTACAATTCTTTACAGGTGGTACAGAAACTGCACAGTTAGACACAACAAGTTTTAGAACAAATACTCTACAACCACTAACAGATGACTTTATTAAATTTGATAATACAACTGCTATTAAATTACCGGTTGGTACAGATGCACAACGTCCAACAGGAAATGTAAACCTATTAAAAGGTACAGTAAGATTTAATACTGATACAACACAGTTTGAAGGCTTTAACGGAACTGCTTGGTCAAGTTTAGGCGGAGTACGTGATGTTGACAACGACACTTATATTATTCCAGAAAGTGTTCCTGGTGCTGATGAAGATAGATTAGATTTTTACACAGGTGCTACTAAGGCCGCAGAACTAGATTCAACAAACGGATTTGCAACTGATAAATTAAAAGCATTAGATGTTACTGCTGGTTCTTATGTTGACTTTACAGGTACTGTTGGTATTAAAATTCCAACAGGTACAACACTACAAAGACATGTAGGATACGGAACAGGTGATACAGGTGTAATTAGATACAACAGTAATTTAAGATCAATCGAAGCATGGTCAGGCAGTGCATGGGAATTAATTGGCGGTGGTTCAATTACAGACGGTGACGGTGATACATATGTAACTGTTGAAACTGCAAATGACGACTCAGACCAATTTACATTTTATGTAGGTAACAACTACGGTGAAACTCCTCCAGATTATCCAAAAGTAATAATTTCAAGAGGTGGATTAGTAGTTGATAACAAAATTAGTATTAATGATAATGTTATTGAAAACGTTAATACAAACGAAGATTTAATTTTACGTGCAAACGGAACAGGTAGAGTTTTAATTGATGGTGGATCGAGTGCACCAAGTAGTTCAGGTAACGTATTCTTTACAGATCCTTTGATTTCACTTAACCAGAGTGCAAGTGGAGCCAACGCAGTTGACATGGGTATGATCCTTGAAAGAGGAAGTGATATCAACGTTGGTTTTGTTTACGATGAAAGTGAAGATGAATTTGCGGCAATAAGATCAATTGAACAAGGTACACAAGTTGGCGACATTACAATCAGTGGCTACGAAACTATATCTGCTAACACAGTAAAACTTAAAGGTTATTCTGCAAGTAAACTTGTAGTAACTGGTACAGATAAAAAAGCAATCACAAGTGACAATGGAACTACTGCTAAAGCAGATGGCGTTATAGATTTTGAAGATGGTAGACTTGTATTACCAAGAGGAACAACAGCAGAACGTGCAGTTTCACCAACAACTGGCGAAGTAAGATTAAACACAGAAACTGATAAGTTTGAAGCATACTTTGCAAATGGTGGTTGGAGTTATTTAGGTATTGGTTATGGTACTCCGGTATCACAACAATCATTTACAGGTGATGGCACAGAATACGCCTTTACACTTTCGACAACACCAAACTCAGCAGAATCACTTATGGTTGCAATTAACGGTGTTGTACAGACACCTGGCGAATCATATATTATTGCTGGAAAAGAATTAATTTTTGTAGATGATACTTCAACTGCATATCCAGTTGAAAATGGTGCAATAGTTGATGTAAGACATTTAAGTAGCCCGAGTGTTCCGGCAACTAATGTAGATTCACTTACAGGTGATGGTAGTACTGTCGCTTTTAATATGACAAACGAAGCATTAGATAAGTACGGAGTGTTAGTGTTCTTAAATGGAGTGTATACAAACCCAAGTGAATTTAGTGTTAGTGGTACAACATTAACATTTAATACTGCTCCAAGTGATACAGTAGCAATAAGTGTAGTAAATTATAGTACTATACCTGCTCCAAATGTAGTAACAAGGGCACAAGCAGTAGATGAAGCAATAACATATTCGATAGCGTTAGGATAATTAATAGTATGGCAAACAGTTTTGATAATAAATTAAATGCAGGAATAGGAACAGCAGATGTGACTGTATATACCCCTGGTGCTAGTGTAATTTACACCACAGTTATTGGGTTTACAGTATCAAATAGAACATCAAGTAGTGTTGTATTAGATATATTTGTGCGTGATGTAGATAGTACAGAAGTGTATCTACTTAAAGGAACAACATTAAATGCGGGTGCGGCAACTGTACCAGTTGGCGGAGAACAAAAACTTGTTATTAAGCCTAATCAAGAACTATGCGTTAGATCAGATACTGCAAGTAGTTTAGATAGCATTGTAAGTGTATTGGAGATAACGTAATATGGCAACTATACCTAATTTTATTGGAAATCCACAAGGTGGTCCAGCAGGTAGAGGCCAAGGACGTAGTTGCTTTCACGGGTTTACTAGAGACGCTACTGGCGACCTAAAGTACACTAGAGTTACTTCAGGAGAAGTTAAACTTAAAGACGGTAATCAGAATGACTTGTTTACTGAAAAATACATTGGTGACGATGATGGAATATATTCGATAAATATCAATGGACAACTAATATATACGTATAGAGAGAACCCACAATGACAGTAATTAACTTAGGAAATTTAAAGTTTACATGGAAGGGCGATTGGGCCCCGACTACAGTTTATAACAAGGACGATATAGTAAAATACGGTCCTAGTGCTTTTGTTTGTGTTGATGCTCATACAAGTGGTTCTCTTTTTGCAACAAATTCTGTTAAATTTGAAGTTATGGCAGAAGGGCTAGAAAGTGCAGGAGCATGGTCTAGTTCAACTTTATACAAAAAAGGTCAAACAATAACATATGGTGGTGCTGTTTACGTAGCACTACAAGAAAATACTAATAAAAATCCTGATACAGAAGCCGCTGACTGGTTAAAGTTTGTAGATGGACAACAGTTTGAAGGCAATTATAACGCCGCAACAGCATATCAAAAAGGTGACATAGTAAGTTATGGTGGTTACACATATATTGCAAAAGGCAATACAACAGGTAACGCTCCTACTAGTACTGCTAATTGGGACATTCATACAAAAGGATTTCAGTATCAAGGTGATTGGAACGTAGGAGAATCTTATGATCCAGGAGATGTTGTTAAGTATGGTGGATATTTGTACATCAATATACAATCATCACTCGGACCATTACCATCAAGTGCTACCTACTTTACTTTATTAATTCCTGGACCAAAATGGGCAGGAACATGGAACAACTCTGCAGATTACAAAAAAGGTGACATTGTTAGATACAGTGCAAGAAGTTATATTTGTATTCTTGGACATAACAGTGCAAGTTATTTTCCTTACAACGCAACGTATTGGGAATTATTAAATGACGGATTAAAATATATTGGTGCATGGAATAACAGTTACACATACCAACAAGGTGATGTTGTAGAATATGCATTGAGCAGTTATGTATCTATTTCAGATGCAAACTTAAATAACACACCAACAGGCGGTGCACCTAATTGGTCATTACTATCACAAGGTGACTCAAATGCTGTAATTGCCTCACAAGGTGATTTACTTACAAGAGATGCTACACAAGCAGTTAGATTACCAATTGGACCAAGCGGATCATTTTTAACTTCAGACGGAACAGATTTAAAATGGGGTCATTTAACTCCACAAAACGATTATTATGTGTCAACACAAGGTGATGATACTAACGATGGAAGAACTCCAACAACATCCTGGAAAACACTTAGACATGCGGCAGATACAACATTTAGTTTAGGACAAGTTCGTATTAACGTTCAAGCAGGAGCATTTACTGAACAGTGTCCAATCAAAGTAGGACGTAGTGTTGTACTTGAAGGAAACGGACTTGGTGCTGTTACTATTAGTCCAAATACAACTGTTGACAAAGGATTTGGTGTTGGTATATCCGATGACGGATCTACTCCAAATGCTAACTCAGATGTATTTCAATTAAACAACGGTGCAAGATTACGTAACTTTGTATTTAGAAATTTCTCAACAGGAAGTACTATTGTATCACTAGATCCTGGAGTAGGCCCAGATGATACTAGTGTATGGATTACTTCACAATCACCATATGTACAAAACTGTACTTCATTTACACCAGGTGGAACAGGATTTAAAATTGACGGTGGATTACACAACGGTGGCTATAAGAGTATGGTTGCAAATGATTGGACACAGATTAACTCCGACGGAGTTGGTGTTCATGTGTTAAACGATGGTAGAACTGAAATTGTATCATGCTTTACATACTATTGCGATATTGGTTACCTAGCAGAAAGCGGTGGTAAAATTCGTGCTATTGTTGGTAACAACTCATATGGAGAATACGGTGCAGTTGCTAGAGGATTCTCGCAAATAGAAACACCACTAACAGGAACATTAGAATTAACTGACGAAACAATTAACTCAGTAGAAACATTATCATCAAACGTTCATGTGTTTACAAGTTTTAGAGATACAGTAGGTAATAGAGTGTTTGTTGGTCATACTGCTCCAACAGGAACAGATGTATCAAGTACATATGATGTAACAGCAAGTTATCCTTATGTTGCAAAATATAATAATGCTGGATCTTTAGATTGGCAATATACATACCAAGGTGCATTTGGTGCTATTCATAGTGTTGTCGAAGCAGGACAAAGATATTTTGCAGGCGGTGTATATAGAGACGGTGCAACTAACAAAGGATTCTTACTTTGTATTTCAAAAGCAGGTGAAATACAATGGCAAAAAACTATAGGTAATACTAGCGAAATCGTTGACATTGCAACTGACGGTGACTTCATTTATGCTGTTGGTGATCACACTACAGCAGGCATGAGTGCTATTAAATTAAATGTAGCAGGAATTGAACAATGGTCAAGAACTTTTAATTACAATGATAGTACAGCATCAAATACTATTGTACCAACAAGTTGTACTTTTGCAGGAAAGCCTACAACATCTATAGATACATACGCACTTGCTGGAGATGCAACAGCGTTAGACAATTTATATATTGCGGCATATGATTCAACAGCAAACGAATCAACAATTACTAGAATTACAAAAGCAGGAGTTTTTGTAACAACATATACATATGGTAACATAACTGTAAACTCTTTAAAATGTGATACAGGTAATGGAGATGGAATTTATTTACTAGCAGGTGGTTCGTATAGTAACAGCGGAACAGTAAATCCGTTGCTATTTAGATTATCAGTTGACGGTACAGTACAATGGCAAAAACAACTTGCAGTAGGTGCAGAAGTTGGTGCTATTAAAGATGTTCTACCTTTTGGTAATGACATTTATGTTAGTGGATATCAAAACGAAGGAACTAACAACAATAATACTGGACTAGTTGCAAGATATACATCTTCCGGTACGCTAACTTGGGTATACAAATTTGATAACGGTACAAATAATATTGCACTAAATGGCATAATGCTTGATGGTGTAAACGTTATTGCCGCAGGTAATGAACAAGGCAATAGTGTTATTGTAAACGTACAAAGAGATGCTGACGCAGGCGTAGGTACTGTAACTTCAGGTTCGTATGCATTTACATTAACAACGCAAACTGAAACAGCAAACACAGTAGTCACAAAAGCAATTAATGCAATCGATCAAACATCAGTTACACTTGGTGTTGCAGATACTACATTAACACTAAATCAGTCTCCGAGCATTACTAGAGCAATTACAGCAACTAGACCAGGTTTTGCAGGTATTGGTACAGGAGTTTTATTTACAATTGATGGTCTTACAAGATCACCAAAAGAAGGTTCAGTATTACAAATTACTGGCGATACAGAAACATATTTTGTAATTGGGGTTAACAACTTTGACGATGGTGCTGGAACAGCAGGTATACAAATTAATCCTGCAATACCTAGTAACAAAACGCCAAATGATGGTACAGCAGTTACATTCCGTGAAGCATTTAGCCAAGTGCGTATGAGCGGACATGATTTTTTAGATATTGGTACAGGTGGATTTGCTGACACTAACTATCCAGTTATTATTAGTTCTGATTACACACAAGCACCAAATCAAGATAAAGAAACACTATCAGAAAATGGTGGTAGAGTATTCTACGTAACCACTGACCAAAGTGGTAACTTTAGAGTTGGTGATTATTTTAAAGTTGAACAAGCAACAGGTCGAGCAACATTAAGTTCTGAAGAATTTGACCTTGCTGGATTGAACGAACTACAACTTGGTAGTATTACAGCAGGTAAGCAGGGTGCTACTATTAACGAATTTAGTACAGATGGTACATTTGCTGACAATTCAGATGCGGCAGTACCAACAGAAAAAGCAGTTAAAAGTTATGTAGACTTAGAAGTATCAAATGCTGTAGCAGGTGCAAACACTATTATAGCAGGTGCATCACCTACACAAACCGCAGTAACAGCAAGTGCTAATACAATTGACTTCGAAGTCCAAGGTACTGAACAAGCCGAATTATCAACAACTTCTTTACAAGTTAAGCCAGGTGGCACATTAAGTTTTGAAGCCGCAAGTCAATATATACTTGTACCAAAAGGCACAACAGCACAAAGACCTGGATCAGCAGTAGCAGGACAGTTACGTTATAATACAGACACACAAACGTTTGAAGGTTATAATGGTACGCAATGGAGTGGTATTGGCGGAGGAAATCCGTGGATTACTAAAGCGTTTGCTGACACAGGATTTGCATCAGCAAACAACGATAGAATCTTTGTAAATACTAGTGCAGGAGCAGTAACAATTAACTTACCAGCATCGCCAGCAGTAGGTGATAATGTTAGATTTGTTGATATGAAACGAAACTTTGAAACAAATAATTTAATTGTTGGTAGAAACAGTTCAAACATAATGGGTCTTGCAGAAGACTTAACATCAAACGTCGACGGTAGCGGATTTCAGTTATTATACAGTGGTGCTACAGATGGTTGGATATTATTAGAGGTATAACATGAGCAATATAAACGATTTTAAAAACAACAATACAAAATTTACCGGAACAGAAGGTATTACAATACCGTCAGGTACATCAGCACAACGCCCGGCGGCAGGCGCAGGTCTAACTCGTTATAATACCGATTCAGGATCATTGGAATTTTATGATGGTGCTAACTGGGTATCAACTAACCTTATTCCATCAATTGACAGTGTAACAGGCACAATATATGCAGGACAAACTAGTACACTTACATTAACTTTAACTAACTCAACTGATATTATTGATGTTGTGTTCAGTGAAGGTGGAGTAGAACTAGGACAAGTAACTGGTGTTAGTGTTTCAACAAATACTGCAACTGTAGCAACTCCAAGTGCAGTGTACAATCAAACTGCAGGTGATACAATCAGTATTAGTATTAAAAACCAAGATGGTACACCGAGTTCTAATGCAATTACAAAATCAGTTGCAGGACTTCCAACAGGAGGAAATATTTCAACTTCTGGTGCATATAGAATTCATACATTTAATAGTTCAGCAACATTTAACGTACCAGCCGGCCTATCAACAACAGCAGAATATTTGGTTGTTGCTGGTGGTGGAGGCGGTGGCGCTGATAACTCCGGAGGCGGAGGAGCAGGCGGAATGTTAACAGGCTCAACGTCAATTTCAACTAACAGTTATAGTGTTGTAGTTGGAGGCGGTGGATCAGGAAGTGGACCAAGTGGCGGAGATTCAGGACCATATGCTACCAACGGCGCAAATTCAAGTGCATTATCACAAACAGCAATCGGCGGTGGCCGAGGTGGTTCAGCAGGTGGTGCTAACGGATCATCAGGTGGTTCAGGTGGCGGCGGAGCAGGCGAAGCGGCAAACAGTCAACCAGGTGCTGGAACAGCAGGCCAAGGTAATGCAGGCGGCAGTCATGCCAACAGTGGTGGTGGTGGCGGAGGCGGCGCTGGAGGCACAGGCCAAAACGGTAATATTAGATTTGGATCCTCAGGTGGTAACGGTGGTGCAGGTTCTGCAAGTTCAATTACAGGTAGTTCACAATTTTATGCCGCTGGTGGCGGTGGTGGAAACCAAAACGGAATTTATAACCCTCAGTCAAGAGTAAATGGTATTGGTGGAATAACTAATGGTTCCGCTGGAGCAAGAGCAACAGCAGGTGTTGCTAACACAGGTAGTGGCGGCGGTGGTGCAACACACACAGTCAACGTCAACCCTGCGGGAGCAGACGGAGCGAGTGGTATTGTAATTATTAGGTATCAATTGTAAGGATAAAACATGGCACATTATGCAAAAGTAGTAGACGGTATAGTAAAGAACGTAATTGTATGCGAAGAAGAATCAGATTTTTGGGATAACTTTATTGATGATGAACCGGCAAACTGGATAAAAACATCATTTAATACTCACGGTAACGTACATTATGATCCAAATACTGGTGCACCAGATGGTGGCACACCTTTAAGAAAAAACTATGCAGGTATTGGGTTCACGTATGATCCAGTTCGAGATGCTTTTTATTCTCCGCAACCGTATGCAAGTTGGACTTTAGACGAAGAAACTTGTATTTGGCAATCTCCAATTGCAAGACCAGACGTACAACACAAATGGCGTTGGGACGAAAGTGCTTATCAAGCCGATAACACTACTGGTTGGGTAAAACAAAAGCGTTACGCAGAATATCCTGAGTAGTCACAAACCTTAATACTAAACAATTTAATTCATAAGTACTAGTATGTCCAACGATATACT
>TARA_R110001632_G_scaffold32951_1_pt1 | contig 26283 bp, 18 predicted proteins | sample TARA_R110001632 | Tara Oceans TARA_R110001632 (sample SAMEA4398266) | marine metagenome | biome: Polar Biome; feature: [SRF] surface water layer (ENVO:00010504); material: water (ENVO:00002006), including particulate matter (ENVO:01000060) such as... | depth 5 m
CGCACAATGCTATTCCTGCATGAGAAACCTAATCTCCCTCTTGCCGGGAAACCCTACCAAACTCCCATTCAGAAGAAGGGCTATCCTTAATCGCGCGGCGACCGAGGTAGCCCTTTTTTTATGTCTGGCATTTAGCAAACAGGCGGGCGTTGCTCAGCCTTGCTGTCGTTAGCGATTATATGGCTAAAGGAATCTTTATTAGGCACAGTTTTATGGTGAGATGTGGCTACACAAGTAGATATAATCGAACATGAGTGCATCACAGAGATAGTGAACGATATGACCTGATGCATACTGCTGAGTTCCAGGGGGACTTCGGCATATTAATGAAAATCGCGGGAGCGCGTTTCAAGCTCTGCAAAGAGGTGACTTAGGTCATGAAGTTTACCGGCTATAATATGGGTAACGCCACCATCTCCGCGTTCTAAGATACCGCTCACCTTTAGGATCTTGGCTTTTAAATAAGCTTGTTTTTGTGCCCTAGCCGTCGCTTGCCACACGATCACATTGCTATTGCCTGTATGATCCTCAAGGGTAATAAAGGTCACTCCGGCAGCTGTTCCAGGGCTTTGCCTCCCTTTGACAAGGCCTACCACAGATACTACCGATTTATGTTGAATAATCTCGAGCTCACTGGCAGCTGTGTACCGACCCAGTAAGTTTGCATCACTTAATATCCGAATAGGATGTAAATTTAAGCTAAGTCCTGTCGTACGATAGTCTTCGATAACGGTATTTAGAGTTGTAGGTTGATCTGGTGTGTAATCGCCAACTAAAGAGAGCTGATTAAATAGCGGTAGATCGGGCTCAGCATTCATTAGTAACCATTTCGTGGTGTATCTATTAGCACTGATCGATTGAAAAGCATTGGCGCTAGCCAGCGCTTCTAAATGTCCTCTATTCAACCCGTTGTCTTTTAGTTCGTTTAATTGTTTAAACCCGTCCAAGGGGCGGTTTTTGATGACATCTTCAATTTGATTACGAGATACCCCTTTTACGAGTCTTATTCCTAATCGAATAGCCAACTTACCGTGGCTATTTTCTAGTATATGATCATAGCTCGACGAGTTAATGCACAGCGGAAGTATCTTTACGTGATGACGTTTTGCATCTTGTATCAGTTGATCGGGTGTATAAAACCCCATAGGCCAGCTATTCAACAAACCGCAGTAAAAGCTTTCTGGATAATAATATTTCAACCAAGAAGAGACATAAGCAAGGACTGAGAAAGAAGCGGAATGAGATTCAGGGAAACCATACTCACCGAACCCACATATCTGTTTGTACAGTTGCTCAGCAAATTTTGATTTATAGCCCCTAGCAAGCATGCCGTCTATGAGCTTATCTTTAAATTTAATCAGCTCGCCAGTTTTTTTCCAACTCGCCATGGCCCTACGTAACTGATCCGCTTCGCCGCCCGTAAAACCAGCAGCGACCATTGCGATCTTAATAACTTGTTCTTGAAATATTGGTACGCCCATCGTACGTGATAAAACAGCTTCGACCTCTTTAGAGGGATACTCAACAGGCTCTAATCCATCACGGCGGCGTAAAAAAGGGTGGACCATGTCACCTTGGATAGGCCCAGGCCTGACAATTGCAATTTGAATAACTAAGTCGTAAAAACATTTTGGCCGAAGCATCGGTAGCATTGTCATTTGCGCCCGAGACTCTATTTGAAATACACCAACGGTATCAGCACGTTGAATCATGGCGTATACGTCAGCATCGCTTGGTAACCGCGTTATGTCCGCAATGCTAATGACCTTGTTTTGATGTTTATTAATTAGATCGAAACTTTTACGAATGGCGGTTAGCATGCCTAATGCCAGCACGTCGACTTTGAGTAATCCTAAACTTTCCAAATCATCTTTATCCCATTGGATCACACTTCGGTCCGCCATCGACGCATTTTCCACGGGGACTAATTGATACAGTGGATTAGCTGAAATGACAAAACCACCTACATGTTGTGATAGATGCCTAGGAAATCCCTTTATCTCATTAACTAACTGAATAAAGTGTTTCCCTTTGCCTGAACTTGGATCGAGGCCAAGCTCTGATATTTGTGCTTGCCAATTCAATGATTTATCGCGTCGATTGATGTTTTTAATAAAAAAATCTATTTGAGATTCGTGAATACCCAGTGCTTTACCTACATCACGAATAGCACTTTTTTGGCGATAAGTGATCACGGTTGCGGCAATGGCTGTTCGTTCACGGCCGTATTTGTTATAGATATATTGAATGATTTCTTCACGACGTTCATGTTCAAAATCAACATCAATATCCGGAGGCTCGTTACGTTCTTTTGAAATAAATCGTTCAAATAAGACCGATATTTGCCTAGGGTCTACGGCGGTAATCTCTAAGCAATAACAGACCACTGAGTTGGCCGCGGATCCTCGTCCTTGATAGAGTATATTTTGTGATTTTGCGAATTGTACAATGTCTGAAATAGTCAAAAAGAAAAACTCATACTTAAGCAAAGTTATGAGTTTTAACTCTTTGGCGATGATCCGCTTGATAGCAAGTGTGACGCCATCTGGAAAACGAATTGCCATTCCTGCCTTAACGAGTTTACGTAAATGTTCCGTTGGAGTAGAGCCTTGAGGAATCAACTCAGCGGGGTATTGATAACTTAACTCACTCATATCGAAAGTGCATAATTGAGCAATATTGACGCTCTGCGCTAACAAATCGGTTGAGTATAATCGTTTCAATTTAACTAACGGTCGAAGTGAACGTTCGGCATTTTGTGGTATATAATTAACCACATGTTCTATATTTTTAACCTTATGTATCGCATTTAGTACACATAGTAACTCGTATCGTTCGGGTTCATGCATTAATACGCCACCACATGCGGTGATGGGAATGTGGAAACGACGCTGTAAGAACTCGCATTGGGTTAAATAGTCTTGTTCATTAGAGGTGAGATGCCGTTGGTAACCTATCCATAGGCGATTGGCATAGTGCTTAGTTAACCACTTTGCCCAGTAATCGTCTCGGGTTTTATCCCCCTTGGGGATCCAAATGGCGAGGCAATGTTTAGCCGTTTTCAAATCCCATAACTCAAGGTGATAACTGCCCTTTTCAGCGCGCCTGCGTGCGTTGGTAATAATCCGACATAACTCGGAATAAGCCTTGTGATTAGGGCACAATAATATGATCTCTAACTCTTCATTAAAATGGAACAAACTTCCAACGATTAGTCGAATGTTGAGTTGCTTTTTTTTAATCTCGGAGTAAGCGCGTACTATGCCTGCTACGCTACATTCGTCAGTAATAGCAAGTGCTTGGTAACCTAAAAAATTAGCTTGAGAAATAAGCTCTTCAGGATGAGAGGCCGCTCGTAAAAAACTAAAATTACTTTGGCAAAATAACTCGGCATATTGGGTCGTGTTTTTTTGTGGCATTAGCTGAATATACCATGCAAAAACCACTGCTTTTCTGGCGTCCTAAATATCCAGAACCACTGGCCATTTTGACTCATTGCAATGAAGTAATCTCTCACCACCGCATGATGATCCCACCAACCTGTGCTTATTCGTTCAGGGCCATGCATGATTGACACTACTTCGGACAAAATAATTGGTACAGGTAGCAGTAAACTCGGCCGCAAGGATGAATGGTAAAGAGGAGCTGATTCTTTTACTTCTAATGGAGGGGTGTATTTTGATGCGCATTCGGGTCGATAGTCATTCATCGTACCAGGGCTAAATAACACATTCTCCCCTAATTTTGCACTGAGTAATGAAACCAGCTGTAAGCGTGAGACTGCCCCTTGCCTACCAAGAAATAAATCCTGTTTGTCAGGACTGCGGACAAACGTTTTACCGGTAGCCAGTTGCAAAGCGACAATCGGTGCGTTCAATATCAGGCTTTCGAATTTTAAGGTTAATAAGGCTGACCAATTTCGCGCCCTGTATTCACCTTGCTGTGATCCAATGTTAACGTTTAAAGGGGTCTTATCTCGTTGGTAAAGGGTCAGGTGTAACTGTTGAGTGAGTTCATCTCTTTGCAGTAAAAAATTCTCCAAACTCGTCAGCAGGTGTTGGATCGGCCTGAGTAATACATCACTACGTTCTATCTCATACAGCAATTCAATGTATTGTTGGAAGTGCTCTTTGGGATGAAAAAAATCAACGGGATGTTTAAAATCCCCCCTGAGTTGACCGAGATAAGTAATCACTTGAGTATCAAAACGTTTAGCGAGATCACTAAACGGTACAGAGAATAATTGCTCAACCGTTTTTATCCCAACGCTGTTGAGCTTCCCAATCTCCTTTGAAGTGAGATCGGTAAAAACAAGGTTGATATGTTTGAGCGCCCCTCTTATTTCTTCATGCTTACAGGTGACTTTATTCCAGCCTTTCACTGCCAGTAGTTTGGCCGCTAAAGGAGAGTGACCCGATGCATATGAAAAGTGAACATGATGGGAAGCCAGTTGCTTTCTTATCATGCCCCAAAGTGTACTTAAGTCACCATATAAGCCCAACATATTATGCACTTTGAGTAGTAAGCCCTGGGGGCTGAAAAAACTAATATCAGAGACGGTCAAATATAGATTTTGGGCGATCAGGCTAAGTTGTTGTTGTTCAATTTTGGGGTTAAAGGGTACCACTTGCAGATTACGATGTAGGGCAGCGGCGGTGCCTAAACTCATTTGCATTTTAATGCCTAAATCTCGTGCAGCTTGGTTTAACTGTACGATGTTGTTAGTTGAATCCAGTATTATCAAAGGAGACGTTATAGCGCGTTCTTCAAGAGCGTAGGAGTCCAACTGCAGATTAGGAAAATGTAAATATAACCACAACGAGTGCATGCTACGGACTAACCAGTCAGGTTATGGATGGTGGCAAGTGGTATATTTTTTCTAATGGGCAATCGACGCGTGAGAGTTGGCCATGCCTTAACCATGTTAACGACAAACGGCTCACTGTGACTGCCGCCTTTGCGCTTCGTGATCGTCACGTCAATACCTTCCGGTGCAGCTGCAAGATCTATCGCCAATGAAACCGGCAGTGAGAAGTGTTCGTGCGTTTTCTGACGAATAATGATATTCAGTGCACCTCCCGTTTCTGCGGCGAATTGCAGTCGCTTCGCTTGATGGATTTCTAAAGATTGATGCCAAAGAAAAACGCCTTCACAACAGCCACTTTTTAAACATTGCTCTGCTGACCATAATGCATCTTTAGCATTTTTCGGCTCAATAATGAGGATGCGGGTTAAGTCAAAACCTAGTTGCAATAGCATAGGGCCATTCAAGCGAACGGGCGGTGCAATAAACACGAGTAACTTCTCGCTACTTTGCTGACGCAGTACAAAACTGGGCAGTAATAAACGTAACTCACCAATGCCGATTGCCGTACTGACATCCACAACGCCTTGTTCGGGCAAACCGCCTTGTAAATGTGCATCTAATGCCTCGAAACCACTAGGAAGTGTATTTTGAGCAGCGCTTACTTGGCTTGCTTGCCAAAGTAGACGCTTATTTTTGAGTTCATCAATAGTGGGTTTCATATGGTACCTATACTGTATATAAACACAGTATATTAAACATGCATTGATATGCAAGCCCTACACATAATCCGTAAAGGTCAGATTACGGATGTAATTGATTCAACATATGATTATTTTTCTAAATGCCGCCATAAAGAGGAAGGAGGTTTATAGACGTAATTGACTGGGAGTAAAACCGGTCCAACGCTTAACCGCCCGTCTAAAGTTGGGGACGTCTGAAAATGCCATTAAACTGGCTGTATCTTCGTTATTGAGTTTTTTGACTTGTAACAAATGGATAGCTTGCTGCACGCCAAGCTCATCTTGTAATTGCTGAAACCGTATATTATGTAATTTTAATTTGCGCTTAAATGTTGCCGGACTCATACCGAATGATAATGCTGTTTCTTGAAGCGTTTGGTGGCGCTTATTGCGTAGGGAGTTTCTAAGCGCTTCAACAAACCCGCAGTTAATTTGCTCGTATTGAGTAAGTTGTTGCACAGCATGCCATTTAAGGCTTTTGCTTTGTTGTATAAAAGGAATATTTAACCATTGAACATCAAGACGGATGCGCAGAAGGGGCTGAGAAAAGTTAAGTCTGAACCCTAAATTCTCTTCATATTCTTGAATATGCCTAGGTCTGGCAAACGGAAAGTCGAAATGAAAGGGTACTCTGCGGCCAAGTAGCAATCTTGTGGCGGACACGAAAGCGGTTAAATAGCTTTCAACAAGGAACTGCCATTGATCACCACAGCCCAGAGCGTCATTCATCACCAAGTGTAATTGCTGATTGTCACGGTAGCTGTACGCATGTAAGAACGGGCAAATTTGCATGCGAAACACGTACAATAAACGAAGGGCGTCTTGCAGGTCTTGACTATGTAAAAGGGCGTTAGAAATATGCCCATAGTTACCTGGGAATACGCGTCTGCCGAGTAAGAATGAGCAATCATACCCAGATACCTGCGTTCGTACGTTAGCCATTAAGCGCAACAGTTGAGCAGGGCTTAATAACGTACCGCCTGATTTCATATCTTGATAAAAAATTTGCGTGCCGCGTAATAAGCGATCTTTATTCGCGCCTCGAGCAATGGCTAAGTCCATCAAACTGGCTGCTAACTGATGGGCGGGCATAAATTTAACGTCTACGCCGACATGATTACGTTGCGCGTTTTTCATCTACGCATACTGTTTGTAACTATCTAAGCGCTGATTTACTCGGTTAATGATGTTGTCTACGGCATCGCCCGCTCGAGCGGCCTCAGCGGCAATCGTCATAGAATGATAAACAGGCGTGGCCTGTTGGGCGGGTTTAAACGCTAGATGTGAAATGGCTTGGCGAATATCGTGTGCTAGTTCATCTGCGAGCACTAAATTAGTATCGGGTAATAATAAAATAAAACGATCGCCTGCATAGCGACAGGCTAAATCGGTTTTGCGTAAATTCATCAATATCAGCTCAGATATTTCACGCAGTAATCGGTCACCTTCATCTGGGCCAAATTGGCGATTAAAGCCATCAAAATTGTCAATGTCTAGCATCATGATTGAAAAAGGACTGCCGTCTTTGGTTCGCAACTGCATGTCTATTTGACCGCGCATATAGTCAGCTCGGTAAAGCTGGGTAATAAAATCAATCTGATCATGTTCGCGCAGGTTCGCTTCCCGGCGGTTTAGCTGACGATTTAACGCTAATTGCTCGTGATGCCAGCGCCACAAGGCATAGCTCATGATTAACATACCTATACCAGCGGGTATAGATTCTATTAAGCTTAAACCGGCAGCGGCTGCTTGGTAATGCACCACTTCATCAAACAAATCGAGTAGCGCCGAAAACATAAAGCAACTTAAGCCGAGCACGAGTCCTGTGGTGACATTTCCTGAGGGTCGACTAATTAATAAAAAGAACAGCCAAATCAGCGAAAATGCGGCAATACTGCCTTCTCCTAAAATATCTAACCAGCTTATTTCTTGCCAATCTTTTAACTGGCCAAGACCAAAACTTAAGCTGACCGCAAGAGCCAGACATGCGGCAATAATCGAAATCAAAGTTTGATGACGGGCTAATAACGATAAATTCATAACGGCTTTCTCAAACAACAAAATCTAATCCTGACACAAAGCAATGATAGCTAAGGGGTCATATTGGCTCAGCAAAGTGACAGTAGAATGAATGCAGAGCAGCGATGCGCGTTTAAACCTAGAGTCGAATAAGCATATTCGCCTGATGCATGGCAGGTCAAATCGGCTCACTCAGAGTGAAATTTGGCTCATTATTCAGCTAATTGATGGTTGAAGTACCCGTTGAAGGTAAAGGCGTTCATGAAACTGTCACATGAGCTGGCTAGCGTGGCGGGCAATTCATCAGTGACACCACTGAGATAATTTCCGATCGAGGGATCAAGATGCCAATCATAAAGTCTTCACTCACAATCGCCTGTATCAGCGCACTATTCAGTTTACCCGTGGCAGCACAAGACCTCGGTACACTACAAGGTTTGTTAACGGACACGAGTCAAACCAGCTACTTCGCGGGCGCAGAGATTAGCCTAAAAGAACTGGGAATGAGTACGGTATCCCGTCGCGATGGTTCATTTCGGTTCGGTAATTTACCCCAAGGGAAATATACCATTGTAATCAAGTATTTGGGGACAAACACCATCGAAGTCCCTATCGAAATTGAAGCCGGTGAAACCTTAGCGCAAGATTTTGTGTTAGTCAGTGATAGACCTGATATTGAAAGCATTATTGTTTATGGTCAGCGCGCAGGGCAAGCCAGTGCATTAAACCAGCAACGAAGTGCTGACAGTATTAAATCTATTGTGTCAGCGGATGCGATTGGTCAATTTCCTGATCAGAATGCGGCGGAAGCCCTGCAACGTTTACCTGGTTTATTTATTGAACGAGATCAAGGTGAAGGGCGTTTTGTTGGTATACGAGGTATTGATCCGAATTTAAATAACGTGACCATAAATGGCTTAAATGTCCCTTCCCCTGAAGGAGGTGTGCGTTCAGTGGCGCTGGATGTTATTCCTTCTGAGTTGATTCAAACCCTTGAGGTGTCAAAATCCGTCACCTCAGACATGGACGGTGATGCGATTGGTGGCTCAGTTGAAGTGAAAAGCCTCAGTGCATTTGACAAAAAAGGCGCGAGTGCAAGCCTGACGGTTCAAGCCAGTAAAAATGATTTACGAGATGAAGTCAGCCCTAAGCTCTCAGGTAGTGCAACCAATGTTTTTAACGACACATTCGGCGTGGCGGCTGCCATTTCTTATTTCGACCGTGATTTTGGCTCTGACAACATAGAGTCAAACGGTGATGATGAAATAGAGCAGCGTTATTACAGCATTAACCGTGAACGCTTGGGGGCGGCGGTGAACTTTGATTACCGGCCGAATTTTAACAATCAATACTACCTACGAACGTTATACAGTCGCTTTACTGATGATGAATACCGTATGGCTAATACGTTTTCCTTTGATGGTGATGATTCTGACATTGAGCGCGGCAGTAAAGACCGTTATGAAGAACAAAGTATTTTGTCCCTCACTGCCGGTGCTGAGCATCAGGTAAATGACTGGCTAATTGAATACCAGTTGGGTTACTCAAAAGCCAAAGAAGATGAGCCACGTTCCTTATATTACACCTTCGTGGGCGAAGGCATGGCTATCTCACCTGATATGCAAGGGTCCATTCCGAGCCTCACCCAAGATGCAGCGGCAATGAATTTAAGCAATTATGAGTTGGATGAAATAGCGCTAAGCAAAAATGACGCCCAAGATAGCGAAAGTAGTTTCAAAATTGATTTCACGCGCATGTTAGAAGTGCAAGGGCACAGCGCTGAGATTAAATTTGGTGGTAAATACCGCGACCGTGAAAAAACCAATCAGGCGAACGTCTCTCTTTATGATGGGGATTTCGACGAGGTTGACCCAAGTCAGTTTGCGGCTGCAACCCCTGATTGGGGATTGGGCGATTTTGGTTCTGGGTTAAACAAGGCCACCTTGCGCGACTTTTTTAACCAGCAACAAAGCGTGCTTGAGAAAATGGAACTTGACTCAGAACTGGAGTCAAACGGTGCGACATACAGTAACGAAGAAGACATTTTAGCTTTGTATTTAATGGGAAAAATAGACATTGAAGACCTGCGTATCGTGGCGGGATTTCGTTATGAAAAAACCGAGTTTAGTACCTCTGGTATGCGTGTAGAGTTGATTGAAAACGAGCAAATCGATGTAGAAGAAGTCGTCAATACACTTTGGGAGAGTCAGCGCAGCTACGATTATTTACTGCCTAGTCTGAATGTGCGTTATGAATTCAGTGACAAGTTGATTGCGCGCTTTGCTTACACCCAAACTATCTCTCGGCCTAAGTTTGAAGATGTGGCGGCATTTCAAATTATTGAAAGTAAAACCGAGGAAGATGATGGTGAGTTTGTTACTGAGCGCGAAGCACAAGTGGGCAACCCTGAATTACTACCTTATGAGTCCGATAACATTGATTTGTCTCTTGAGTATTACCCTGGAGACATAGGCGTATTGTCTGCCGGGTATTTTTATAAGCGCATCGATAACTTTGTGATCATCGCGGATGTCGCAGGCACACTAGGGTGGGAAGGTTTCGACGAAGTCACCCAAGCCATTAACGGTAATACTGCCCAAGTCAGCGGACTAGAGTTATCTTGGGTCAAGGCATTTGACAACGGCTTATTAGTCTCAGCCAACGGCACTTTTTCAGACTCAGACGCCGAGACCTTGTTAGATGGTGAGTTATATAACACCTCTTTGCCAAATCAATCAGACAAAATTGGCAACCTAACACTCGGCTACGAAAGCGAACTGTTTAGCCTGCGCTTGACCATGTCGTACAAGAGCGAAAATCTAGAAGAAATTGACGGTGATTTAATTCGCATGGAAGACAGCCATCAACAGGTAGATTTCATGGCTAAGTATTTCATCAATCAAAATATGCATGTTTATTTTAACGCCATCAACATCAACGATGAGCCCTACTACCACTACTTTGATAAACCGAGTTTGAATGCCCAGTATGAAGAATATGGTCGCACGTTAGAGTTTGGGTTTAACTGGACGTTATAAATGAGGGAGTAAGGCGTTTACCGATAAATGCCTTACTTTCATAACTGTTTTAATAAACCGCCTGATGTTAACGGTTTTGGAGTCGCTCCTTTGTTACTAAAAAAATTAAAGCTAATGCCGTACTTCCTGTTGTGCTTACTCAGCCTAGCCGCAACAGCACAGAGTAGCCCTCAGGTATACGATGACGCGTATTATCAACAGCATCAAATCGCTAATGTAGATGAAGCCCAAGACGGTCTCAATTTTTTAGTATTGGGTGACTGGGGACGGAATGGTCATTACCAGCAGCGTCACGTCGCGATGTGGATGGATATCGCCATGGAGCAACTCGGTGGTGACTTTATTGTCACCACAGGGGATAACTTCTATTCGAACGGTGTGGCATCGGTGAGCGACCCTTATTGGCAGAGTTCGTTTGAGCAAATATATCAAGGCCCGCACTTATTCGAGGATTGGTACGCCACACTGGGTAATCATGACTACCGAGGCAATTGGCAAGCACAAATTGATTACACTCAAGTCAGTCGTCGTTGGCAAATGCCAGCGCAATACTATGCCAAAACATTTGAGCTAGACGATGGTGCATCGGTGCTTCTGGTATTTCTTGATACCAATCCCCTTAACCCTGACTACAAACACGAGGCTAAATATGCGGCCACTCAGCAGCAAGACGCAGCTAAACAGTTAACTTGGTTAAAGGACAAACTTGCCAGTACCCGTGCTACTTGGAAAATAGTGATCGGTCATCATCCTTTGTATTCAAGCGGCAAACGCTACGGTAAAACCGGTGGCATTCGTGATGTACTCGAGCCAATCCTTGAGGGTCATCAAGTGGATGCGTACTTTGCCGGTCACGAACATGACTTACAGCATAATCAACCTGCAGGTACCCACGTTGCACATTTTGTGTCAGGGGGTGGCTCGGAAGTACGGCCCGTTGCTCAGCGTGAATTTACCAAATTTGCTGCATCAAAAGCGGGGTTTGCCAGTGTGGGCATTAATAAAGAACAGTTAACAGTCAGTTTTATTGATGCTGGTGGCCAAATGCTTTATCAATATCAAATGAATAAGGACAATAAGTGAAAAAAATCCTTTTATGGGCAAGTTTACCTATGGTGTTAAATGCTTGCCAAATGGAGCCGAAGGCAGCGTTTGAGAGCTCAGCCATTTATGCTCAATCTCACAGTGCACAAGTCGAAACCTTTTCTTTGGATAGCAATGCCGACATTGCAGGTAAGGTTGCTTTACCTGTTATGCATCAACGGCAACAGTATTGGTTGTTAACTAGCGAACAACAAGGGTTACTGCTTACCGATCAAAATGGTAAAAAGCTCGCTCAATATCCTGGTAACTTTGAGTTACTTGATAGGCGGTCTGACGTGCAAATTGCAGATAAAACTTGGGATGTATTGGCCACAGTAGATAATGAAAGCGGTGATGCGTTACTCATAGGTTTAGATTGGCCTGCCCGGCAGTTTTCAGTGTTACAACGTATCTCTCATGCCTCTAGTATCGAAGCATTGTGTTTACAAACACTCCCACAAGGGCAAACACCCCAGCGAAATATCGCATTGGTCATGGCGGATGACGACGGCATGCTGACTCAACGTATTGTTATTGATGGTACTCAACATCGCGTAAGCAACGTTTTATTGCGCCAGTTTGTGGGTGTACCACAAGTCAAAGACTGCGTAGTTGATGATGACAGCCAATCTTTGTACGTGACCGAAGCAAATATCGGTGTATGGCGTTATTCTGCTGTGCCAGAAGCGGAGTTAACACGGGAACTTGTGGTCGTAACAGCTCAGCAAGGCATTTTGAGCAGCGCGTCTAACATTCGGCTTGAGGGAGAAGTGACATCAGTTGAAATGCTAGCGGATGGCAGTTTGCTGGTGGCCACGCCTGAGCAGCGCAGTTTGTGGCATATTGACTCGACTCAAACCAACCGCCCGCAACGAATAGAAATTAAAGGGGCACAAGAAATTGAAAGCGCCCACGTTATAAGCACAAAACAGGGCGTACTTGTGGGCTTATTCGATGATAAAACCGGCTTGTACCAACAGGCTGTTTTGCCTTTAGCTGTCACGCGTCAATCACCCGTTGCCAGCCACATTAAAACGGTCTTGCCTATTGCTGAAACCCAAGCGGTTGAAACATCAGGTGATGCCGCAGATGACCCCGCGATTTGGCTTAACCGCCTTCAGCCACACAAGGCGCGCATTCTAGGCACCAATAAAAAGCGCGGTTTGAATGTGTATGATCTAAATGGGATGTTATTGCAAAGCCTACCGGTAGGCCGAGTCAATAATGTTGATGTACGTTACGACTTTACCGTGTTAAGTAAAACATTTGATATTGCCGCCGCGAGCAATCGCAGCACCCGTAGCATTAGCTTATTTTCCATCGACCCTCACACCGGTAAGGTGAGTTACATGCAAGATATTGCCACTGGTCTTAACGATGTCTATGGATTGTGTATGGGTCAAATGAACGGGCAATATCATGTTTTTGTCAATGACACTGACGGCCACTTTGAGCAGTATCAACTTGAGACTGAAGGTAGCCGCATAAGCGGTAAACTTGTTAGACAGTTCAAGATAGCTAGTCAGCCAGAAGGTTGTGTGGTGGATGACGATAATGCTCAACTCTATTTTGGTGAAGAAGCCAAAGGCATATGGCAAATAAGTGCTGCGCCAAACAAAAGTCAGCCAATTCTTATCGCCTCTTTAAACCAGCACTTTGTGGCAGATGTGGAAGGCATAGGTATTTATCATGTGGATAAAAAACGCTATTTGATTGCATCGAGTCAAGGCAACAACAGTTTTGCTGTATTCGCTCTAGACGATAACAATCGCTATTTAGGCAGTTTTGATATTGGCATGAACTTGGCCGCTAACGTCGATGGCGTATCAGAAACCGATGGCCTTGAGATCATCGCTTCAGGCCTGGGTGATATCTTTCCTGAAGGGTTAATGGTTGTTCAAGACGGACGAAATATTATGCCCAGTCATAATCAAAACTTTAAGCTGGTGGATGCAACGCCCCTAGCTGAGCTCATTCGCAGCTGGCGCAACGATATTCACTAACAGCACCGCTTGAAATACATGGATGAAGGGGCATAATTACCCTTTCATCCATGATAAGTGAACCTAGATGCAATATTGGTTATTTAAAACAGAGCCTGATGCCTTTAGCATTGACGATTTAGCTTCCCGAGCAAATCAAACAGAGCACTGGGACGGTATACGTAATTACCAAGCGCGTAACTTTTTACGAGACCAAGTGAAACTCGGCGATAAGGTCTTTATTTACCATTCGAGCTGTAAAGATGTGGGCATTGCAGGTTTAGCCCAAGTGACCCAAGAAGCTTACCCTGATCACACCCAGTTCAATCCTGAAAGTCATTATTACGACCCAAAATCAACCATCGACAACCCCCGTTGGGTGATGGTTGATGTAAAGTTCATCGAAAAATTCCCTGCTATATTGCCCCTGAAAAAAATCAAAACCATGCCCGAAATAAGCGAAGTGGGTTTAGTCAAAAAAGGCCACCGATTGTCGATCATGCCGGTGAATGAATATGAATTTTCAGCTTTACTGCAGGTAGCGAAAGCGTAGAGCATTGTGCTCAAGACGTTGTCCATCTTTAGATCGGTTAGTGTATTATTCGGTAATTTTTTTCAATTCGCGATGATCATTTCAGGGTTAAGGAAAGCTCTCTGTATTCAATGGTTATTACTGTCCCTCTAGGCTTTTTTACAGCCCTAATAATTTGCTGATATGAAAGTTTTGAGCGTAAATATGATGCATAACAAAATACTATGACTAAGAATCGCTAATTCTTAGCCCTTTTAATCGCCACCACTAAGAGTATTTGGATCAATAGCGACAATACAATAATGGCACTGTGCTGATAAATGCCAGCGATGAGAAAACTTAACAGAGCAATACTGCCATTTAATAAAGCGTAAGGTAGTTGGGTTCGAAAATGTTCAAATTGATTACAGTTTGAGCCGGTGGCCGATAAAATGGTCGTTTCTGAAATAGGTGAGCAATGATCACCAAACAATCCGCCTGAAAGCACTGCGCCCATGCTTACAAATAATGGTGCTTCTATTGCAAAGGATGTAGGAATAACCAAAGGTAACATGATGGCAAACGTTCCCCATGATGATCCCGTGGCAAATGAAATTACGCCAGAGAATATAAACGCGACGGCAGGCAGTAACCAATATGGAAAGCCTCTTTGAGCTTGTTCGGCAATATATTGGGCGGTACCCAGCTCTTTTCCTAAAGAGCTTAATGTCCATGCGAGTACCAAAATAATAGCTACCTGCATCATGTTACTCATGCCATTTAAATACATCGTTACACTGCTATTTAAGCTGCGTACTTTATACCAAGCCATTAACCCTATTAGGGATACCGCTGCTAAAAAATAAGCACTGCTTAAGGCTGCGCGAAATATAGATCCAGGCACACTGCTAAAAGGAAACCCTAATGGAACCAGCATCATAGCTAATACACCAGCCATCACCGCTAAGGGAACAAAAACAAATGAAGCCCGAGCATTTGGGTGAGTGAAAGGGGCTATTGTAGATTTCTCTTGGCTCAAGGGCGATTTTTGACTCGCCGGAGCTTCTTTGTTTGAGTTTGCTTCTGGGGCATTAAGAGAGTCTTTTTCTGCCGCAGCCATGGCGCCAAAATCGACTTTTCGCCATACCAACAAAGGTACGATGACTACGGCTAGAATGGCATAAAACTGAAAAGGTATCGTTTGAATAAAGGCGCTCCAAGCAGAAATAGTCTGCTCGGCACTGTCAAATTCTTTTTGCATTAAGCCCATGATGTATATGCCCCAACCAATAAAAGGAACCAAAATGGCGACAGGTGATGCAGTGGAGTCAATAATAAAAGCTAACTTTTGACGGGATATCTTTAATTTATCAAATAAGGGGCGAAAAACCGGCCCAATAATTAAAGGGGTGCCAAGGTCAGAGTAAAAGATAAAAATACCACCAAGCCAGGCTGCCATTTGTGCCCTAGCTCGGGTATTTATCCATTTCATTATATTGGCTGCAAAGGCGGGGCCGCCTCCTGACTTTTCCATTAGCGCTACAAATCCGCCAATAAATACCATCAGCACAATCACTCCTGCATTGTAACTGTCGGTTATTGTGCCAACTAGATGGGTTTTAACTAACTCTGATAATACAGCAAGGGGATTAAACCCGGTCAGCATGACGACGGCGCTTATGACCCCTGCAAATAAACCAATAACAACATTGCGGGTGTAGAGGGAAAAAATAAGCGTCAAAACAATGGGTAAAACAGAGCTGATATCAGGGGAGGTCAAAAGGGGAGTTCCTTGCTTAAGGGGATAAATAATTTGCTGTGAGTATGATTCAATCAAATCAACGGCCTACTCATAACAAGCCTATAAGTAGATGTTTAAATTAAATTTTTTTCATCGCCGGAGATTTACGCGGCAAAAAACTATAATCAATCATTAAGTTAAGCAAGCAGTGCACCACTATTAAAGGATAGCAGTGGGTATAAGCGCTGTATGCTATGAAATAATGGGTCTATTGCTGTGTACGCGGGTTAGCGCTGAGTCAGCTTTTTATGATGAGCACTGCTTAGCTTAGCGATTTTTTTATTGCAGCACTTTTATGGTGAAAGGTTTTTTATTTCAGTGTTTTATAGTGCAATTCATCCAAAATGAAAGCCAATCTATTTATGAAATATCCCGTTACTGATTTTCCTCAATAAAGGTATCGATATTCTGTTCTAGAATAGATAAGGGTACTGAGCCGTAGGCAAGCACGGCATCGTGAAAGGCACGCACATCAAACTTATGCTTTAAGGTTTTTTCGGCTTTTACGCGTAAGCGTTTAATGGTTAATTCCCCAATCTTGTATGACAAAGCTTGGGCTGGCCATGAAATGTAGCGGTCTACTTCTGTGGTAACGTTATGTTCAGACAATGCAGTGTTCTCTAGCATGTAATCAATAGCCTGCTGGCGAGACCAGCCTTGCATATGCATACCCGTATCTACCACCAAGCGACACGCACGCCACATTTCGTAGCTTAATCGGCCAAACTCTTCATAAGGCGTGGTATATATTCCCACTTCTTTGCCTAAATATTCAGAATACAAACCCCAACCCTCACCGAATGCAGATATATAGGTATAACGTCGCACGGGGGGTAAGTCTTGCATTTCACTCGCCAGAGATATTTGCAAGTGATGACCCGGCACTGCTTCATGTAAAGTCAAAGCGGGTAGGGCATACAAAGGGCGTTTATCTAACGCGTAGGTGTTAACCCAATAATAACCCGGCTGGTCGTCTCTTGTCGGGGCGATATAACGACCTGTGGTGTATTTAGGGGCGATGTTATCAGGTACTGGCGCCACGCCGTAGGGAATGCGTGGCAGGGTATAAAACAACTGCGGCAGTGTGGCATCGATACGCTTGGCTATATACGAGGCGCGCATTAATAATTCGTCAGCGCTGGTTGCGTAAAATTCAGGGGAGGTACGTAAATGCTGAATAAATTGGTTAATGTCACCCTCGAAATTAAGGGTATTGAGTACGCTTTGCATTTCATTGCGAATACGCTTTACCTCTAACAAACCAGTTTGATGGATGTCGGCAACACTCAAGGTGGTGCTGGTGTAATAGTTGCTACGATTTTGATAAAACTCAGCTCCGTTTTGCCAAGTACTCGCTGCAATATTTTGTTTTGCACTGGGGATATATTCGTCGACTAAAAAATCATAAAACTCTTGATAGGCAGGCAGTACACTTTGATTAACCGTAGTTTCACCTTGAGTATAAAGACTGGCTTGAGTCGCTGGGCTAAAGCCTGAATCAGCAAGGCGTTTAAAGGGGGCAAAAAACTGACTGTCATGTACCTCCGCAGTAACAAATTTTTGAATACTTTCTGCAAATCCGTTTAGCACCGCTTTGGGCTGCACTCGTCCGGTTGCTATGCCTTTTTTCATCCATGCTATTTGCTGTTCAAAATAGCGAGGGAATTGCGCTAAGCGGGCTAAATAGTGATGGTAATCTTGTTCCGTTTTGAACGGTGCAGATGCAGGCAAAAAAGCCAGTGCACTGTAAAAGCCCGACTCTGATGTAATGGGCATGTAGTGTGCGTTAAAGCGGTACAAATCAATATCATTTTGCAGTTCGCGCAATTGCATCAATTTACTGATTTTTTGCTGGTGGCTTAGGGCGTTGTCGTCTACCGCTTGCAAGCGCTTTAAAAACTGCTGACTGCGCTGATAATTTGCTTCTAATGCCTCAGGGGAAAAATCTTTGAGTTTATCGTTATAACGATTGTCCTGATAGCGGGTGGCTTTTATGGGATCGACTGATAATTCGTACTGCCAAATTTGTTCAAGTAAAGCGCTTAATTTACGAGACTGTGACGGCTCACTCGCGCCTAGCGCTTGAAAACATAGGCTAAAAAGTACCGTACCTAGTAATAAACCGCGTTTGAACATAGTGATTCCTTATGATGCATTTGGCTAACGTACTCAGTCGTTACATTCGTTATCTATTTAATGCCAAGTTGTTTATTTTTTCGGGGTATAAATTGGGTTTGGGAAAGCCGTTACCTTATCAGATAACTCGCTGATTTTAGCTGTGCCTTGTTTTTTTACTTCATCGATACGCAAAACATTGTGCATAGGAATATAAGTGGTGGTGACATCGGCAAACTCATTTTTGAGCTTTTCGTGGCTTGGGTCAACGACGACGCTGGTGTGGTTGTCCCAAACAAAATCTCCTATCTCGATAAAACCAAATAGGCTGCCTTGACAAAGTTCGCGCACATACAGCTCGTAGCGCACGCCATTAGCGATAAATTGAATTCTAAACAATGAGGTGTTATTCGACATAATGCTTTTACATAAGGTGTGGAAAATGAAAGTGCTGCAGTCTAACCAGTCCTATGCTTATCGCCAAGCCCTATCGGTCGTATCAAAGATAAACCCGATAGCCAGTATTGCACGTTGCACTTTAGTTTTACCGTTAAGCGATCCGATATAATCTGCCTCTGAGCGCAGAGGGGGTTGCTTGCTGCTAGCGATATCGTACAATTTTGCTAACAGCAGGGTCAGCGTTAATTTACCCTGTAAACTTGCGAATGCCCACAGGGCTGGTCAATCTATTGACAAAATAATATAAATACACCGATAGAAAGGAATAAAAATGCGCCAAATCATGTATTTAGGGATGCTTTCAGCAGGGTTATTGCTCGCTGGTTGTCAATCTGCACATCAAAATGCAATGCCGGAAACCACCGCGTCAGCACAAAACGTAAAAGCGGATGCAGGGCGAATCAAATCTCACTTACGTTTTTTATCTGATGACTTATTGGAAGGTCGTGACACCGGCTCCCGTGGTCATGAAATTGCGTCTTTGTATATCGCTACAGAACTAGAAGGTTACGGCCTTAAGCCTGGGGGAGACAACGGCAGTTTTTTGCAACGCGCCCCGTTTCGCCAAGCATCACTCGAGCAATCTTCACCGTCTCTGGTGCTTGAAACCGCCAAAGGTAAAGTAGATTTAGCATATCCTAAGCAGTACATCACCAGTGCCAGTGCGGTCAGTGAACTTGCGAGCGTCAAAGGCCAACTGGTTTTTGCTGGTTACGGTATTGTTGCTCCTGAACTAGAGCATGATGATTACGCTGATTTAGACGTTAAAGGTAAAGTCGTGGTTGTTTTATCTGGTAAGCCAGCCTCTTTCCCTAGCGAAGAAGGTGCGCATTTTGGCTCAACCAATGAAAAGAAACGTCATGCGGCAGAGCACGGTGCCATTGGTTATATAACCATTACGACCCCTACGGCTGAAAAAGTACGCCCGTATCAGAATTTACTGAACTACATTCATACTCCCACGGTGCGCTGGCTAGACAAAAGCGGTCAACCTGCAAATGTGTACCCCACCCTTAAAAACAGCGCATATTTGAGTCAGGAAGCCGCTGAAATTTTGTTTGCTAATGCAGATATGAATTTAGAGCAGGTGTATCAATTACTCGAAGAAGACCAATCTCCAAAAGGTTTTGCTTTACCTGTCAGCATCGACTTTAGTAAACGTAGTGAGCACAAAACGATTAGTAGTCCAAATGTGGTCGCCATATTGGAAGGTTCAGACCCAGAACTGAAAAATGAATATATCGTTTACTCAGCTCACTCTGATCATATCGGTATTGCCAAAACCGTTAAGAAAGACAAAATTAACAATGGTGCGATGGATAATGCATCGGGTACCTCGGTGTTACTTGAAACCGCGCGTTTATTTAGTCAAATGCCACAGCGTCCTAGGCGCTCCATTTTATTTGTGGCGGTAACCGGTGAAGAGAAAGGTTTGTTAGGCTCTGATTATTTTGCCCAAAACCCGACTGTGCCAAAAGAGGCCTTGGTCGCCAACGTCAATCTAGACATGCCAATTTTGACTTACGAATTTAACGATGTGATTGCCTTTGGCGCGGATCACAGTGATTTGAAAGAATCCGTTAGCTTGGCGGCCCAAAAGATTGAGTTAACCCTTAGTCCTGATCCTTGGCCAGACCAAGCCTTATTTACGCGTTCTGATCATTACAGCTTCGTGAAACAAGGCATACCGTCTGTCTTTTTAGTGCCAGGCTTACAATCGGCTGATCCTGCGGTTGATGGCAGTAAAAAGTTTGGCGAGTTTCTGGCCACTAATTATCACAAACCAGGTGATGATTTTAATCAGCCATTTAATTGGAAGGCAGCCACTAAATTTGCTGAAGTGAATTACTACATCGGCCTCACCTTAGCTAATCAAGCAGAGCGTTCAAGTTGGAACGAAGGCGACTTTTTTGGTGATACATTCTCCAAGTAAATCAGTGACAAGGTGATCAATTGCCTAATCGGTTAATAGATGAGAGGGCGCAAGGACAAACCTTGTGCTCATTTTATTTTGTGTCGTGTCGTCCTTCATATGCCCGCTAACAGGCCCGGAGCCGACTTCACCGGACACGCAAATGCCTAAAAAAAATATCAGGGAGCCAATATGAAACTATCAATAATTGCCCTTTCGCTTGCTGCTGCAACAGTGACTTTTTCGTCGTTGAATGTGCAAGCCCAAGCAAATCAAAATAAAACAGCAAATATACATACGGCACAAGCACTGCAAACAGAATCAGAACGTTTAGCCGCATTTTTTGCCGATAACTTCGAACAACGCTTACACCGCTCGCCATTATTTCAAAGCTACTTGGGATACAAATGGGATTACGATAAGTGGGATAATATCAGTGAAAGTTTTGCCCAACAAAGCCAAGTCTTAGCTGAGGCACAGTTAAGTGCTTTGAACGGTTTTGATGAAAGCAAGTTAAGCCAAGCAGAGAAAGTTAGCTTAGCGCTCAATATAGTGTCGCTGGAGCGTCAGTTAGCGAATGACAAATTTCGCCATCATACCTACATCATGGATCAGTTCAGTGCTTATCACACCATGGTGCCTAGCTTTTTAATTAACGTACATCGCGTTGACAACATAGATGATGCGCAGGCTTATATTAGCCGCTTAAAGGGCGTGGACAACTTATTTGCGCAAGTGATTGAGCAGCTACGTATCAGGCAAGAGATGGGGGTGTTTCCGCCGAAATGGTCATATGATCAAATGTTACAAGCATCAAAAAATGTAATTTCAGGTGCGCCTTTTGAGCAAAGCGATGATGTATCCAGTATTTGGCAAGATTTTCAAGACAAGGTCGGCAAGCTAGCGATATCAGCCAGTGAGCGAAAGTCTTTACTTGATGACGCTAAAACAGCGTTACTACAGTCTGTAAAGCCAGCTTACCAAGCGTTGATTAACGAACTGGCCGTACAACGTGATTTAACACCCAAAGGGGATGGCGTGTGGCGACTTCCCAATGGTGATAAGTGGTATGAGAACCGCCTCGCATGGTTTACCACTACCGATTTAACGGCTGATCAGGTGCATAATATCGGTTTACAGAATGTTGAGCGCATTCATCAAGCCATGCGTAGCATCATGAAGAAGGTAGAATTCAAAGGCAGCCTGCAAGACTTCTTTGAATTCATGCGCACAGACAAACAGTTTTATTACGCCAATACTGACGACGGGCGTGAAGCGTACTTAGTTGAAGCCAAGGCGCTAATCGATACTATGCGTGAGAAGCTGCCCGATTATTTTAGTTTGATCCCCCAGGCAGAAATGATGGTTAAGCGAGTAGAGCCGTTTCGTGAAAAATCAGCGGGTAAGGCGTTCTATCAAAGCCCAGCCAAAGATGGCTCTCGCCCAGGTATTTACTACGCTAATCTATACGATATGAACGATATGCCGACTTACCAAATGGAAGCTTTAGCCTACCATGAAGGCATTCCTGGTCATCATATGCAGCGCGCTATAGCGCAAGAGCTCGAGGGCATTCCGGAGTTTCAGAAATACAGTTCGTTCACTGCTTACACTGAAGGCTGGGGTCTATACACAGAAGAACTGGCGAAAGACATGGGGTTTTATCAAGACCCTTATTCTGATTTTGGCCGCTTGGCAATGGAGTTATGGCGCGCTTGTCGATTAGTGGTGGATACAGGGATCCACAGTAAAAAGTGGAGTCGTGAACAAGCAATTAACTATTTAATTGAGAATACCCCTAATCCCAAAAATGATTCTGTAAAAGCGATTGAGCGATATATTGCGATGCCGGGACAGGCAACAGCCTATATGATCGGTAAACTTAAAATAATGGAGTTACGTGAATGGGCGCGTGATGAGCTAGGCGAGCAATTTGATATGCGTGGCTTTCATGCCCAAGTATTAAAAGATGGGCCAGTGCCACTGAATATTCTCGAGCAAAAAGTAAAAGCTTGGGTCGCGAGTGAGAAAAAGGCGCTTTAGTAAGCCGTATTAATTCTCAATTTTTCGCTAATAAAAGCCAGTTTAGGTAACTAAACTGGTTTTTTTGATTGTGATACCAACTATTCAATTAATTCAAAAAGAACTGAGTGCTAATAAACTGCCACTGCTCGTTAAAGCCCTCAGTAGGACGACGAGTAAACTTACTGCGAATAAACTGGTTAATGCGACCATCCGCGTAGCAGATAAGAAAGTTGGCGATAATCGCTTCTTCTGCTGGTAAGGTTTTACCTTCTCGTAACTTTCGCTCTCTAAGAACTTGTTTTAACTGGGTTTCTAAGCGTTCAAATAGTTGGGTAATGCGATCACGGAGTCTGTCTTGTTCGCCCATTAATGCGTCACCATTTAAGATGCGCGTTATGCCTGGGTTTTTCTCGGCAAATCCTAATATTAAACGCAGAATTAACTGGCAACGGGTCTCAGAGTCTTTTTCTTCGTTTATGATTTTGTTGATACGCGAAAAGAGCGTTTCTTCGATAAACTCGATTAATCCTTCGAACATCCGTGCTTTACTGGGAAAGTGGCGATACAGCGCTGCCTCTGATACACCCACGTGTGCAGCCAGTTTAGCCGTAGTGATACGTTGGCCTGGATTGGTTTGTAACATACTGGCGAGTGCTTGTAATATTTGTGCGCGGCGATTTATTTTTTTAGCTATTGCCATTTTCTATCCTAAAGTGACCTCTGTGTTCTTCGTTACCTAAAGAGCATGTCCTTGGTTTATTTACGTCGTTTTCTGTGCATAACGCTGTGCAACAAGTGTCATCAGCGTTAACGCTAACTGACTTTTATCGGCCACGCCGAGATTTTTTTCACCATTATTCCAATAAACATTTAGCGCGTTTTGTTCGCTGTTAAAACCTAAACCTGCTTGGGACACATCGTTTGCAGCGATCATGTCAAGCTTCTTACGTTTGAGTTTATCTTGAGCGTAATGGGCGACGTCTTGGGTTTCAGCGGCAAAACCGACCGTGAAAGGAGGCTGAGCTAAATGTGCAACATCACTAAGAATATCAGGGTTTCTAGTAAAAGTAAGTGTTAACTCCGAATCAGACTTCTTAATTTTTTGTTGTGTTTTCTGTTGTGGTTTGTAATCAGCAACGGCAGCGCAACCTATAAAAATGTCGCAATCCGGCACCACTTTCATCACAGCTTGATGCATTTGTTCGGCACTGACTACGTCTATTACTTCAACGCCTGTTGGGCGAAATAAATTAACCGGACCAGATATCAAGGTAACCTTAGCACCAAGGGCTAATGCCGCTTGCGCTAGTGCGTAGCCCATTTTCCCTGAACTGTGATTGCTGATAAAGCGTACGGGATCGATTTCTTCCCGGGTTGGCCCTGCTGTAATCACAATATGCCTGTTGGCTAAAATGGGATCCATTGGACTTTGGGCTAACATGTTAGCAATGTCGACAGGCTCTAACATACGCCCTAAACCCACATCACCGCACGCTTGCTCACCGGGAGCTGGGCCCAAAACCTTGACGCCCCTTTGCACAAGCACGTTCAAGTTAGCTTGCGTAGCTGGCGCGTGCCACATCTGTTGATTCATTGCTGGCGCGATATATAACGGCGCGCTGGTGGCTAGGCAAAGCGTAGAGAGTAAATCGTCTGCTAGGCCGTGTGCTAGCTTAGCCATAAAGTTGGCCGTAGTTGGCGCTATAAGCACTTTGTCAGCCCATTTAGCCAATTCAATATGGCCCATGGCTGCTTCTGCATTACGATCGAGCAGGTTATCACCAACAGGATTCCCTGAGACCGCTTGCAGCGCTAACGGGCTTACAAACTCGGTTGCTGAAGCGCTCATTACACAACGTACTTGTGCTCCAAGAGCCGTTAATTTCCTGACTAAATCTGGAGTTTTGTAAGCCGCTATGCCGCCTGTTATACCGAGAAGAATCTTTTGCTGAGTTAATTGCATAGGGATCATTTTGCTGTCTTAGGTATTTTATGTGCTCATTATTGGCTGGAATAGACCGCTTTTGCTAGGCTTAATTTTCAATTGTTTTCGATTTTGTGTTCCTCGTAGACGCAAAAAAGAAACACGAGAATAGTCAGGGACGTATGAAAATAACCGATTGGCCAAGCCATGAAAGACCAAGAGAAAAACTATTAGCACAAGGGCCTACTGCTTTATCTGATGCAGAACTGTTAGCTATATTTTTACGAACGGGTATCAAAGGGCTTAGCGCTGTAGATCTTGCTCGTAACTTACTTAATACCTTTGGTTCGCTGCGGGGATTGATTGGTGCAAGTCAGCAAGACTTTTGTCTTGCAAAAGGCTTAGGGCAAGCAAAATTTGTTCAATTACAAGCGTCAATAGAGCTAAGCCAGCGTTTTTTCACTGAGCAGTTGCAGCGCGAAACCGTATTTAATAGCGCCCAACAAACAAAACATTTTTTAATAGCCCAGCTACGTGATGAACCGAACGAAGTGTTTGGCATGTTACTACTTGATAGCCAGCATCAGTTAATCAAATTCCGCAAGATGTTCTTCGGGACGATCGATAGCGCTTCGGTTTATCCCAGAGTTTTAGTTAAGCAGGCGCTAGAGGATAACGCTGCTGCCGTAATTTTAACGCATAATCATCCGTCAGGTATCGCTGAGCCAAGTAAAGCGGATGAGCACATTACCGCGCGTATTGTCAGTGCTATGAGCTTGCTTGATATCAAGGTGCTTGACCACTTGGTTGTGGGAGATGGTGTAGCGGTGTCGTTTGCTGAACGCGGACTTATTTAAATAAATCAATTGTTTAGCCGACAGTTTTTGAGTTGAAATCGCCAGAGCCATAAAAATGTCATGCTTTGTTCATGTCGCTGTCAACTGCTTGCGATTAGATATGAAGTCGTACTCTATTTTTGGCTAGGCATCATGAGAATATCCGTTATTTTTACAACTTATAATTCCCCTCTCTGGCTAGAGAAAGTGTTGTGGGGTTTCCATTATCAAAGTGATAAAAATTTCGAACTTATCATTGCCGATGACGGCTCAGCGCCTGACACCAAGGCCTGTATTGAACGTTTTATGCAGCAGTCTGACTTGGTGATAACCCATGTGTGGCAGGAGGATCAGGGCTTTCAAAAGTCACGCATAATGAACAAAGCATTGCTGGCAAGCACCTGCGATTATGTCTTGTTCACCGATGGCGACTGCATTCCACGGCAAGACTTTGTCCAAGTACATAAATCGCGTGCGCAGCCAGGCCGATTTTTATCCGGTGGTTATTGTAAATTACCTATGCCGACCAGTAATTTGATTAATCAACAGCATATTCAAAACGGCCAAGCTTTTGATCGCAACTGGTTGATTGAAAACGGGGTAAAAAGGAGTCGTAAATTAAGCAAGTTGACGACGTTACAATGGAAACGCGCCATCATGAATTCTGTTACTCCGGCAAAATCTAGCTGGAATGGTCATAATGCGTCCGGCTGGCGTGAAGATATCTTTGCGGTGAATGGTTTTGATGAGAGAATGCAATACGGTGGTCAAGACAGAGAGCTTGGCGAACGACTAATTAATTTTGGGGTACGGGGAGTCCAAGTGCGCTACTCGGCAGTTTGTCTGCATTTAGAGCATGATCACAACTACGTTACCCCTGAGATGTTAGCCAGAAATAAAGCCATTCGAGCCGAGACAAAAACGCAGAAATTAACCCGTACTGCTTTTGGTATAATAAAAGACTAGGCTTTTTATCAGTTAATCGTTGAATTAATTAGCTGTTTGCTGTATAAAATGCGCCCTCTTGTTGA
>TARA_R110001632_G_scaffold205579_1_pt1 | contig 26266 bp, 18 predicted proteins | sample TARA_R110001632 | Tara Oceans TARA_R110001632 (sample SAMEA4398266) | marine metagenome | biome: Polar Biome; feature: [SRF] surface water layer (ENVO:00010504); material: water (ENVO:00002006), including particulate matter (ENVO:01000060) such as... | depth 5 m
TTTATTAGTCGTCAGCAATTACAATGGGACAGCCCAGAGTCAAGCCGTCCAGACAAAGGCCGCGGTTTAAATATCATTCAACATGTAGAGAAAGGGCTGAAGCTACACCTCTTCGTGCGCAAGTTCAGAAGTATAGACGGCGTTGTACAGCCATACATTTATATAGGCGAAGGCGTTTATATCTCGCATACTTATAAAGAATCGCATAAACCAATAACCTTTCAACTAAATCTAGAGAATGTTGTGCCAACTGAGATTTATGCTGAATTTACAACGACAAATTAATTTATGTATTACGAATCATATGCCGACAAAAAACAAAATTTACGAAGACATCCATTTTAATTAATCAAATAGCAACTAAAGCCCACAGTTAGCCAAGCCGATGATTTTAGTCTCTTATCTACCCAAATAACCAATTTATTAACACCCCCTACCACTCACTCAATTGCTGCATATCCTTCAAACGGCCTCTTTGTAGCAGTAGTGCTTCAAACAAATCATCGATAGAATCGTTTTGAGCGCTGAGGCCGGGTAGTGCGATATTGGCTTCGGCGAAGAAGCGTTGTTTTTGGTTGTTATTATTATCGTTTAACCACGCTGATGCCCACCAGTGTTGCATGCGCTCTTTGGCGGCATTGAGTGTTTTTTCTGACGGTAATTTATCTCGTTTATTATTGTTAACGTGGCTGTCGCTGGGAACTAGGTTCCATAGATCATTATTTGGCCAGCGTGAAAAAGGCATGCTGTGATCGATGTCGTATTTTCGCTTTAAGGTTTTCGCTGACCAAACACAGTGCATTTGTTGAGTGGTGGCAAGGGTGTCGAACCGCTGGCGAACGCCTGTGGTTGAACGCTTTGGCTCTTCCCATTTTAATGCTTGATAAAGCAGGTGTTGTTTGTCTGGTGCGGTATAACCTAGGTTACCTTGGTAGCTGGCCATGGTTTTTACCCATTCGCTGACTAAAACAGGCTCTATCCAACAGGCATATCGGTTAAGTGCTAACCAAGTTGTTTCAGGTAATGAGAACTCGCCCCACTTCGTTAGGGAATCTAAATCTAGAAATAGACTGTCTTTTGCTCTAACCGTTTTTGCGTCTACTTCAAACACCCGAGTATCACTGTTAGGTAGGGTAATGTAATTGCATGGCATCTCTCTTATATTTTGAGCACTGGCAGAAAGCGCTCGGTATAACGCTTTTGCGTCAGCACCGACAAATAAGTTACCAATACGAAAATCGGCTGAGGTTCTGTGAGTTAGTTGGTTCCAGCCGTTGTCTTTCATAAAACCCATATTTGGGCTTTTATTAGGCGTTTGGAATAACCCGTGGTGATCGATTAAATCTTTGTATTGATGTATCCAATACAAAGCCACCAAGCCTAATGGCAGTATGACTCTGTCACCGTTTGCAGATGGTTCACGCCTTAGTACCGCACCTGCATGGCCATCAGCAATTCTTAATAAGACTCTTAGCAATGCCAATTTGTGCGTGGCAGATTTTCCGTCATTAATGGCCACATGGCGGATAAATGGGAAGGCACCTGTGCCGTCGTCTGGCATTTGCAATACGAGAGTTTGCCAGTAAACGTCCTCACGCCCTAGTTGGTCTTTTTTGTTCTGCGATTCGAGTTTTGAAAACAAGCCTAGGTTTTGTGCTAGTGCCTCAACTTCTTCGACGCTTATGTCGAACATTTTCCTTTCATGCTGCTCTTGTGCTGACATGCCAAATTTCAGCGATACTACTATTTTACCGCCGGGTTTGAGCAAATTGGCTAACTTACGCAATGAGCGACTCCGTTGACTCACAGGAATATGCATCCAGACGGCACTTAATAAAATCAGGTCAAAACTGATTTCTAAGCGTGTGGTTTTATCTAATGCAGGTAGTGAGTCTTGCAGCCAATGAACATTTTGCCCTTGGGTGGTGTTTTGCCCTGTTTGCAGCATTTGTAATGCGGGCTCTACGGCATAAACACGACACTGATTATCCTCTTGATTTCTTTTGGCAAGTAAATTGGCGATATGACTAACGTCTCGGCCAACACCTGCGCCAACATCAAGAATAGTGGCATGGGGTTTGTCTAAAATAGCGGGTAAATAGTGCGCCCAATTGCCGTGTACTTGCTCAAACGACAAGGATAAATATTGCGGCGCTATTTCTTGAACTTTATTATTGTAATAATCGTTAGACACATTAATCCTTGTGACACATCAACTGGTTATTTTCTATGGCAGTGCGAATTTTAATAGTATCGCTGAGGGGTAAACACTTCAAATGAAGTACAGGTAAATATCTTGAGCTACATGTAAAAGCAAAATGTACCCGATGGTCAGTCATTTGTCTTTCTTAGTTATTCGGCAATCTGTATAACTATTACTTATCTCAGGATTTTCAGTATGTTAGAGGAGTAACAACACTGTGATTCGTACCAGTTCCAATAAATAATTACCCTCTCAGAATTCATCCAGCGAATTTTGAACAAGGCGTCGGTGTGCAGTAATGGTTGTTCCCTTTCAAATACCGAGAACGTAGTACAAAACCCGCTGGGGAATTCCCTTCGGGCGAATTTTAAAAGGACTTACTCTTTGTTGCTTGAACTCGAAAGAGCACCACTATTACTTCATTCAAGCGCCTCGATAAAGTCCTTTTAAATTTTCGCTGAGTGGTTAATTATTTACTGGAATTGGTACCACCTTATACTCTATTTCTCGGTTGGGATATTTTCCGCTTTGGCTTTTGCGGGGTTTTGGTGGCTTTACAAAGACAGGGTTGAGTATCCTGCGTCACCGAGCCTCATACTGTTACGGGCGGGTGCCTATATCTTGATATGGCCAGTGCTTTATTGGAAGGGGTTTAAAAGCGAAGATAAAACGCGCTTTATCACCGACCCAGATTATGTTTGGCCTGAACCAAGACCGGTTGATCCCGAGACAGTGAAACGTAACGAGCAAAAAGCTCAGCTTGAAACCCGAAAAGCACAGCAGGAATGGTCGGCATTTGTGGATGCCCTGCCCCTGTGTGGCTCGCATATTATGTACAAAGGCACAGACATTTACGGTGAAAGACTCGCTGGGCGCTTTATTTTTGAAACGGCTGATTTGTTACCCATGGTCTTCGATAGACTAAACCCTAAACCTTTTTCGCTGGACGATGACGATAGCGCAAACGATAGCAATGATGTTGAAGCTGAAATTGACACGGAAACAAGCGCTCGGGTAACCCTCCATAACGGCCAAAACACCCAGGAACACTATATTCATCGCTGGCTGCGCACTTACGACCCAACCCATTATGTGTGCAATGTGGTACCTAATACGTTTGATCGGTTTGAATATATCGCCAGCGATATGATTGGGGCGGGTAAAGGCCAAGTGCATTGCAAAAGCTGTGACACAGTTTATGCAGCAAGTGAAATAAAAGCAGGCGACGAAGACACAGGTGGCTGGATACTAGGTGCCATGCATTGCCCAAAAGAGCACTTATTAGCACGGCGCAAAACGATACATTTTTTGCGCCGTGTGCAGAGTGAGTAAATGACGATACCTGTGAACATCGCTTTGGCGTTTCAGTCATTCGCTAATATCGATAACTCGCCCCGAGATAAAACGTACTGCCACTGGTTGTGGAGTTATAGGCCCGGTCTTGTGAGCTACTGTACTGCTCTTCACGCTCATTGGTTAGGTTCAGCGCTTCTGCTTGCAATTGCCATTGGTCATTCAATTTAAAACGTACACTGGCATCAAGGTACGTTGTTTGATGAAACCCTGTTTCATCTTCGTCTATTAAATTCGCACTGTTAACACGATATATATACCTATCACGATAAGTAGCCGAAAGACGGGCGTTTAGCCGCTCGGTTTCATAATATAGGGTGAGTGAAGCAGTATGTTTTGATAAATTTGGAATGGCTTTATCAAACAGAGGCTGTGCGGTTAATTCATTGTAATAAGTCATCTGACCATCGGTGAAAGCATAGTGACCGATAAACCCCATATTCCCCCACGGCTTAGGCAAGTCAGGGCGCTCATAACGCAGCATAGTTTCAATACCGGTGATGCTTGCCCGTTCCTGATTGGTTTTATTGACCAAGGTAACAAGGGTTGAAGCGTCTAAGTTGGTATCGGCCCAATGATTAGGCAAATTTGTTTCGCCAAAGGTGACTTGAGTAGCTTGCGGTACAATAAAATCGGTAATGTTTTTATAAAAAGCGTTAACCGAAATGGAGGTATGTTGTTCAATATACCGTTCTACGGCAATGTCGACATTGTTTGATGTATACGGCGACAGTTGATGATTGGCGCCATACACAATCTGATTTTGCTCATCGTATGCTAACTCGCTGCTTAAATCGTCAAACGAAGGAAAGCCAATATTACGTGACAAGCCTAAACGCAGTATCCATTGTGCGCGAGGTTGAAAAACCAGATTTACACTAGGCAGCCATTGTTGATGCTGCTCTGCAGAGCAACATGCTTCAATTGAATCAAGCGTAACGTTGATTTTCTCTTGTTGATAACGCAAACCTGCTTGTATTGTTAACCTATCCGTTTGCCAATTGGCGCTAATATAAGCTGCACTTTTGTCTTCCCTTAGCTGGCTTTTTTTGTTTGTTATGGCATAGGGATTTGCGATTAAATTATATGGGTTTAGGGAAAAAAACTGAATCGCTTGATTCGTTTTTAACCCTAACCAACTGACGTTCGAATGACTATTTAACAGCCGCGTCATGTTGGCAGGTAAGGCGGTATCATTGCTTGCCCATTGCTCTTTTAATAGGTCTGACTGATAGGTCGACGATGAGAACGTTGTAAAGCGATTAAACTCTAGGCCCCACTCAATATTAAGCGAATCAAAAAGCTGTTGGCTAACAGAGGTTTGAGCATGACGGTAGTGCGTGGCGGAAGCATATTCTTCAAGGTCGATTTCACTCATGTGCCACATACTGTCTTGGCGTAAATCGCTAGCATATTGGATATCAGCAAAGTAGCGGTCATCGCGATAATCAATGCTGACATCACTGATCCCCCGGGTATAAATTTTATTGCTAATGGGTATGTTAAAGGTCGATTTTTCTTCCCCGATAAGTATTTTCCAGCGACGGTATTGGGATACGTTAAGCGTTGCGCTTACAACGACTTGGTTGTAATCAGTTTGAGTTCGTTGATAGCGGCTTTCCGTAGCCACCCGACCATTTTGATACGCGCTATATTCCAATTCGCTTTGTTCATTGATTTGGGCATCAGACAATTGCGTTACGCCCACAATGATGGGCGTAGATTGATCGCCCCTGGGATATAAGTGGAACTCATCTCGCTGTGAATCTAGTCTGGCGTGCAACAGATCTACATTCACCTGTACCTTTTTCCCGTTATATTCAAGGCCACCTCCTATGCCCAATCGACTTTGTTCACTGCGCCAAATAGAATAGCGATTGCCTCTGGGAATAATGACCTCCCCCTGAGTGAAAGCTGTTTGCAGCTCAGGCGACAATAATGCGACTGAACTCTGCGGTAAGGAGATTTTGCGCCATCGAATAGTATTTGCGCCTTGCTCTTCAACCAACCGCTTGCCATATGACACGGATAAAATCGCTCCCCATTCGCCCCACGTATTCGACACCATACTGGAGAACCGCTCAGCGGGCTGTTCAGTGTATTGGTTGTAGCTCACTTGAGGTGTCAGAACGAAGTTGAAACCTTCTCGATCAAAGGGTCGTGTTGTGCGCAGCGCCAATGTGCCTGCTAAGCCACCAGCAGGCTGGGCAACAGAGTATGCTTTAAACACCTGGGTTTGACTAAACAGCTCAGCAGAGAAAAGGTTGAAGTCAAACGAACGATCATGCTGCTTTTGTACACGGCTATCCATGGGGGAATCATTGTTGGCTAATACGGGCATACCGTTGACTGTTACTAAAGTAAAATCAGGGGAGAGCCCGCGCAATGACACTTGCCGACCTTCCCCCGCTTCTCGGGTAATAACAACCCCTGGGATCCTTTGTAGTGCTTCAGCAGTGTTAATGTTGGGATAGGTGGCGATATCTTCGGCTACGATGACGTCTGAAATTTCTACCGTGGCTTTTTTTAATGATTGAGCGCGTAAGAGTGATGCTTGTATACCGGTAACTACCACTTCATCTATGACGCTATCTTGTTTGGCAGGCTCAGAAGCGACGCTGTCAGTAACAACGATTCCGTATTCTGTGACTTGGTAAGAATATGGCGTATCTTTAAGAATTTTTTGCAGCGCCTGCGTGACACTATATTGGCCCACTAGATCAATCGCTTGCGGCTTAGTGTAAGTTCCTCGAGATGCTACAAACGCCACACCAAATACTCGCGAAAGCTGATTAAATGCATCTGTAAGGTTGTTTACTTGCATATGAATATATTGTTGTTTTGCTAACTCGTCGGCATGCACAGTGGTGCTGACACAGGATAACAGAGTCAGAAGAAGTAATATTTTACGTATCATGCTGCTAATTTTAACCACTGCCTGGTAGCCAAAAATAACTGGAGGGCTCTATCCTAGGGTGAAGTGACCCAACTGAGCCACTAATTGTTCTGAAGCACAAAGCGCTCAGGCTCACTTACTAACGCTAGTTGATGAGCACTGGCGAGTAATGTTAAAGCCTGTTTTGGGTCGTCTAACGAGAAACGGCCGACTATAGGAATATTCTTTAACTCGGGAGAAGAAAGCTCAACAGGCTTGGTTAAATAACGTTGCAATTTTTCGACGACTTGAGCCAAAGGCAGATCATTCGCCTCAAGCCAGCCACTTCGCCATGAAGGCAACATACCCAAGTGACCGTCGCGTTCTAAGCGTACGTCGTCATTCGTAATTTTAAGGGTTTGCCCTGCCGTTAAATTGATTCTTTTTCCTGCCGTGACTTGCACATGGCCTTCGTAAACACTAATGGTGGTAAGTGATGCTGAATAATCAATATCAAAAGCGGTGCCTAACACAGTGACGGTGGCTTGCCCTACGTCAATCACAAATGGTCGATCGGGGTCTTTTGCTACATCAAAATACACTTGGCCACTGATTAATAGCGCATGCCTTTGCGCGGTGTTTTGCTGTATTTTCACCGCACTGTTGGCGTTGAGATGTAATTGGGTGCCGTCGATGAGTACCTTCGAACTGCGTTGCGCTAAGGGCGATTCGAGTTCCAGCTGATACACGTTAGGCGAAGCCACAATGACGGTGGGGTTAGGTTGTTCTGGCTGTTGCGCTGAAATGAAATATACCAACACCCCCAAACAGGCAACAGTTGCCGCCATAGCTAAATGCGACATATATTTTACAGGCTGCTTTTGTATGCTGACGTCCCGCCGCTGTGCAGAAGATGTGAAAGCCGTTTCGAGTACGTCAGATGACATCACTGCTTTCATTTGCTGATAGGCTGCGGCATTTTCTGGGTCATTCATCCACGCTAGGAACAACGTGTGCTGTTGTTCGCTCAATTCATTTTCTTGGTCAAGCCAGTCGGCGGCTTGTGCAAGTCGTTGTCTATTCATATTTAATCTTACGTGCTGTTAGTTATCGAGAAGAACTACTCATTTGTATAACGGAAATTGGCAAAAAAAGGTGACATTTATCGCTAAAATTCCCAGCCATGTTTTTGTGCGCAAAAGGTTACGTCTACCATCGCGCGATTGATGTGTTTTTTCACCGCTTCAACAGATAGATCTAATTCTTGTGCTATATCTTCTCGACTCTTTCCTTCTAAACGCCTCATTTGAAATACTTTACGTCGCAATGGCGGCATGCTGTCTATTAACTGGGCGACTATCTTTACTTTTTCGCTATTTAAATATTCGCCTTCAATATCCGCATGATGTGCTTGGTGCTCAGTTAGCTCTTCTGTCATTTGGTGCTTTTTTTCGATGCGCCAATGATCAGACAATACGGATTTTGCCACAGTCATCATATATGCGAGGGGGCTTTGCAACGTTTCGCTTGGTGCTCGGCGAAACGTTCTGAGCATCGTTTCTTGAATCACATCATTGGTTAAGTCAGTGCTTTTGGTTTTATTCTGTACAAACCTTCTCACCTTGGGCATAAAAGGAATGAATGATTCGTTTTGTTTCACAAGAGTCACTGCCTAAACGCGATTGAGCACAACCTAATCAGCGTTATGCATTTTGGAAATTAGATTTCTTCCTATACTGCCATATTCGACAATGCCAAATGTACAGACTAACAAGCTTTTGCATCCACCAGAAAAACCCTTTTAATTCAGCTGGTTAACCACTCATCTTAAAGATTAATTATGACAAGTTTATGACTATTATCCTTTTTTAAAAAATATAAAAAACTTTGTCCCCTTATCTGATTTCAGCTCGTCTGTTGCACATGATCTTCAAGTAAAGCTTGAGGAGAACCCTAAACCACACGACCGTATTGATGATAAAGGAAACCTGAATGAAGCTTCGACATTTTGTACTTTCACTGGCGGCCATTAGTGTCCTAAGTGCATGTAATTTAACCGACGACAACGATAAAGAAGTGGACGCGCTTGAAGAACAAGTTGCTGCGTTGCAGGCGCAACTTACCTCGCTCAATGCTGCTAGCGAAACCGACCTAGCAACCTTACAGGCCACTGCTGATGCCATGCAGGCTGAACTAAGCACCATGGAAGCTGCGCTGGCAGCCCTTCAAGCTGAGACGAATGCTTCTACCACAAATAATGACATTGTTGCTCTGCAAGCAGAGATTGATACATTACAAGCGACCTTAGATGCATTGATGGCGGCTGCGCCTGTGCTAGGCAGTGCAGGTACAACAGGTGCCAATGTGTTAACTAAAAACGCCAATAAGATTTTACGTTTTGCCATATTCCCTGATACACAGGGTCGCGACGACGACAACATGAGCGTATACGCTGAAGTCGATCGCGACGGCAATGCCTTAGCGGTAAAAGAGTATATAGGCGTCGATTATAATGGTGACGGCTATTACGATGCCGGAACAGAAAGCCAAAATGACAGCGTAAAAGCTGGGGATTGGGACGAAGACGGCATTAGTTACTTGGTAAATGTTTCCGACCCGTATCATCCATTTATAGAAACCGACGATACTGGCGAACCCATTGTGGTTGCTCCAGAGGATCGCAAAGACTTTGGTCCAGACTGGAAGGTACTGCCTCTACCATTGGTTGAAGCCGTTACTGACAAAATGATCGAGCTCGATGTAGATATTGTATTGGCCACCGGTGATATCACCGAGTATCGCGCTGAATCAGATTACGTGCAGTGGATGGAAAAGGTCGCCCAACCGTTAAAAGCTGCAGGGGTGAGTATATTTCCTGCTCGAGGCAACCATGAAATAGTTAACGGGCGGAACTGGCCGGCCTGGTTTACCAATGAACAAGAGTGGGAACGCCAATCGGTTAACAATGTGTATAACGATATCAATCCCTACGATGGTTACGAAGCCGTTGATTTCGATCAAGGGTATCGTCTATATCAATCTTATACTGGCGCCTTGGTACAAGAACATTTAGATGCGGGCACAGCAATTGGCTTCCCTGGCGCTGAGGACTTGGTTTATTACGTGATCCAAGACAAAACCTTATTTATCGCGTTGGATTTTTATTTTGCTGAGTTATATAGCAGCGCTTATCGAGGCACGTGGACCATTCTGCGTGACTGGTTAACTGAGGTCATTACAACCAACGCAGCAAATGTTGATCACATCGTTGCTTTTGGACACGAACCCTTATCCACCAAAAAGCGTCCCCAAACGTATCAAGTTGAAATTTATGATGCTTATGTTGCCGAGCGCTTATCTCTTGAAGCGGCATTAGAAGAAGCACAGGCGACATTGGATAATGCTGTTGACGGCGGTGCATCGGCTGAGGAAATCGCGGTCTTCTCTAATGCGGTTGAAGCTGCCACCAGTGCCTATGAAGAGCTAGAGGAGCCTAGTTTAAATGGTTACGATATTGGCCAATTAGGTTATCTGCAACTACAGGATGAAGCAGAACCGGGCTTGGCCAGTGATATATTAAACTTATTTACCGATTATAAAGTGACCTATGTGGCAGGTCATGACCATCAATATGCTCGCAGCCTTATTCATCCATCAGCGGAGGATAAAGATAGTGCAAGTGGCTTTACCCAAATTATTGGCGGTAACGCGTCATGGAAGGCCTACGAAGACTTGTACGGCATGCACGACGAGCATGAAACAGGTTTGTTTATTAATAACTTTTACGACACCATCACCGGTGGCAATCTAACCAACAGTGAAGGCACAAACTACGCAAGTGTAACCTCTGATTTGGGCAATGGTATTTCATTTGTGGTGGTTGAGATCAATGGACGTCAAATTACCACTAAATCCTATTTTGCTGAGCATACGCTAACCGAAGTAGATATGAACTTAGGGGCACATTACGACTACGCCCAAAATGCGTGGTGTACCTACAGCGGTGATTATATGGTGACAGGTTCTACCACCACAGAAAGCTGCGCTGAAGTTGAGTGGCAAGTGCTGGATGAAAATACGCGTACCACAGATGCAACCGTGCGCGTTGTAGCACCAGATCAAAACTACTATGCACATTCAACAGCCAGCGCAGACGACGGTTATATCGGCTCAGAAGCAACGATAATTGACGGTTACAACCTTACCTACAACAGCTCATATGCTGCCACTGTCGGTGAAGTAGAACGCTTACGTGAATTACTTTCGTTGAGCTGGTTTGTAGATGATGATGCAACCACCCTTTCGGACGTCTTGTTGATAAGTGGCAACCAAACTCAAGAGGGTTCGTACTTTGACCAATACGGTTACGTTAGCTTACCCACTGTCGATGTTGACAATGGTACGTTAGCTCAAGGCGAGTCGGCTTCATTAACCTATGTTAACCAAAATGGTGAACAGGTGAACAACGCCACTCACGTAGCTCGGGATGGTGTGTTTAATAAAGGTACTGATGTTGAAGCATCACTTAACCCAGATATTGCGAACGGTAACCCTAGTGGTAACAGTGCCAATTGGACAGAGCGCTACCTTGACGATGGGTTAGATTTTGCTGATGCCATGACATTGGTCTTCGCCGCGCCAGAGGGGACAACCCTTACCGATTTAACCATTGGTCGTTATGACGAAGCGAGCGAGTCATGGGTGCCCGCTTTTACTGATGAGTGCTATATTGAAAGCGGTTATTCAGACCATTACTCTGTTTACTATCGCTTAACAGATCAACACCCCGAAGGTGGATTTCAGGTCAGCAACTGCCAGCAGCGCTATTGGGGTTATGTGAAAGACAGCCACACCATTTGGGGCTTTATTCACACCGACGGTAAATTTGCAGTGATCGAAAAATAACGTTTTAGGCTTCAACCTAACAATGTAAATACCTAAAGGAAAAACAAAGCCTTTTGCTAATATCTTGGCAAAGGGCTTTTTATATTGCGCGAGCATTAGACTTGGAAAAAAAGCACCTCTATCGCCTGCCACATAAGGTTTATAGATAACAGCGATAGGACTATCTGCACTGCGCGCTGAAACTTTTCGGCGGGAATTTTATATAAAAGCTTCAGCCCTAGCCAGGTGCCAACTACGCCAGAAGCAATCATCGCAATCACCAAAGGCAACCATTGCCAAAAGGCAAAACCAGCTGCGCCGTACACTAGCGCTTTCAATGAATGCTGCATAGTCATACTGGCTGAGAATGTGCCGGTAAAACGCATTTTGTCGTAGCCTTTACTGTGTAAGTAGCTGCCGACCAATGGCCCGCTTGCACCGACAAACATAGATAAAAATGTGGTTATCAAGCCTGCGAGGGCTTTGCCCAAGGGGCTCGATTCTTTTATTTTTGGTTTATGGCCCCACAGCAAAAACAGTACAAACCCGCCTACAGCGAGCTTCATCCAATCCAAGGGTAAATCACTGACCACAAGCGATGACGCTAATGCGCCAATAAGGCCACCAGCGATGAAATAGAGCAGCATGCTTTTATCAATATATCGGTAGGTCAGCAACATACGATTGGCATTGGAGCCAAGTTGCACTAGGCCATGCACCGGTATTACAGCAGCCATGGGCATAAAAGACGCCATAGCGACGAGTAATAATAAACCGCCACCGGCTCCTAATGCAGCCGTTAAAAACGACGTAAAACCCGCTAAGACAATTAAAAATACGCTAAGTAGAGGGCTGATGAATTCACTGCTGAAAAAGTCCAAGGTGGCAACATACAATTAAAAGAGGGTTGCGCATCATAGCGTGAGGCCGCCCTGCCATTCAAACTAGCTTGCTGGTAGACCCAACTTAAAAAACGTAGCCAAAACTAACGCACATTAAGCTCAATTAACCTGTTGACCACATTAATGGGCCTGATCAACTCGTGCTATAGGGATATTACTTTTACGGAGAAATCCGCTATGACAGGCTTGAATACAGGCATTAGACTTAAAAGCGATTGACACATCCCCAACTTATAGTATTTTGTTTTGTAAGAATTTTTTAACCATACAAATAATAGCCCTATTCAAATATGACCCACCGATTTTCGCTTTTTATCTCAGCACTGTGTTTGCTCATGCTTGGCTGGGCAACCACACTTAGCGCTGAAACCGAGGATAAACTAACGTTCTCAGGTTTTGCTCGGGTCATTATGGGTTACCTTGATGATGAAAACGCCGAGTATGTCGGCTACGACAACAGCGTTAACCTTAACCAACAGTCGCTATTGGGTTTACAAGCGGACTATAGGTTAAGCGACGATTTTTCTGTTACAGGCCAAGTTGTGGGGTATGCGAGTGACCAACGTAATTCAGGGCTAGAATGGCTATACCTGACTTACAGCCCCAACAGCGCGCTGCAAGTTAAGCTTGGCAGACAGCGACTCCCTTTTTTCACCTACAGTGACAGCCTTGATATTGGCTTTGCTTATCCTTGGTTGACCCTACCGCAACAGGTTTATGATACGGCTTTCTTCTCTACGTTCGATGGTGCATTAGCCAGCTACGAATTTGCCATTAACGATTGGGTGATTAACTACGAAGGTTATTGGGGTCGGTTCGACGACAAAATATATTTGGCCAGTCAGAACATTAATACCCAAGTAATTGGCCTTTATGGCGTGAATGCTACCGTGGGTTATAAGAATTTCATCGTGCGAGCATCTTATGGTCAAGGCGACATTGATATTGAACAGGATGAAGTTGCACAATTTAGTCAACTGCTACGGCAATTTGGGTTTACTAAAAACGCTGATTGGCTTAACGCGAATGGATTGCTGCAGTTTTATCAATTAAGCGCAAACTATGAAGACTTAGATTATTTTGTGCGCAGCGAGTTTGCTAAAGTAAAGGGTGCTGGGGGGTTATTTGCAGATATAGATAGTTTTTACATCTCCGCTGGCTATAACTTCTACCCTTACACCGTGTACATTTCATACAGTAAAAAAGACCTTCACTTTGATCATATCGCCAGTGAAATACCTTTTGGCTTTTCGCCTGATTTAGATGTACTCGCAGCCACTTATCTTGGGGTACTCGCGGCCTTCCCTGATGATAAATCAACCGGCACCAAACTTGGTTTACGTTGGGATTGGCACACCAACTTAGCACTGAAAGCGGAAATGACCTTTGTACAAGCCAAAGACGTCATCAGTAATGATTATGCGGTAAAAGACTTGGGCAATTTTGATGGTCAGGCCGTTTTATATCAGCTTGGCATTGAGTGGGTATTTTAATGAAAAAATATCTTACCCTACTCTTTTTATGCTCAATCAGCTTTGCAAAGATAGGGGCTGCAGAGGCCATTGTCGTGTTGGCGAATACCGCAGATAAATCAATTCAACTCAATCGTCAGCAAGTGCGTAACCTCTTTATGGGTGGCGTAATACCCTATGACTTACAAGCGGTTGCCCTGCCACCTAAAAATCAGACTCGGGTATTGTTTAACACTAAAATTGTGGGCTTAACAGAATCACGCATTCAGTCATATTGGGCGCAAATGCGCTTTACTGGTCGTAAAAGAGAGCCCAAAGAAGTCGATAACGAAAGCTCGGTTCTGGAATACCTTAAAAACAACGAAGGTGCTGTCGGTTATTTACCTGCGGGTATCTCTGTTCCTGACAGTTTGACTGTGGTCTACACCATACAATAAGAGTAATTAATGACTCTGAAGACGCGTAGTGTGTTTATCGACATAACCATTGCGATAAGCAACGTAAGTTAACAAATGAGTGTGCCTTAAAAATACCTTCGCTTGGGTGTTACAGATAATAAGATTACAGCCGATATTACCTGTTGTGCCCCAATCGAACTATCTCTGCCATCATCCTGCAAACTACTACGGGAGTCAGAAGATAATGATAACTCTTGCCAGAGAAATTTGTTTATTGGGCACGTATTTACCCAGAAAAAGTCAAATGGATTGAAAACATGATCAGACGAATATTTCATCTTATATCAGCGAGTTGCATTATTTTGCTCAGCTGTATACCTGCAGTACAGGCAGAAGATGAAGATAAACTCCAGTTCTCGGGTTTTGCGCGCGTGATCATGGGCTATTTGGATGATAAAAATGCCGAGTATGTTTATTACGATAATAGCGTTAGCTTTGACCAACAGTCATTGTTGGGGCTGCAAGCAGATTACCAGTTCAATAAGGATTTTTCTGTTACTGGCCAAGTGGTAGGGCACACTGGGTCCCAGCGTGCTTCGGGTTTAGAGTGGCTTTACCTTACCTATAAACCCAACAATGCCTTTCAAATTAAACTCGGTAAACAACGCATTCCTTTTTTCAATTACAGCGATAGCCTAGATGTCGGTTTTGCCTACCCTTGGTTAACACTCCCTCAACAGTTTTACGACACGGCTTTCTTTTCAACGTTCGAAGGTGTGTTAGCCAACTACGAATTTTCGCTCGACGATTGGGTCATTAATTACGAAGGATATTGGGGTTATTACGACGACGAATTTTATTCTGGTAGTCGTACCATTGATACCAAAGTAACTGGCCTTTTTGGTTTCAGCACGACTTTAGGATATAAGGATTTCTCTCTGAGAGCGTCGTATAATCAAGGCGATGTGGAACTAGGGTTACCAGAAGCGACTCAGTTTGGTCAGCTATTAGATCAACTCGGCTTCAATAACAATGCAAATTGGTTGAACCCAAATGGGCCCCTACAGTTTTATCAATTAAGCGCCAATTACGAAAATCTAGATTATTTTGTACGCAGTGAAGTGGTTAAAATAGTCGGTAAAAGTGGCTTAACACCTGACGTCAACAGTTTTTATGTTTCCCTTGGCTATAACTTCTATCCTTATACCGCTTACATTTCATATAGCAGACGGGATGTAAAGTATGGGCACATTCCGAATGAAATTCCTTATGGGGTGTCAGATCAGCTGGACGAACTAGCAGCGACCTATGATCTTGTGTTATCTCAATTTCTCGAAGAGAACACTAATGGAAGCAAACTCGGTATTCGCTGGGATTGGCGCTCTAATGTTGCCCTTAAAGCAGAAGTAACCCTTGTCAGGGTTGCGGATGGGGTCAGTAATGATTCCGCCTTACGGGATTTAGGCAACTTTGATGGCCGAGCTGTTTTGTATCAGCTGGGTATAGATTGGGTATTTTAATGACAAAATACTTTATTTTATTTCTTGTTTCTTGCCTGATTTTTATACACGACGTGAGTGCTTCTACGGGCGTTATTGTGGTGGCAAATACAGCAGATAAATCTATCAAACTCAACCGCCAACAAGTGCGAAATCTATTTATGGGAGGGGCTGTCCCCTATGAATTAGAAGCCGTTTCATTGCCCCCTGATAATCAAACACGTGTTTTATTCAATACCAAAGTGGTGGGCTTAACAGAGTCACGTATTCAATCATATTGGGCACAAATGCGCTTTACCGGTCGAAAGAGAGCCCCTAAAGAAATTAACAGTGAAAGCCTAGTTCTCGAATATATCGAAAACACTGCAGGCGCGGTAGGCTATCTGCCTGAAGGTACTTCCATTCCTGATAACTTAACGATTATTTATACCATTTATCTCGAATAAATAGGTCTCGAATAAATTGGCAGTCGCAATACGTTGCGCGACTTACTTTATAAAACGTTGCTATGCCAATAGTCCTTGTCAATTAGTCTAGTTTTGCGCAAAAAACTTTGACAGCTTGCTGGGCTATAGTATTTTGATTAGTAAGAATTTTTTTAACCATACAAAAAGCAGATCTATTGAAAACATGACGTATCGCATTCCTTATTTGTTGTTGGTAAGCAGCTTAGTCTGGCTTAACTTTGTTCCTTCACTTCATGCTGAAAGCAACGATAAGCTTCAACTTTCTGGTTTTGCTCGGGTAGTAATGGGCTATCTTGACGATAAAGATGCCGAATACCTTGGTTATGACAATTCAATCAGTGTCGACAAAGAAAGCCTTATTGGCTTGCAAGCTGACTATCAGATTTTAGATAGCCTTGCAGTTACCGGGCAACTTATTGGGCATACCGCTGAACAACGAGACTCAGGTATCGAGTGGTTGTATTTAACGTATACCCCTACAAATTCACTGAGGTTCAAGTTAGGTAGGCAACGCACACCCTTTCTAAATTACAGTGATGTAATTGATGTAGGGTATGCGTACCCTTGGGCGACATTACCGCAGCAAACTTATCCTCGACATTTCTTTTCTACATTTGACGGTTTGATGGCGAATTATGAGATATCTAACAGCCTATTTGTGATAGATATCGAAGGTTATTGGGGCTATTTTGAAGATGAGATCTTGATAGCAGAGCGTCAGATGAAGGCAAAGACGGACGATTTTCACGGTTTAATCAATACTATTCACATTAACAACTGGACGTTTAGAGGCTCGTACCATCAAGGTAAAACGAGTGTTGAAATAGACGACATAACACAATTTAGTAATCTTCTTAGTCAGATTGGTTTTAGCGAAAGCGCAAAGTCCCTAGCAACGGATGGGTTAACAGAAGTTTTTCAATTAAGCGCCAGTTATGAAACCTTAGATTACTTCGTCCGGGCTGAGTTAAACCACATACACGCTGACTTTGTTTTTGTGCCCGACACCGACGGTTATTTTATCTCTACTGGCTATAATTACTTTCCTTTTACGTCTTATATTTCTTATTCAAAAAATGAGTCCGAGTACGAGCAACCTGCCAATGATATTCCGCTAGGTTTAAGTCCTCAACTGGATAGTCTGGCGTATGGTTACCTCGCCATATTTGATCAATTACCCGTTGATAGCTCCGAAGCTTTTACTCTTGGTACCCGATGGGATTTACAAGCGGGGTTAGCCCTAAAGGGCGAAGTCAGCTTGATAAGAGGTAAAGCCGATGACCGTGCGTTCTTTACCTTTGATGATGCTGATTTTGATAGGAAGGCCCTGTTATATTTATTGGCATTGGAGTGGGTGTTTTGATTAAAATCTTTATATTGCTGATAGGCACCATACTTAATCTTACTGGTAATATTTGCTTTGCAAATGACGCTATCACCGTTGTTGCCAACACCCAAGACAGATCCATACTTTTAAATCGCCAAGAAGTGCGCAATTTATTTATGGGCGGCGCACAGCACTATGGCTTAAACGCGATTGCCTTACCGCCTGAAAACCAGACCCGAATATTGTTTAACACCAAGGTTATTGGCTTAACTGAATCTCGTATTCAATCGTACTGGGCACAAATGCGCTTTACGGGACGCAAAAAAGCGCCAAAAGAACTGAACAGTGAACGTGTAATGCTTGAGTTCCTTAAAAACAATGAAGGTGCGGTTGGTTACTTGCCTGAGAGTGTACCGTTGCCGGAAGAATTAACCATTATTTACACTGTCATGTGAGTATAATTGACACGTGAAATCCTTAAAAAATCTTATAAAACATAAAGATAACCCTGTCTACATAGTATAACTATTTGACAACGTGTCAGCCTAGAGTATTGTTAATAATGAGAATTAGATGTTTATCAAATTGGGAACGTTAGCCATGGGGAAGCATATCTCACACCTGAGCTTAGCTTGTAGTCTATTCTGTTTAACTAGCGCAGGGCTTGCTCATGCCGAACCCGACGACAATCTGCAATTCTCCGGATTTGCCAGAGCTGTAGCGGGCTATCTTGATGAGGACGATGCGCAGTATTTAGGCTATGAAAATAAAATCAGCGTCGCTGAACAATCACTTTTAGGTTTGCAGGCCGACTATAAAATCGCTGAGGATTTCTCCGCGACTATTCAAGCTATTGCTCGCACAGGCGATGAGACAGATTCCGGTATTGAGTGGCTTTATGTTACCTACTCACCTACAAACTCATTAAGGTTTAAATTGGGTAGACAACGTACCCCTACCTATAGTTACAGCGATTTTGTAGACGTTGGTTTTGCATATAACTGGGTTTCTCTTCCTCAGCAAGTTTATCGGCAATTTCTGTTTCCAAATTATGATGGGCTGCATGCTCAGTATGAATATGTAGGCACGAATATATCTTTGGGAATCGAGGCGTTTACGGGCGGTATAGATCAAGAATTTAAAGCCAACGGCGAAGTAATTGATACCGAAATAGATAATTTGCACGGCTTAATCGGCACTATCGAATATGTGGGATGGACGCTAAGAGCAGCGTATATTCGAGGTGATGTCGATATCACTCGGCAAGATTTGTCCGACTTTAGTTCACTGTTAAGCATGTCTGGTTTTACCCAAAGCGCCGATTCTTTATCTTTAAAAGGTGCCGGTCGATTTTACCAAGTGAGTGCGTTTTATGAGGATGTAGATTATTTCTTTAGAACAGAGCTGATACGTATAGATACAGAGTTATTTTTAGCACCCGTGACAGATGCTTATTTCGTTTCCGGCGGATTCAATTTTTATCCCTTTTCGGTGTACGTTTCAATATCACGAGATATCAACCGCTATAGCAAGCCAGTGAACGAAATTCCTATCGGATTCAACGCGCAACTCGATCAACTTGCCTTTGGTTATCAACAAGCATTCTCTGAATTCGATGACAACAGCAGCATCAGTTACACCACGGGGATCCGTTGGGACTGGAAAGGAAATGTAGCACTCAAAGCGGAAGCGACTCTTTTAAAACAAAGAGAAGGTAACCAGGGTCTTTTTAGCAACCCAAATGCTGACTTTGATGGGAAAGCGATGCTGTATCAAGTCGCTTTGGAGTGGGTATTTTGATGAAAAATTATATCCGTTCAACAACTTTAGCACTACTTCTGTGCAGCCATTTTTGCCTTGCTAATGGCGCGATAGTCATCGTGGCGAACACCCCAGACCAATCAATAGAGTTAAGTCGTCATGAAGTACGTAACCTGTTTATGGGTGGCGCATTACCCTATGACTTAAACGCCATTGCGTTACCCCCCGAAAACCACACTCGTGTTTTATTTAATACCAAGGTGGTTGGATTGACCGAATCACGTATTCAGTCTTACTGGGCACAAATGCGCTTTACGGGACGTAAAGCAGCGCCGAAAGAAGTCGGCAACGAAAGTCTAGTGCTGGAATACATCAAAAATAATCAAGGTGCAGTGGGTTATTTGCCGGCCGACATACCAATCCCTAAAGGATTGACGGTGGTGTATACCATCCGTTAGCGGTTAAGAAATCCGCCTGCACGCGGGTTTCGACCCCTTCAGCCCAAATTTTTAAATTTAGCTGATTGGCTATTTTGATAATCGTTTTGGGAACTAACGTACTGCGTTTGGAAATATTCAGGTTCTGCACAAATTGTTTGTCTATTTTCAGCGTGTTGAGATGAATTTACGTCAAATATCTCAAAGAAGAATACTCAAGCCAAAAGTCATCAAGCGCAATTGAACAGCTCATTTAACGTGACTGTGTTAAAAACCCATTCGCTACCTCGAAGTTCTCTAAATAGGCTAACGCTGTTACCTCAAACTCGATATACGAGGTTTGGATCTTGTATTTCGCTAACATGGTTCAAATGTAATGGATCAACAATACATTTTTAATATCGTGAGTAGATAAATTCATTCAGTTTTACTGGGCGTAAATGCGCTTTGTGGGCGTAAAAAACACCCCAGGTAGTCAGAAGCGAACACTTGCTGCTGGAATACCTCAAGAATAATGCAGGTGCGGTGGGGTATTTGTCTGCTGGTATTTCAATCCCTGAAGAATTGACTGTGGTCTATACTGGGCCTTAACGTTTAAGTAATTCCAGCAAACTCATCGGTTTAGCAAATAAATAACCTTGCAGCTGATGACAACCGTTAGCAATTAAAAAATCTGCTTGTTCACGGGTTTCTACCCCTTCTGCACAAATTTGTAAGTTCAACTGCTTGGCCATTTCGATGATCGTTTTGGTGACGAGCGTGCTACGTTTTGAAACATTCAAGTTATCGACAAATTGTTTATCTATTTTCAGCGTGTTGAGATGAATTTGTGTTAAATATCCTAAAGACGAATACCCTGCCCCAAAGTCATCAAGAGCGATTGAGCAGCCCATATCGCGTATTTGCTTCAAAAACTCATTCGCTACATCAAAGTTTTCTAAATACGCCGATTCTGTTACTTCAAACTCAATATGGGAGGTTTGTACGTTATAGCGCACGAACATAGTACGAATGTAATCAATCAATAAGGTATTTTTAATATCGTGAGCAGATAAATTTATCGACACGACTATCTCCCCCGGATGTATAGCCAGTAATTGATCCAGCTCTTGACAGACTTTTTTAATCACCCACTTGGTGATAGATAGAATTTTTCCGCTCTGTTCAGCAATGGGAATAAATTCAGCTGGCGACACCACGCCCATGGATTCGCTGTTCCAACGGATCAGGGCTTCGTAGCCTACTATAACTTCATCAGCGGACACTTTGCCTTGATAGTGGATACTAAACTCATTGTGCTTAATCGCATTGGAAATCGAGTTAGCAATAAGTAAGCGACGCTTGTTGTCTTCCATCATGTCAGGCACAAAAACGGTATGCGTGCTGCGACCGGCCATTTTAGAGCGGTACATGGCAATATCAGCATTGCTAATAAACTCGCTCACGTTGAAATTCGAATCACTGGCGCGAGCGATGCCGATACTGACGCCAATTTGCACCTCCCAAGTCTGGATGGCAAATGGCACGTTCAAGCCATTAACTAACCGTTCGGCTATTTCAAATAGCTCTAATTCATTCGGCTCATTGTGCAAAAGAATCAGAAATTCGTCACCACCTAAACGTGAAATAAGGTCGCCGTCGCGCAGAATGGATTTAGTGCGTCGGCAAACCTCCATTAACAATAAGTCACCGACTTCGTGACCAAATGCATCGTTAACACCCTTGAACCCGTCTAAATCGAAATACATTAAAACCAAATTACGTTCATCTCGCTTGGCTTTTGCTAGCTCCAGCCTGAGGGTTTCCATAAAAAATTGGCGATTGGGCAAGCCGGTTAACCCATCAAAATTAGCCAGGCGTTCCATGGCCTTTTGTTGCTCTTTGAGTTGGTCTGTATAATTTATGTTTTTCTGGGTTTCGCTATTAATGGTTTCCATCATGCTGTTGATATCTCGGCTTAATTCTGTCACCTCTTGCTTACCGTCGATATTAATTCGCAATGAATAGTCATGGGTTTCTTGGATTTTTTGAGCGAAACGAGATAACCGGCTAAGGGGCAAAAACAATTGTCGTTGAATCAACAATGAACCCACAATTGCCACAAAAAGTACCAACAGCACAAGCGGTAAAACGCGCTTTAATAGCGTGAGTTTACTTTTATTAAGCGGGCCTACAGCATCGTTAACAATCAGCAAATAACCAAGCGGCAAACGAGCATCGCCCACTAATTTTAAGGCAATAAGCTCACCGTCTTTAACTCTTACTCCCAAAGGACTTAATTTAAGCCTATCGAGGTCGATATTAATTTCGGACGCGCTGGGCGTGAATAAAGGGCCGAAATACATATTTAGGCGCTGCCAGTGACTGTCATATACGACGGCATATTTCACATTCTCGTAGCGGTCTAGTCGCAATAAAGTCGCCGTCACTTCAAACGTGTCAGGCTCTGTCGTAATAAGAGAAACAAGATCGTTCGCTAAATTTTCAGATAAACCTTCAAGATCGCCTCGAGTCGATTCCAGATACAATTTCTCGTATTCCTCGACAGAAGACACCAAAACAGCCGCACAAACTAAACAAATAGCAACAACGGTAAGGGTGGTTGTGGTGTTCTTGATCGTTCTAAACAGCATGTATCAATCCTTTATTACACCAATTTTCGACTCGCTACTAACGACAATATGTACAGTTTGGTTTGGCTTATCAATTCATTATAAGTCTTACGTTATCTGAACAACTAAAAAAATGGATAACTTTACTCTCGTTACAGTGTAGGGATTATCGCCAACTTCCGATATTAATCAAATGGTTAACTTTTGAAATTAAATTTCCCTTTCTTATTCTTCAAAAATACATCGCTGCAAAGCGCTGTGCAAAGTTAAAAATCACTTAATTTTGCTATTTACGCCCCTTATTTTTACCCAAGCAAACCTCTTCAATTGAACTAAACTCATTAAATACAACGTGAATACACATTTTCGCAACATTTATAACAAATATAAACAGTTGAATTTATTGAAGTTAATTTTTATTTACCATAAATGTGAACTTTTTGTAAGCGAAAACAGTTGACGATGTTAAAGAGTTAAGGGAATATGCCCACCAAGCGGGCACATACTCACATTAAAGACGTTAAATCAGAGTTTGGGCGTATGCCCCGAGTTCTAATGGCGGTTAAAGGATGTATCGGCGTTAGATGATTTCCATTGAAATCTTTACTACCACACACAAAACTTACTTTAATAGGACTCTATTATGTTAAAAAACATACGAAAAACACTAGCTTTGTCAGCCGCCAGAACAGAACTTCATACCCCTAACATTCAACGCATAACTAAATTAGGCGTAGTCGCTGCAGCCGTTATGGCTGCGTCTGCTCCTTCATACCTACAAGCTGCAGAGTTTCTTGACGGACGTGCTGAGGTTAACTTCCTCGCAATGCAAAACTATCAAGCCATTCAAGCCAAAGAAGGGGCATTTCGTCCCGTGGACGAAGAACAGTCTTCTGGCTTTGGGCGTATCAGAGCCAACCTAATGCTTAAGTTCCACATCACTGAATTCATCTCAGCCGATATTGACATCGCTGAAGAGCCGAATGATTTTGGTAACAACGGTGACCGTGATTTCTCATTCCATAATGACTACTCGGGTATCGAGTTTGATTTATTTGGTCTTACTGAGTACGAGCGTGAAAACGCCAACCTAACGCTTCGTTTAGGTAATATAGGCGGATCGCCTTTCCAATTTAAGGGCTTTCAAGACGGGGCCGACAACCAAGGCAATGCCCTTATCGGTAATGGAATAACAGATTACGCAACAGCAGAAAATGGCGCGCAACTACGATACACACAAACATACGATGAAGGTGTGGTTCGCAGTTTCAACGTTGTGGGTCATGTTACCACCTCAAGTTTTGGCGAAGCGTTTCAAGAAGACCGAGGTTTTAACTACCTATTACAAGGTGCTGTCGAGTTTACGGGTGGCTTTAAAGTCGGTTTGAATGTTCTGCAAGCGAATCAAGGTGATCAGTTACGTTTTGAAAACGGCGTAGCAAGCCTTGATGGTTTAACCACCACAAACTATCGTTTTGGTGATGGTGAAAACTATAACTTCTCAGCTTCACCTAGCAGCGAGCGTGATACCCATGTGGGTGTTATGCCAGGGCTTGACCAAACAACCATTCAGTTGAACTTAGCGTATCAGCCGTCACCTGAAACTAGCTTGATTTTTATGATTGGTAAATCCAGTGACGATTTTACCTTCGCAGATACAGCAGGAAACGCAGTAGCCGGTATTACTTACTTTGGCGTAGACGGCGTGGTTGATCCGACAGGAACAACTTTCGATTCAAATAGCGTGATCAAAGGCGATACGTCGGTTGAGTACTGGACAGTTGAAGCTCAGCATTATGTTATCCCTGGCAAATTCTATGTAGCCGCGCGTTACGCAGAAGCTGAGAACACCTCAGATCTTATCGCCCAAACAGATAACACGGTAGAGCGCCTTCAAGTAGCAGCAGGTTATTGGTTTAACGATAAAACGCTTTTGAAAATCGAATATGTTGACCAAGACGAAGGCATTAACTCAGGTGGCCAAATTGGTACTGGGTTTGACGGCATCACCTCTGAAATTTCGGTTAAGTTTTAGGTATCAGCCGACTTCTGTCGGCTTTATCTAATTGTAAGCTAATATAAATTATAACAACTGTCTCATTTACCTATCGAGTGAATGAGACATCTAACTTTGTACATAAGGGGAATGCCCGATGTTAAACAAATTGACTATGCTGACTTGCGTCGCGTTAGGTATGAGCGCAACAGTTGCCGCTGAAACCATCACCATCGCCACGGTAAATAACGGCGACATGATCACCATGAAAGAACTCAGTAGCGATTTTGAAAAGAAAAATCCTGATATTGACCTTCAGTGGGTCACGCTAGAAGAAAACATTTTACGCCAACGCGTTACCACAGATGTTGCCACTAAGGGCGGTCAATATGACGTTATGACAATTGGTACGTACGAGGTGCCTATCTGGGGTAAGCAAGGTTGGTTAACTGAACTTGACGGCTTAGGCGCGGATTACGATGAAGAAGACTTACTTCCCGCTATCAGAAGTGGCCTGTCGGTAAATGACAAATTATATGCAGCGCCTTTTTACGGTGAAAGCTCAATGGTCATGTACCGTAAAGACTTGATCGAAAAAGCAGGTCTTGAAATGCCCACCAAACCTAGCTGGGAATTTATCCGCAAAGCGGCTAAAGCCATGACAGATAGTGACGCTGGTGTATATGGGATCTGCCTGCGAGGTAAAGCTGGCTGGGGTGAAAACATTGCGTTGATTACCGCCATGTCAAATTCGTTTGGTGCCCGCTGGTTTGATGAAAATTGGAAGCCACAATTTAACACACCCCAGTGGAAAGACACCCTGCAATACTATGTTGACATAATGACAGAATCTGGCCCTCCTGGCGCATCTTCAAACGGGTTCAATGAAAATTTGGCATTGTTTCAAACAGGTAAGTGCGGCATGTGGATAGATGCCACCGTTGCTGGTGCCTTCGTGACCAATGAAAAAGATTCCGAAGTCGCCGATAAAGTAGGCTTTGCCATGGCACCGGATATGGGCTTAGGCAAGCGTGGAAACTGGTTATGGGCTTGGACACTTGCGGTACCTTCTAGCAGCGAAAAAAGCGCAGCAGCAATGAAGTTTATTAGCTGGGCAACTTCCAAAGAGTATCTTGCTCTTGTGGCGAAAGAAAAAGGTTGGGCTAACGTACCCCCAGGAACGCGTACATCTTTGTACGCTAATCCTGAATACCTAAATGCAGCACCTTTTGCTGAAATCACTCTGGCGTCTATCGAGTCAGTTGATCCGAAAAATCCAACCGTGCAACCCGTACCTTATGTGGGCGTTCAATTTGTGGCCATACCTGAATTTCAGGGTATTGGTACTGCCGTGGGCCAACAATTTGCCGCTGCATTGACTGGACAAATGACGGTAGAGCAAGCATTGGCTAGTTCGCAACGATTGGTCGAACGAGCAATGCGTAAAGCACGTTATCCAAAATAGTTAAATTTTGATGGGGGGTAAGTGCAGGTCACTTACCCATGGTTTTCACTTGAAAAAGGTCTAGATTATGGCGACGATGCAATCTCGTAACTTAGCTAGAATGATGTTATTTCCATCCGTCGTATTGTTGTTGGCATGGATGATAGTACCGCTGTGCATGACATTGTATTTCTCATTTTTAGATTACAATCTACTCACACCCGGAAGCGAAGAATTTATTGGTTTTTTAAACTATGAGTTCTTTCTCACAGATCCTGCTTTTTTTGCCTCTTTTTTCAATACACTGTTGCTCGTAGGCGGTGTACTGCTTATCACCATTTGTTGTGGTATTGGCTTGGCTATCTTACTTGACCAAGCTATTTGGGGACGAAACTACGTTCGCATTATGGTATTAGCGCCGTTCTTTGTTATGCCGACTGTTTCCGCTTTAGTGTGGAAAAACATGCTAATGAATCCGGTTAATGGTTTATTTGCACACTTTGCCATTTGGATTGGTGTCGAACCCGTCGACTTCTTTGCGCAGATACCGTTGTTGTCAATTATCATCATTGTGTCATGGCAGTGGCTACCGTTTGCAGCATTGATATTACTCACTTCTATTCAGTCCCTTGACCG
>TARA_R110001632_G_scaffold47202_2_pt1 | contig 26206 bp, 28 predicted proteins | sample TARA_R110001632 | Tara Oceans TARA_R110001632 (sample SAMEA4398266) | marine metagenome | biome: Polar Biome; feature: [SRF] surface water layer (ENVO:00010504); material: water (ENVO:00002006), including particulate matter (ENVO:01000060) such as... | depth 5 m
AGAGGTTTTAAAAAAAGCTCTTGATGTTCGTGTCGAAAACATTCCTCTTTTTGACGTTTTTCAAGTTACCTACAACATATTAGACCAGAGTTTATCAGAAGTGTCAAGTTTGATAAAAGAGAACGGAAAGCGTATCGTAATTAAAGAAGCTTTAGCAAATGGAAGACTTTTTCCTAATTCTAAGTATCCTGTATATGAAGAGATGTATGTTGCTTTAGAGAAAATGGCGACAAAGTATTCTGTTGGTATAGACGCTATTGCTTTAAATTTTTGTGTTCAAACAATTGATCCGTTTATTGTGCTTAGTGGCGCATCGGAGCTGAATCAAATCAAAGAGAATTTAAAATCAAATGAGTTTCTGCTGGAAGAAAATGATTTGACTATCCTAAAGTCTTTTGGAATCAATACAACAGATTATTGGCTTGAAAGAAAACAGCTTGGGTGGAAATAAGAAATTAACCCGTTTCTTAAAAACCTCAAGACCCTAGACATAACTATTGTGGTTTTTATCACAAAAAAAAGCTGCTAATTTTCATCAACAGCTTTTTTTGTTTTTAATTATATCCGCTATTCTTGATTATCAATAGCGTCTTTAATTTTTCCTTCTAATTCTTCTGCTAAATCTGGATTGTCTTTAATCAATCCTTTTACAGCATCTCTTCCTTGACCTAATTTGGTTTCTCCATAACTAAACCATGATCCGCTTTTCTTAACAATTCCTAATTCAACACCAAGATCTAGAACTTCTCCTACTTTAGAAATTCCCTCCCCGTACATAATGTCAAACTCTGCTATTTGAAAAGGTGGTGCAACTTTGTTTTTTACCACTTTTACTTTCGTTTGGTTTCCGATTACTCGATCTCCGTCTTTAATCTGAGTTCTTCTTCTAATATCTAAACGAACTGATGCATAAAATTTTAATGCGTTTCCACCAGTTGTTGTTTCTGGATTTCCGAACATCACTCCAATTTTTTCACGTAATTGATTAATGAAAATCACAGTACATTTTGTTTTACTGATAGTCCCCGTTAATTTACGCAATGCTTGAGACATTAAACGAGCGTGTAATCCCATTTTAGAATCTCCCATTTCTCCTTCAATCTCTGCTTTTGGTGTTAAAGCCGCAACAGAATCAATTACTACAATGTCAATTGCTCCAGAACGAATTAAATTATCTGCAATTTCTAATGCTTGTTCACCGTGATCTGGTTGAGAAATAATTAAGTTATCTATATCAACTCCTAAATTAGCTGCATAATAGCGATCAAAAGCGTGTTCTGCATCAATAAATGCTGCAATTCCTCCAGCTTTTTGCGCTTCTGCAATTGCATGTAATGTAAGTGTTGTTTTACCTGAAGATTCTGGTCCGTAGATTTCAATCACTCTTCCTCTTGGATATCCGCCAACACCTAATGCTAAATCTAATCCTAAAGATCCTGATGAAATTGCTTCTATTTCTTCTATAACACTATCACCCATTTTCATGACAGCTCCCTTTCCGTATGTTTTATCTAGTTTATCTAGCGTAAGTTGTAACGCTTTTAACTTTGCTTGTTTTTCTTTATCTGCAGACATAAATAATGATGTTTTTTTAATTTTAAAAGTGAAACAAGTTACAAAAAACTAAAGGTAAAATCCTAAAAAATAATATTCATTTTTGTAGTATTGTTTTTTAATTAAATTCTTAATGAAACATAAAATAGAATTACAAGATGCATCCTTTTTTACCAAGATTGTAAATGGTGAATTGGTTAGTTTTAAGAAAGATGAGGATGAGTTTATTCATCAAAAAGGAAATAAAGGGTGGCGAAATTCTGATGATGAAATGTTTCCTATAATTGGACCCACTTCTAAAAATGATTTTATAGTCTCCACAAAAAAAGGGGACGCTATTTTAGATCAACATGGTTTGTTGCGTGAATTAGAGTATTCTTTAGTTTCTTCAGATAAAAATAGCGTATGCTTTACTAAAATATATAAGAAAAACACTTTAATTAAAAACAGCAAATTTCCAAAGAAATCTTCTAAAGAGCATGTATTTTGGACCTATGATTTCATTTTTAAAAAGAAATTTACTCTAAAAAATAATGTTTTAAAAATAGATTTTATAATAGAATCAGAAAAAGGGATGCCTTTTATGTTGGGGTATCATCCTGCTTTTTTACTTTCAGGTTCTGGGGTAGAAACATTAAATACTGCGAGCGAAAAAATAAATTTAGAGGATGTTTTAAGTGTTGGTGCAAATGCCTACCCTGTTTTAAATACGAATAAAATAGTTTTAAATACTGTTGATAGGGGGAATGTGGAAATTTCCACAACAGGTTTTCATAATTTTATGCTTTGGACAGAAGTAAATAATATGATTTGTATTGAGCCAATTACTCATTATACCTCTTTTATAGATCACAAACATTTAGGTAAAAACATGCAATTATCTGAAGGAAAAAATAGTTTTAGTGTAGAAATTAAAATTTTATAATTTGACTATGATCCACCGTCACTTTATCATTCATAAACCTTACGGAACTATTTCTCAGTTTGTAAACCCTGCTAAGAGAAAGAAAAAACTATTAGGAGAGTTATATGGTTTTCCTCAAGGAACCATGGCAATTGGGCGTTTAGATGTTGCTTCTGAAGGGCTTCTTTTATTAACTACTGACGGCAAAGTTAGTGAGTCTGTTAGAAGTAAAAAAGTAGAAAAAGAATACTATGTTCAGGTTGATGGTGTTATAACTCAAGATGCTGTTGAAATATTAAAAAAGGGGGTGGAAATCGGTTTTGGTGGAAAAAAATATATAACGAGACCGTGTACCTCTTCTTTAATTCCTGTTCCAAATTTTGAGATGAGAACTCAAAAAATTAGAGATGAAAGACATGGCCCAACTAGTTGGGTTTCTGTTACGCTTACTGAAGGAAAATTTAGACAGGTTAGAAAAATGACCGCAGCGGTTGGTTTTCCAACATTACGTCTGGTAAGAATTAGAATTGGTTCTATTTTATTAGAAGGTTTGGGTTTAGGTCAAGTAAAAGAGGTAGAAAAACTACTTTAATTCCGTATCATTTTAATATGAGGAATTCCATCTTCTAAATAATCTCCTCCTTGCTGAATAAATCCAAGAGAATTATAAAATCTAGTAAGATATTTTTGTGCAGAAATAAGAATTGATTTCTCTGTGAAATTATTTTCTATAAAATGAATAGATTCCTCAACTAATAGAAAACCGTATTTAAATTTTCTCTCTTCTTTTTTTACGATAATTCTTCCAATACTAGGTTCTTTAAAATAATCACCAGAATCAAAAATACGTGCGTAGGCAATTATCATCCCTTCTTTAATTCCTAGAACATGAAAAGCTTTTTGATCTTTAAAATCCATGTCTTGGTATACACAATCTTGCTCAACAACAAACACTTCTGACCGAAGTTGAAGTATAGCGTACAATTCTGTAGTACTTAACTCATTAAATTTTTTTATAACAAACTCCATAAATTAACACGGAATTTTATTCACTCTTGTTTGATGTCTTCCTCCTTCAAATTCTGTATTTAAAAAAGTTTCAACCATTTTTAACGCTTGTGGAATGGATGTGTATCTTGCTGGAATACATAAAACATTTGCATTATTATGTTGTCGTATTAATTCTACAATTTCATTTGTCCAACACAAACCCGCTCTTATGTCTTTATATTTATTAGCAGTCATTGCTACTCCGTTTGCACTTCCACAAATTAGAATCCCAAAATCAGCTTCTTTTGCAACAACATCTTTTGCAACAGGGTGAACAAAATCTGGATAATCGACACTTTCATTGGCATCGGTTCCATAATTTTGAACTTCAATTCCTTTTGATTTTAAAAGATTAACGATTGCAAATTTGTAGTCTGTTCCGGCGTGGTCATTACCGATAGAAATATTCATAATGAATTGGTTTTAATGCTGTTATTTGCCACAAAAATACAAATACATACGGTTATCAACAGTTTTAAAAAGTAAAAAAAATATTTTATTAATAACTCTTTACTGTTTAAGTGATTAACTCATATTAGGGTTTTGTTAAGAAGTTAGGGTAAAATTTTAAAACTAGATTTGATTATCTCGTTTTTTATTACAATACAAAGATGTATATGAGATACACAACAAAACCTTTGAGTTTTTAATGACTCTTTATCAACATAAAATTTACATTAAATTCACACTTATTAACTTCTAAGTAATGAATAAAAACTGTTTATAGTTGTTTATATGTTCTGTTTATAAGTATGAAAATTAGTTGATTTTAAACAGTTTAAATAGCTAACAACTTGTGAATGGTTTTTAATAAATCAAACATCAAAAAAATAAACTACTTATTTGTATTAACAATTCACAATCTATTATAACCACCATTGTTTTAATTTATAAAAAAGAGAAAAATAATATAATAGTATAGATTGTTAATAAGCTTAAAAAGAAAAAATAATTATAGTTCTGTTTTTGGTAATCTTTTAAAGATAATAATCAAGATAAAACAGGAATCTAAAAATAATAATTTAAACTGTTTTTTTACTTTTTAATAAAGGTTTTGCAGAATCTTTTGAGATAACTACTAGTTCAGTAGCATCTTTTTTATCTAATTTTTTTTGAATAGACAAGATAGTAATTGTTGTTCCTGCAACAAAAATGAAGATGAATAAGCCTATTATTTTACGTAAATTTTTCACTATATAGAGTTGGTTTCTTATTATAAAGACGACGTTTTTTAACAAACGTTACATTTTCTTTAAGATTTCTTTAACTTTTATACTGAACTTGTTTTAGTATCAGTTTATATACAAGATAATTAATTGTTATTTTTGTTTAAAAAATTGAAAATACTATGAAAAAAATATTATTCTTCGTATTTATTATTACAGGTACTTTTTCTTATTCTCAAACACAGATTGGTTCTGATATTAATGGAGAGTCTATAGGTGATAAAGCTGGTTTTTCTGTAAGTTTATCAGGTGATGGTACAATACTTGCTATTGGAGAAACTGGTAATGATGAGAATGGATTAGATTCAGGAAAAATTCGTGTTTTTCAATATAACGGAACAAATTGGATTCAAATTGGTTCAGATATATATGGAGATACTAGTGATCAAGCTGGATCTCCACTATCAATTAACTATGATGGAAATATTCTTGGGGTAAGTTACAGTTGGAGTAATATATATGGTCAAAGAACAGGCTATGTTAGAGTATTTCAATACGACGGAACAAATTGGGTTCAAATTGGTTCAGATATTATAGGAGAATCAACAAACAATTTTCTAGCAAGTTCAATGAGTCTAAATAATGATGGTACGATTATAGCTTTAGGTTCGATAAATAATGATGGAATTAACGGTGTGAGTTCTGGTCATGTACGAATATTTCAATATAACGGAACAAATTGGATTCAAATAGGATCAGATATTGATGGTGAAGCAAGCGATGATGCATCTGGAAGATCTGTAAGTCTAAGTTCAGATGGATCTATTGTTGCTATTGGTGCATGGGCTAATGATGATAACGGAATGACTTCAGGTCATGTAAGAGTCTTTAAATATAATGTTACTAATTGGGAACAAATAGGTTCGGATATTGATGGTGAGGCTTCATTTGATCAGTTTGGTGTTGCAAATAGTTTAAGTTCAGACGGAACTATTTTAGCTATTGGTGGAAATCTAAATAATGGAGGAGGACCTAATTCTGGCCATGTTCGTGTATTTAATTATAATGGTACAGATTGGATTCAAATTGGTTCTAGCATTCAAGGAGAAGCGAGTTTTGATGAATCTGCTTCTTCAATAAATTTAAGTTCAGATGGTAGTATTCTAGCTGTTAATGGGCAAGGTAATGATGGGAATGGAGAAAATTCTGGTCATGTTCGTATTTTTAAATATAATAATACTGATTGGGTACAAGTTGGGGTAGATATAGATGGAAATTCAGAAGGAGATGCATTTGGACTATCAATTAGCTTGAGTTCAGATGGAAGTATCATAGGAATTGGGGCACCTTTTAATGATAGTAATGGGGAAAACTCAGGACAAGTTAAAGTATATGATTTAAATGCTGTTTTATCATCAAATAGTTTTAAAATTTATGAATTTAAAATCTATCCAAACCCAACTAAAGATCAATTTACTATTCAATTACAAGAAGGAATTATATTAAAAAAAGCAAGTATTTACAATCAATTAGGACAGTTTATTTATTCAACAAACACTAGTATTGTTAACACTAAAAACCTTTCTCGAGGAATATATTTTTTAGAAGTGATTACTAATAAAGGGAAATCAACAAAGAAATTGATTATTGAATAGGAATCACAAACTGAATAGCTTTTGGAATAATACTCACTTTTAAAGAACCAGTTCCTATCATTTCACCATCAGCTTCTATAATAGATTGCTTAAAAGTCTCTTTAATTTCTAATTGCTTTACTTTATATGTTACTACTTTTTTATGATGCAGAATCTTTCCATTATAAAGTTTAGGTAGATTAAAAATCAAATCAAAAAAAGAGAAATTCTTAGCAATAGTAATATCTAACAAACCATCATTTGGTTTAGGATCTTTTGTTATTTGCATTCCACCTCCGGAAAATTGACAGATTCCAAACAAAACCATCAAGCATTTTTCTTCTAGTTTTTCATTTTGAATAGATATTTGATACGATGATTTTTTATAGAAAAATAAACCAGACAAACCTGCTAATAAATAAGCAATACCACCAAACTTTTTTAAAGATTTTAATTTTTTAACCACATAACCATCATACCCAATACCAGCAATATTATTAAAATATTCTATATGATTATTAGTTAGTTCTAAACAACCAATATCTTGAAGAAAAGAAGCCTCTTCTTGTATAATTTCAATAGATTTTTCTATCGAATTTGGGATGTTATACGTCTTAATCCAATCATTTCCGGTACCTAAAGGAATCACACCAAGTTTGATATTAGAAGAATTTGTATATCTTTGCATCATTATTCCGTTTACTACATGATGTAGGGTTCCGTCTCCACCTACAGAAATAAATTTCCGATACCCTTGTTTAATAGCTTCATCAACAAGAATTAGTTCATGTTTAGTATACTGAGTAAAAGCGAAAGAAAAATGTATTTCTTTGGTTTTTAACAAATCCTGAATACGATTCCACGATTTTTTAAAATTGGTATTTCCAGATGTTGGATTTACGATCAAAAACCAAGAATTTTCAACACTGAGCTTGTCGAAGTGCAACATAAAATTAATTAATTAAAGTAGCAAAGTACAAAATAGAATCATAACCGTTTATTAATATAATAGTAGACATATAAATTTGTACTTTTCGAAAATATAACAAGAACAAATATTTATGAGTAGAAAGAAAAAAATCTACAAGAAGAAAGGTAACGTAATTAAAGATTTAACAAAAAACATCTTTAAAATACTTAATGAAGACAGTAGTAAACATTATAATTACAAGCAAATAGCAGGTAAGTTAAACATATCGGACACCGATGGAAAAACACAAATTCTTCAAAAGTTAGCTGAGCTAACAGGAACAAAAAAAATTAAAGAAATAGATAGAGGGAAATATCAGATTAATGAAGATAGAAAATATCATATAGGAACCTTAGATGTTACTTCTAATGGAAACGGATATTTTATATGTGATGATTTTGAAAACGATATTTTTATTCCTTCCAATAATTTAGGAAAAGGATTACAAAATGATACTGTAAAAGCCTATGTATACAAAAGAAACCGAAGTAATAAACTAGAGGCAGATGTTGTAGAAATTATAGAAAGACACAAAACAGAATTTGTTGGAGTTTTACAAATGAGTGAAAACTTTGGCTTTGTTGTGTGTGATAATAATAAAATGTATGCAGATATTTTTGTTTCTAAAGCAAGAATAAATGGAGCAGAACATGGAGATAAAGTACAAGCTTCTATTACAGATTGGCCAGAAAACTCTAAAAATCCGTTTGGGAAAATAATACATGTTTTAGGGAAACCAGGAGATCATGATACAGAAATTCATTCTATTTTATTAGAATATGGATTGCCGTATGATTTTCCAGAAGAGGTTGAAAAAGATGCTAGTAATTTATCATTAGAAATTACCAAGGAAGAAATTGCTAAAAGAAGAGACATGCGCGAAGACTTAACCTTCACAATTGATCCTAAAGACGCAAAAGATTTTGATGATGCATTATCATTTACCAAATTAGAAAACGGAAACTATGAAATAGGAATTCATATAGCAGATGTATCTCATTATGTACAACCAAAAACAATTTTAGATGACGAAGCTTATGATAGAGCGACTTCTGTTTATTTGGTTGATAGAGTAGTACCTATGTTACCAGAAATGTTATCAAACGGAGCCTGTTCTTTACGCCCGAATGAAGAAAAATTAACCTTTTCCGCGGTATTTGAAATAAACGAAAAAGCTCAGATTGTAGATAAGTGGTTCGGAAGAACTGTTACTTACTCTGATAAACGTTTCGCGTATGAAGAAGCACAAGCAATTATAGAAAACTGTTCGGATAAAGGGCGAAGTTTTGGCCCATATAAAATGCCAGAAAACGTATCTATTACAGATGAATCTTATGAAGTTGATGAAAGAATAGTAGAAGCGACTTTAAAACTAGATGAATTAGCAAAAATTCTTCGTAAAAAAAGAATGCAAGACGGAGCTATTTCTTTTGATAGAGTAGAAGTTAAATTTCATTTAGATGAAAACGCAACTCCTACCGGAGTATACTTTAAAGAAGCAAAAGACGCTAATAAACTGATTGAAGAGTTTATGTTATTAGCGAATAGAAAAGTAGCAGAATTTATTGGTCAATCTAAAAATAAAGCAACAAATAAAACTTTTATTTATAGAGTTCATGATGAACCAGACATAGAAAAATTAGCTTCTTTACAGAACATTATTAGTAAATTTGGATATAAAATTAATACAGACACAAAAGAATCTATATCAGAATCTTTAAATCAGTTATTAAGTGACGTTCATGGAAAAGCAGAATCTAATATGATTGAAACGCTTGCTATAAGAACCATGTCAAAAGCAGCTTATACTACACAAAATATTGGTCACTACGGATTAGCTTTTGATTATTATTCTCATTTTACATCTCCAATTAGACGTTATCCTGATGTAATGACACATCGTTTATTACAACATTATTTAGATGGTGGAGACTCTCCTAAAGCAGAAGACTATGAAGTTAGATGTAAGCATGCTTCAAAACAAGAAGAGTTAGCTTCTAAAGCAGAAAGACAATCTATAAAGTATATGCAGGTTAAATACATGCAAGATCATAAAGATGAAGAGTTTACAGGTGTTATTTCTGGAGTTACAGAATGGGGAATTTATGTAGAAATTTCTTCTAATAAATGTGAAGGAATGGTTAGAATAAGAGATATAAAAAACGACTATTATATTTTTGATGAAAAACAATATGCAATTATTGGTCAATCTACACAACACATGTATCAATTAGGAGATGAAGTTGTTATTAAAGTTAAAAAGACTGACTTAGAGAGAAAACACTTAGACTTTACATTAATAGAAAATTAAATAAAATTTAACCAAACTGCAACAATAAATACGGTAGTTTGTCTTTATATTGGTATACTAGTTGAATTATATCCTTAAAAAAAAGTAAGAAATGAAAAAAGTATTAGTTATTCTAGTTTTACTGTTAAGTAATGGGTTATCCTCTCAGACATCAATAACAAAGATAATTGGAGATTTTAAAATTATTAAAATTTACAACGGTATTAATATTGAATTAATTAGGTCTGATGAACAAAAGATTGAAATTACAGGAGAAAAAGCCGAGAGAGTAAAAGTAAAAAACAATAATGGAACTCTAAAAATAAGTTTAAAGTTTCCAGATTTATCAGCAGATGGTAAAGTAGATATCAAGTTGTTCTATAACAAAGATATTAATGTAATTGATGGTAATGAAGGGGCAACGATAACAGGGAAAGAGATAGATCAATTACAATTAGAAGTGAAGGCTCAAGAAAGAGCTTTTATTAACCTTGTTATAAAAACAAAACATTTAAAGGTAAGATCTTCTTCAGGCGGAATTATAAAACTAACAGGAAGCTCTAAAAATCAAGATGTAAATTTAGATCTATATGGTGTTTATCATGGATATGGTTTAAAAATTTCAGAGAATACATCAATTAAAGCCGGTTCTGGTTCAAAAGCAGAAGTAAATGCTGGAGAAACATTAAACGCTAAAGTTTCTTTTGGAGGATCAATATTTTACAAAGGAAATCCAGAAGTTGTAAAAGACAAAAAGGTTGCAGGCGGAATTATAAAACAAATGAATTAATACATTCATTCGTTTTTGTATATTTGTCACTTAAACATAAACTAAAATGATGAGTTTAAATATATTTCTTTTAGGTATGCCAGGTATGGGATCTTGGGTAATTATTGCATTAGCACTTTTATTATTCTTTGGAGGAAAAAAGATTCCAGAATTAATGAAAGGCCTTGGAGGTGGAATTAAGGAGTTTAAAAAAGCGACTAAAGACGAGGAGAAAGAGAAAGAAAAGCTAGAAGAAAAAAAATAACATAAAAAAAACCGAAGAGATAATCTTCGGTTTTTTATTTATATATAAAGAGTAATTACAATTTAACAGCAGTACCTGAAGCTGTAACCATTAACATCCCTCCGCTAGGACCAACGGTTTCATAATCTAAATCGATACCAATAATAGCATCAGCGCCTATTTTAAGCGCGCTCTCTGACATTTCTTTTAAAGCAATATCTTTTGCCTCACGAAGCACTTTTTCATAAGAACCAGACCTTCCGCCTACAATATCACGAATTCCAGCAAAAAAGTCTTTAAAAATATTTGCTCCAATAATAGTTTCGCCAGTAACAATACCTACATATTCTTTTACAGGCCTACCATCAATGTTGTTTGTTGTAGAAAGGATCATACTTATTTAGTAATTTTTTTAGTGCTGTTTTTCATTGCTTCTCCAATTTGATTACTAGCAGTAAAACTTGCAACCATGTCATTTAACATTTGGCTTCCTGCTTGTGGAGAATTAGGCATTAAAATTAAATTACTATTTGTATGTTGACCAATAGATTGAAGTGTATCATAATGTTGTGTCACAACAATTAAAGCAGAAGCTTCTTGAGAATTAATACCTACTTTATTTAATACCTCTACTGATTCTTCTAGACCACGAGCAATTTCTCTTCTTTGATCAGCAATACCCTGCCCTTGTAAGCGTTTACTTTCAGCTTCAGCTTTTGCTTTTTCAACAATTAAAATACGTGCAGCATCACCTTCATATTGTGCAGCAGTTTTTTCACGATCTGCAGCATTAATTCTATTCATTGCCTCTTTTACCTGTGCATCAGGATCAATATCGGTTACTAATGTTTTTATAATGTCATACCCATATTCTATCATTGCGTCATTTAATTCAGACTTTACAGCAATAGCAACATCATCTTTTTTTACAAAAACATCATCTAATTTCATTTTTGGAACCTCAGCTCTTACCACATCAAAAACATAAGAAGTAATTTGATCATGGGGGTAATCTAATTTATAAAAAGCGTCTTCCACTTTGTTTTTAATTACCTTAAATTGAACAGAGACTTTCAATTTAACAAAAACATCATCCAGTGTTTTAGTTTCAATAATTACATCTAATTGTTGAATTTTAAGACTTAACCGACCGGCAATTCTTTGAACAAAAGGGACTTTTAATTGAAGACCTGATTGACGAATATTACTAAAACGACCAAAAGTTTCTATAATAGCAGCTGTTTGTTGTTTTACAGTAAAAATAGCACCAAACAATATCAAAACAATAACACCTAAACCAATAGGTAAAATAAGATTTTCCATAACGTTGTTTTTAAAAGTTAATAAATAGTTTGTTAAAGATACTAGAAATAGTACCTAATTACAAGACGGAAAAAAAAGAAAACGTTACAAAAAAATAAAAAGACAGCTTAACCTTTTATTTTTTTCTTATATTTTTTCCATTTTTTAAGTTGTTTTTCAGAAAGTGTTTTTTCTAGTTTTTTATCTAGTTCCTTTTCTTTTTCTTCGATAACCTGAACAATAGGGGCAAAAGAAACACTTACCTCTTTATAGGCTTTTTCCAAGACAGAATAATCTCTGTTTTCTATCACATCCTTTTGAGCAACTTCAACCTTTGTCTTTCCTTCAGATAATAAAAAAGTATTAATTCTCCTAACCTGTTTTAAATCTTTATTAAAAACGTAAAGAATAGAAGTCATTTTTTTATACGTGTCAGATGATTTTTTAACGCGAATTTTCTTAGCTACCTTTTCTATATTGTAAAAAACCATTCCAATGTTTCTTTCAACATCAAAAACAGGGTCTTTAGGTCTTTGGGAGCTAGCAGGAGGGCGATCCATAACTCGCTGTCTTCTAAATCTATCGTTTTGTAATTGTGCTTCTGCTGTTAATGAAAACAGAACTATTAGTGTAAAAATTATATTTTTATTCATGATAACTTCGTTGTTATTATTTTAATTCTATGTAGCGTCTCCTCTTTTCCAATCATTTCTATGATGTCAAAAAGGTGAGGACCTTTCATTGCTCCAACAAGGGCTAAACGAAGAGGTTGCATTACTTTTCCAAAACCAACTTCTTTTATAGAAATCCACTCCTTAACTTTTGTTTCTATTGTTATTGATGAAAAATCTTCAACGGAAGAGATTACGGACAATAATTCACTCATTAAGGCATCTGTCTCTGGTTTCCATTGCTTTTTTGAGGCCTTTTCATCATAACCAGAAGGGGTTTCAAAAAAGTAACTACTTAATTCCCAAAAATCCTTAACAAATACAGCTCTTTCTTTTATTAAAGAAACAACTTTTTCAACATATGCTGAAGATGTATCAATATTCTTGCCGTTTAATATAGGCAAGTATAAATCTGCTAATTCAGAATTTGATTTCTGTTGTAAGTATTGTTGATTAAACCAATTGGTTTTATCTGGATTAAATTTTGCTCCAGACTTACTTACTCTAGACAAATCAAACGCAGTAATTAAATCTTCTAAAGAAAAAATTTCTTGCTCAGTCCCTGGATTCCAACCCAATAAAGATAACATATTTATAAACGCATCAGAAAAATATCCATCATCTTTATAACCGCGTGAAACATCACCCGTTTGTTCGTTTGTATATTCTAAAGGGAACACAGGAAACCCCAACTTGTCACCATCTCTTTTACTTAGCTTTCCTTTGCCAACAGGTTTTAAAATTAACGGCAGATGTGCGAACTTTGGAGCCTCCCAACCAAAAGCTCTATATAATAAAACATGTAGAGGCATCGACGGCAACCATTCTTCACCGCGAATTACATGACTAATTTTCATTAAATGATCATCTACAATATTTGCTAAATGATAGGTTGGCATTCCGTCTGACTTGAACAATATCTTATCATCTAAAGTGTTTGTGTCAATTTTGATTGATCCTCTAATTTCATCTTCTAAGATCAATGTTTCATCTTGAGGAGTTTTAAAACGAATGACAAAACTCTCACCTGAATCAATTTTTTGTTGAACGTCTTCATTGGATAAAACTAAGGAGTTTACTAACCGACCCTTTTCTCTATTGTGCCAATTGTAAATAAACGTTTTTCCTTCTTCTTCGTGTTGTTTTCTGTGTCCGTTTAATTGATCTGTAGTATCAAAAGCATAATATGCATTTCCGCTTTCAATCAGCAGGTCTGCGTGTTTTTTGTATATTTCTTTACGTTCAGATTGACGGTATGGTCCAAATTTCTCGTTCTTTCCGGGACCTTCGTCAAAAGGAATCATACACCATTCTAAAGAATCTATAATATATTGTTCTGCATTTGCAACATACCTTGTTTGGTCGGTATCTTCTATTCTTAGAATAAAAGTTCCTCCATGTTTTTTGGCAAATAAATAATTATATAAAGCGGTTCTTACACCTCCAATATGTAGAGGTCCTGTTGGACTAGGTGCAAAACGAACACGAACGTTAGATTCCATTACTAAATGATTTTAAGCCGCAAAGATACTTTTCTAATGTTATATAAAAAAAGGATTTTAATCTAGTAAAGCAGTAAAAAAAGCTTTAACATTAAATTTTAAAATCTCAGGCTTAAATATCTTATTTTTATTGGTTGATGAAAGAGTTTACGAACATACAGAACAAGTTGTCTTTTTTTTATAAAAAGTATTATACAAATGAGCTTATTAAAGGGTTTATACTATTCTTGTCGTTTGGTTTGTTGTACTTTCTTTTTACAATTTATTTAGAGTATTTTCTTTGGCTGAAACCTTTTTACAGAACATTGCTTTTTTGGTTCTTTATATTGGTAGAAGGGTTTTTGATTTTTAAACTAATTATAAGTCCACTTTTTCACTTAATTAAAATTAGAAAAGGAATTAATGACGTTCAGTCTTCTAGAATTATAGGCGATCATTTCCCAGAGGTAAAAGATAAATTACTAAACATTTTACAACTTAAGAAAGAAAGCAAAGAAACAGAACTTTTATTGGCAAGTATAGAGCAGAAGTCTAAAGAACTTAAACCAATTCAGTTTACGAAGGCGGTAAACTTTAAAAAGAATTTTTCATATTTAAAATATTTATTAATTCCTGCTGTCGTTTGGGGGCTTTCCCTTTTAAGCGGAACAAATAGTGATTTAACAAACAGCCTTTCTAGAGTTGTAAATCATCAAGCGGAATACCTTCCGCCAGCTCCGTTTATATTTTCTTTAGAAACAAAGAATCTAAAAGTAATAGAAGGAAATTCATTTACAATTAATGTTACCACCAAAGGAGATGTTGTTCCTGAAGAGGTAAAGGTTTTGTATAATAACCAGGAGTATTTTATGCAAGAAAAAACGATTGGAGCTTTCTTTTTTACATTCACAAATGTCATTCAGCCGATAGATTTTGAATTTAAATCGAATGAAGTAGGTTCTCAAACACATATACTTCAAGTAATAAAAACACCAACAATTCAAAACATTATACTTGATTTAGAGTATCCTAATTACACGAGAAAGAAAGACGAAACGATAGACAATACCGGAAACCTTCTTGTTCCAGAAGGAACAAAAATTGAATGGCAAGCAACAACAAATCAAACAGATTCGGTAAGCTTTATAGAAAGTAACCAAAGAAGCCCTTTTATAAAAAATAAGCAGAATAGTTTCAGTTATAGGCTTACGGCTAAAAAGAATCTCCAATATCAAATTTCCTCTTCAAATAATGAACTTCAAGATTTCGAAAAGCTTTCATATAACGTTAGGGTTATAAAAGACGAGTATCCAACTATTTTAGTTCAGTCTAATATTGACAGTCTAGAAAGGGGTGAAGCGCAGTTTGCAGGACAAATTTCTGACGATTATGGAATCAGCCAACTAGATGTTTTCTATTATAACGAAGAGTTTCCTTCTCAAAAAACTAAAATTTCAATAGGCACAAATAGAGAAAATGTACAAACCTTCTTTTATCAGTTTCCAGACCAATTAAAGTTAGAAGTAGGGGTAGATTATGAAATTTATTTTCAGGTTTCAGATAATGATGGAGTGAACGGCAAAAAAAAATCAATCAGCAAAAAGTTTAAATACAGACAAAAAACAGTAGAAGAAATAGATCAAGAGATATTAGAGGATCAAAAAAACACGATTCAAAACCTAGAAAAATCGATTCAAAACCAAAAGAAACAAAAAGAAAAATTAGATCAAATTCAAAAAGACATTCAGAATAAAAAAGACATTAATTGGAACGATAAGAAAAAAGTAGACGAGTTCATAAAGAGACAAAAGCAATATGAACAAATGATGGAGCGTCAAACAGAAAACCTTCAAGAATCTTTAGATCAAAAAAAGGAGGAAAACCAAACGCTTCAAGAAAAGAAAAACGAACTACAAAAGAGAATAGAAGAGTTAAAAAAACTCAACAAACAAAAGAAGTTGTTAGACGAACTTCAAAAATTAGCAGAAAAACTAGATAAAGAAGAGATCGTCAAAAAAGCAAAACAATTAGCGCAGGAAAACAAACAGCAAGAAAGAAGTCTAGAGCGAATTCTAGAGTTGACAAAACGCTTTTATGTAGAAGAAAAAACGATGCAGATTGCGAACAAGTTAGACAAGCTTTCTAAAAAGCAAGACAGCATTAATAACAATAAAGAAAACGCCTTAGAAAAACAAAAAGAGATTAATAAGGAGTTTGATAAAATTTCAAAGGAATTAGAAGAATTATCTAAAGACAATGAAAAGCTAAAAGAGCCGATGGAGATTCCGGATTTAGAAGATGAAAAAGAAGAAACAAAAGAAGAGCTGTCTAAGTCTGAAGAAAATTTGAGCAAACAACAAAAAAGTCAAGCAAAGAAAAGTCAACAAAAAGCGTCAAAAAAGATGAAGAAAATGAGTCAGAAAATGCAACAAGCAATGTCTGATATGCAAGCAAACTCTATTGATGAAAACATTGATGACCTTAGAAAGATCTTAGAGAACCTTGTAACATTTTCTTTCAAACAAGAAGATCTGATGAAAAAGTTTGATGAAATATCTGTACGGCATCCAGATTTTGGAAAATCACTAAAAAAGCAAAACGAGTTAAAAACGTACTTTGAACATGTAGACGATAGTTTGTATGTTTTATCAATGAGGCTTCCGCAATTGTCTACAAAAATTCAAACCGATTTATCTAATACGCATTATAATTTAGATCAGTCTTTAGAAAACTTTTCCGAAAATAGATTTAATAGCGGAAGCTCTAATCAGCAATATGTGATGACGTCGGTTAATAATTTATCTGATTTCTTAAGCAGCCTTTTAAATAATATGCAGAACAGCGCGAACTCTTCTGGCAAAGGAAAAGGAGGAGGAAAAGGAAAGGGTTTTAGTTTACCTACCTTAATTCAAGGTCAGAAAGGTGTTTCTGAACAAATGAAAAAAGGAATGAAAAAAGGAAAAGGAAAGGGAGAGGGAAAAGAAGGTGATAAAGGGAAGGTCGGTAAAGGAAAAAAAGAGGGTAAAAAAGGAGAAAATGGCAAAGGTGGTCAGAATGGAGAAGGAAATGGAGACGACGAGAACATGAACGGAGAATTGTTTAAAATATATCAACAGCAAAGCGCTTTAAGGCAACAACTACAAGATGCAATTAAAGAAGGTGGTGGTGCGAATGGCAAGGCAAAGAAGGTTCTTAAAACGATGGAACAACTAGAAAATGATATTCTAGAAAAAGGATTTAATCAAGGAACCCTTCAAAGAATGCAACAACTAGAATATGAATTACTGAAGTTAGACAAAGCTGCTTTTGAGCAAGGAAAAGACAAAAAGAGAAAATCCAACACGAATATTTCATCCTATCAAAAGAAGAAGTTAAAAGAATTACAATTTAAAAAGCAGTTTTACAATCAGATAGAGATTTTAAATAGACAATCATTACCTTTGCGCCTCAAATTTGAGAAAAAAGTACAAGAGTACTTTTCAAAAAAGAAAAAAGAGTGATTACATTTAATTCAGAAACAGCTTTTACTTTATTAAACGAAACGAAAACCTCTTTATGGATTCAAGAAACTATTGAATCTGGAGGCTTTGATATATCGGAAATCAATTACATTTTTTGTGACGATGATTACCTTAACAAAATCAATGTTGAGTTTCTAAATCATGATACATATACAGATATTATCAGTTTCGATTATTCATTAGGCAAACAGCTAGGTGGCGAGATTTATATTTCAGTAGAAAGAGTTCGAGAAAACGCACAGGAATTTAACGTTACCTTTGAAAACGAATTACATAGAGTCTTGATTCATGGTGTTTTACACTATATGGGTTACAAGGATGAAACAGCAACAGAAAAACAAGCAATGAGAGATAAAGAAAACGACTGTCTAATAAGGATAAACCCTTAGAAATCAGTTAGTTGTTTTTTTTTGTTTCACGTGGAACGACAATGAGTTTATTTAATACAACATACGACGTAATTGTAGTTGGTGGAGGTCACGCAGGAAGCGAGGCAGCAGCAGCAAGTGCAAATATGGGTGCAACAACATTGTTAATAACAATGAACCTTCAAAATATTGCTCAAATGAGCTGTAATCCCGCCATGGGAGGAATTGCAAAAGGACAAATAGTAAGAGAGATTGACGCTTTAGGCGGATATAGCGGGGTTGTAACCGATAAAACCGCTATTCAGTTTAAAATGCTCAACAAATCTAAAGGCCCTGCAATGTGGAGTCCAAGAGCTCAATCAGATAGAATGATGTTTGCCGAAACTTGGAGAACCATGTTGGAGCAGACAAAAAACGTCGATTTTTATCAAGATTCAGTAAATGGTTTATTGTTTGACGAAAATAAAATTGCTGGAGTAAAAACTGTATTAGGTCTTGAGATAAAAGCAAAAACAGTCATTGTTACAGCCGGAACTTTCTTAAATGGATTAATTCATATTGGAGAAAAAACATTTGGAGGTGGAAGAGCTGGTGAAGGTTCTTCAACAGGAATTACAGAATGTCTTGTTGAAAAGGGTTTTGAATCAGGAAGAATGAAAACAGGAACACCTCCAAGAGTAGATGCTAGATCTTTAGATTATTCTAAAATGGAAGAACAGCCTGGAGATGAAGTAACAGAAAAATTTTCTTACTTAGACACTACAAAACCATTAACGAAACAACGATCATGTTATTTAACACATACAAATCAAGCAGTTCATGATTTGTTACGAGAAGGATTTGATCGCTCACCAATGTTTAATGGTAGAATACAATCTACCGGACCAAGATATTGTCCGTCAATTGAGGATAAAATAGATCGATTTGCGACGAAAGACAGTCACCAGGTTTTTGTTGAGCCAGAAGGATGGACTACCGCAGAGATTTATGTAAATGGTTTTTCTACCTCAATGCCGGAAGACATTCAAGACAAAGCAATCCGATTAATTCCAGGTTTTGAAAACGTTAAGTTTTTCAGATATGGATATGCTATAGAGTATGATTACTTTCCACCTACACAATTAAAACATTCTTTAGAAACAAAGATTATAGAGAACTTGTTTTTTGCAGGTCAGATTAATGGAACAACAGGATATGAAGAAGCTGCAGCTCAAGGATTAATGGCTGGAGTTAATGCCGCTCATAAAATACAAGGAAAAGAACCTTTTATATTAAAAAGAAACGAAGCGTATATTGGGGTTTTAATTGATGATTTAATCACAAAAGGAACAGAAGAGCCTTATCGTATGTTCACTTCTAGAGCAGAATATAGAACCTTATTACGACAAGATAATGCAGATTTAAGACTGACACCTATAGGTCATAAAATAGGGTTGGCATCTGAAGAGCGACTATTAAAGGTTGAGAAAAAGAAGTTAAAAACAGCAAGACTTATTAAGTTCTTAGAGGAAACGAGTGTCACAAAAGAGCAAATAAATCCAATATTAGAAAGAAAGGGATTGTCAATAATTAATCAATCTTTAAAGCTATATAAGGTCGCTGCAAGACCACAACTTTCGCTGTTGGATTTTAAAGAAATAGAATCTCTAGCTGCGTTTTTTATTCTAGAAGAAATTGACAATACGATTATTGAGCAAGTAGAAATACATTTAAAATACGCCGGATATATAGAAAAAGAAAAGGCTAATGCAGACAAGTTAAATAGATTAGAAAATGTAATTATCCCCCAAACTTTTAATTACACTAAAGTAAAATCATTGTCTTATGAAGCAAGAGAAAAACTAACAAAAATTCAACCAACAACAATTTCACAAGCAAGTAGAATTAGTGGTGTTTCGCCAAGCGACATTTCGGTTCTATTAGTTTATATGGGTAGATAAAACATAATTGTTGTTATTAATGTTCCACATGGAACATCACTTAAAAACCAATGAAAGAAAAAGAACTTCACAGGGGAGTTGTTCCTTTTTTAAACTGCAAAGATTACTTAGTTTCTAACGAAACTTATGAAGTCATGCTAAACCAAGAAAAAGGAATGTTGGTAACCTCACCAGTCCCTATAGATCTTAGCAAGTATTATGATTCAGAGAAGTATACCTCTCACCACAGTACAAAAAAAACACTTTTAAATTTTATTTATAATACCGTTAAGAGGCGCTCTTTTAAAATGAAGAAAAAACTCTTTGAAGACGGAATAGCAAATAAAACAATTTTAGATATCGGTGCCGGAACAGGAGATTTTTTAGCTTACTGTAGAGACAGTAGTTTTAAAGTAACAGGAATTGAACCAAGTGATATTGCGAGGCAGCAAGCGATAGAAAAAGGGGTAAGTGTTTATAAAGAAATTGACGATGTATTAGGCAAGCAGTTTAATGTAATTACAATGTGGCATGTTTTAGAGCATGTTCCAAATTTGCATGAGTATTTAGAACACTTAAAAAGCTTATTAAAAGAAAACGGGAAGTTGATTGTCGCGGTTCCAAACTTTAAAAGTTACGACGCGGAATATTATAAAGAGTATTGGGCAGCTTATGATGTTCCAAGGCATCTTTGGCACTTCTCTCAAAAATCTATTTCTATTCTTTTTGAAACAGTTGACATGAAGGTGAAGAAAGTTCACCCAATGAAATATGATTCTTTTTATGTGTCTCTTTTGAGTGAAAAAAATAAAACAGGGAATTCAAATTTTATCAAAGCTTTTTGGATTGGATTGAAATCAAATTTACAAGCAAGTAAAACAAAACAGTATTCTTCTTTGATTTATGAGATAGAACACTCCTAAAAACGATTTTAAAAAGACCTCACAGATGTTAAGCAGGTAAAACACAGAATCACATTAAGCAAATATAAAAAAGCCTTAAAAAGCTTTAAAAAAAGACAAACTCATAACATATTGTTATGAGTTTGTCTTTTTTGTATAGAAAAAACTTATTATTGAGTTAAGATCATAATTCCTAAAACAGTAACAATAAAATAAACAGCTAGAGTCATTGCTCCTGCATAATCTTTTGCTAGCCTTTGACCGATTAAAAGAAAAATTAAAGTCAACGCAGATAATTCAATTCCAAGTAAAGCGAAAAAAGTATTTCCATTTGAAAGAAGGTCATAGATTCCGAAAAGCATAAAGAAACTGGCGATAACTTCTGTAACGAGAACTATTCCTAAAAGAAACGGAACTATGTTTTTTAAAGGTGAGCTTTTAAAGTGACCTTTAATAAAAGAAAGATTTCCTTTCCAGTCTGTAATTTTATCGATTCCTGATTGTAGAAATGTAACAATTAAAAAAAGTAAGATTAGAATTTCGGCAGGGTATTTAGAAAGAATGTCCATAAGTTAAAACCACCCTTTTTTATTAACCTGATATTCATTTACAAACTCATCATCAGATTTTGTCAAGTATATAATACCTTCAATCTTTCCGATTAAACCTCCAATTCCACAAGTTAGGAATGTAATCAAGATTTGAATTAACCCTTCTTTAGTATACCCTAGAATAAATTTATGAATCCCTAGTTCGCCTAAAACAATTCCTAAAACACCCGCAATAATTCTTTTGCTACTTTGAGTAGAAACTTCATTTCCACTTTCGTCAACAACATTCATAGATTTAAATTTTATGGTTAGGCGGTAAATTTATAAAAATGCTGCATCTTTTGGTTCCCATAACTCTATTTTATTTCCTTCATCGTCTAAAATCCATCCAAACTTACCATAATCATACTCTTCCATTTTACCCACGATGGTCACTCCTTCTTTTTTGAGTTCTTTTAAAAGCTCGACTAAGTTTTCTACTCTGTAGTTAAACATAAACTCTTTTTTTGATGGCTCAAAATGATTCGTGTCTTTTGCAAACGGACTCCATTGAGTAGAACATTTATTTCCTTTTTCATCTTTCCACCAAAACGTGCACCCCCAATCATCTGTATTAAAACCTAAGTGTTTTTGATACCAATCTTTCGTTTTTTTAGGATCATCTGTTTTAAAAAACAAACCTCCAATTCCAGTAACTCTATTTTTCATTTTTATTTCTTTTTGATGTTAGATTCATATATGCTAATCCATTCTTTTACAGTTAGTTTGGTACATAATTCAGCAATTAAATCATATGGAATATCATCCATTTTCTTAAAGCGCACACAGCTTTTTCCCATATCTAACTTTCTTCTTGCGTGATTAGGATATTCATAAACAAACCAGTCGGAAAGCTCTTTTTTGGCATAAATACCTGAATGATAGAGTGCTATAAAGTTTTTTTGAGATGCGATATTTATAAAAGGTAACGGTAATTTAGGATCGCATTGATATCCCTGGGGATATGTTTCGTGTGGAACCACATAGCCAATCATTCCGTAACTCATTGTTTCTTGGAAACCTCTAGGAAGATTTTCCTTAATGATGATTCTTAGCTTGCTAACAACATCCTTTCTATCGTCAGGAAGTTGATTTACATAATCATCTGGAGAGGAAGCTTGCCGTTTCATAAGTGTGAATGTTTTTCAAATCACAAGTTAGCAAAATTTTTCTTTTATTTTATCGACAATCGTTTGTGCCAATTTTATCTTGCTTTCATGAGTCCAACCTGCTACATGAGGAGATAGCAATACGTTTTCACTTTCAATTAAATACTGAAAATCTTCAGGGACATCATTGTTTGTAAATAGGTTTTCGAAAGATGATTTTTCATATTCCAACACATCCAAACCAGCACCTAAAATAACGCCCGATTTTAATGCAGAAACCAAGTCTTTTGTTACAACACTTTTTCCTCTAGCGGTATTAATCAACCAAAATGGTTTTTTAAATTTGTTGATAAAATCGCTGTTAATCATTCCAATAGTAACGGGAGTTTCTGGTGTGTGTAAACTTAGAACATCGGCACTTTTATGTAGTTCTTCAAGGGTCACTTGAGTTGCGTTTTCATCAGCTACATTTGGAATAAGATCGTAACATAGAACTCGAACATCAAAACCACGAAGCTTTTTAGCAAATGCTTTTCCCATGTTTCCATACCCAATTAAACCGACTGTTTTTCCTTCTAATTCAATCCCTCTGTTTTCTTCTCGAAGCCAAATACCTTTTCTAACTTCTAGATCAGCTTTGTTTAATTTATTAAAAAGTGACAACAACATTCCTAAAGAATGTTCACCAACGGCATTTCTATTTCCCTCCGGAGCTGCAATAAGTTCAATTCCTTTTGAAGCGGCATATTCACAATCAATATTTTCTAAACCTGCTCCAACTCTACCGATAAATTTTAAGCTTGTTGCTTTCTCTAAAAAGGATTTATCAATAAAAAAACGACTACGAATTACAAAACCATCATACAAATGAATTTTGTTTTCTATCGCTGATTTTGATGAAGTATAATCTTCATGATTTTCAAACCCTGCATCAGAAAGTTGTTGAATTAATAAAGGATGATTGGTATCTAGATGAAGAATTTTCAAGCTAATTCATTTTATATTGAATTAATATTGTTCCTTTTCGTTTGGAAAATCTTCACTTTTTACATCAGTAATATAATTCTCAAAAGCAGTAGTCATTTCTGCATATAAGTCTAAATATCTACGTAAAAAACGAGGATGAAACTCGTGTGTCATTCCCAACATATCATGTGTTACTAAAACCTGACCATCTACTCCTCCACCAGCACCAATTCCAATTACAGGAATAGAAATAGATTTCGCAACCTTTTCAGCTAAAGCCGCGGGAACTTTTTCCAAAACGATTGCAAAGCAACCTAATCTTTCTAGTAATAGAGCATCTTCTAGCAGTTGTTCTGCTTCTGCGTCTTCTTTTGCTCTAACAGTGTAGGTTCCGAATTTATAAATTGATTGAGGCGTTAAACCTAAATGACCCATGACAGGAATACCAGCATTTAAGATTCTTTTAATAGACTCTTTAATCTCTTTTCCTCCTTCTACTTTTATAGAATGACCACCACTTTCTTTCATAATTCTAATGGCAGAACGAAGCGCTTCTTTTGGATCAGACTGATAACTCCCAAAAGGTAAATCAACCACAACCAAAGAACGTTCAACAGCTCTTACCACAGAACTAGCATGATAAATCATTTCATCTAAAGTAATAGGTAAAGTTGTTTCATGACCGGCCATTACATTAGATGCTGAATCTCCTACAAGAATAACATCTATTCCTGCGCCATCAACAATTTTTGCCATCGTATAATCATACGCAGTAAGCATTGATATTTTTTCTCCATTAGCTTTCATTTCTACTAAAGACTTCGTAGTAATTCTTTTGTATTGCTTCTTGGCTACAGACATAATTTTTTAATTTACTTTTTGGTAAAAGTACTAAATATCAATAGAATTAAATCTAGTTAATCTTCCGTTAATTTAAGCAAGCATAATTCAAACTAGATTAAAAAGTGATAGTTTTAGAGTCTAAAAACAAACACATTATGAATAGACTAATCGTATTACTATTGTTGTTTATTTCTACAACTGCCATCAAGGCTCAACAACAAGAAGCATCTAAACAGATTAAAAAGGTCATTGAACTGTTCTTTGAAGGTTTACATAAAGGAGATTCTACCATTATGAAGAAAACATTTCATAAAGAGATTAAAATACAAACGACAAGCACAGATAAGGAAGGAAAAAAAACACTCAAAACAGACGATGTAAAAAAGCTGTTAGTTGGAATAGCGAATAAGAAACCTGAAAATGTTTATTTTGAAAAATTACTTTCTTATGATATAAAAATTGATGGAAATTTAGCATCTGTTTGGACACCCTATGAATTCTATTTAAATGGAGCTTTTAGTCATTGTGGCGCTAACTCTTTTCAACTGTTTAATAACAACGGAAAATGGGAAATAACCTACCTTGTAGATATGAGAAGAAGAGGAAATTGCAACGCATTGAAAGATAAAAAATAATGTATATTTGAGTTTTAGAAATTAATGAGCGAGCCAACACTTATTGTACACACATTAGATCCAAACAAGTGGATAGATAATTATTCAGATTATCTGTTTAACTATACTATTGTTAGGGTTAATAATCACGACTTGTCTAAAGATTTGGTTCAAGAAACTTTTTTTGCAGGATTAAAGTCAGCAAAAAATTTCCAAGGAAAAGCAACCGAAAGAACTTGGTTAATTTCTATCTTAAAAAGAAAAATTATAGATCATTACAGAAAAATTAATTCTATAAAAGGTCAAGCTGAAGTTAGAATGAACTTCTATAATGATGGAGAAAACGAAGGAAACTGGATAGAAGAACGAGTTCCTCAATCTTGGGACAATGAGGCAGAAAAGCAAATAGAAAATGTAGAACTTCACAATCAGATCGAAGAATGTATAGACCACCTTCCAGAAAAGTATGCTATGGTTTTTAGAATGAAAACCATTCAGGAGATAGATACTGAAGAAATTTGTAAGGAACTAGATATCACTGCGTCAAATCTTTGGGTTATCATCCACAGAGCGAGAACACAGCTAAGAAAGTGTTTAGAAGAAAATTGGTTTAACAATTAGAAAATGTTTAAAAAACTAAACATAACATGCGACGAAGCAACCACTATATGTGATAAAAATCAATATGGTGAAGCTTCCTTTTTTGATAAAGTAAAGCTAAACATCCATTTTATTGGATGCAAGATTTGTGCATTATATTCAAAGCAAAACACACTACTTTCAAGGCTATATAAAAGTAAAAGAACGACTGATCAAACTAAATTAGGATCTCTTTGTATGAGTATTGAAGAAAAAGAGAAATTGAGAATAGCGTTAGAAAAATCAATCAAAAGCTAAACCCTTATTACAAATAGAAACAATAATCACTATTTTTGGTTTCATATTTATAATCCGTCATGAATTTCCTTCCCAAAAAAATAGATCAATACGCTGTTTCGCATTCACAACAAGAGCCAGAAATACTACAAGAGCTAAGTAAAGAAACCTGGCAAAAAGTAATGAATCCAAGAATGTTGAGTGGTGCTTTTCAAGGACGAGTTTTGTCGATGATTTCTAAATTAATTCAACCCAAAAACGTTTTAGAAATTGGAACCTACACCGGATATTCCGCGATCTGTATCGCTGAGGGAATTTCAGAAAACTCAACAATTGAGACCATTGATAAAAATGAAGAACTAGAAGATTTACAAAATAAGTATTTTGAAAAATCGGGATTTAGAAATCAAATTACGCAGCATATTGGGAATGCGTTAGAAATCATTCCAAGGATTGACAAGAA
>TARA_R110001632_G_scaffold102584_3_pt1 | contig 25928 bp, 19 predicted proteins | sample TARA_R110001632 | Tara Oceans TARA_R110001632 (sample SAMEA4398266) | marine metagenome | biome: Polar Biome; feature: [SRF] surface water layer (ENVO:00010504); material: water (ENVO:00002006), including particulate matter (ENVO:01000060) such as... | depth 5 m
GAAGTATTATATGAGAAATCGTCTCTATACACCACGTTAGGCCGTGTTTTATTTGAACTTATCTGTATTAATTTAAGATCTATCGTTAAGTTGTTACCAATGCGTTAATGTAATGAAAAATAACCTTTAAAAATGCAACAAGTTGCCATGTAAATTTACGCAAACCCATAGGCGTTTGCATTTAGCTATTTACATGACCGTGCATTTGTAGGACAAAAAAATAACCCACTTGAACTTTAATGAAAAAACTTACTCAATTTGGGTCGACGAAAGCAAGCAAAAATCGATAACAATTAGCCTTTTATCTGTTTCGATTGTTCGAGTAAGATGAATCGCACCTGCGCCATTTTTTTCGGCTAAAATAGTCGGTACGTTGCAGTATATTTTGCCAACAGTTGCCTAATTTAGAGGGCTAAACTCAGTTGATGAAGGCTAAGCGCAGAACATAAGATAGGGAAGATGAAAAATATGAGAAAAACAATTATCGCACTATCACTAGGGATGTTGATCAGTTGTGGCCAGCAAACCAGTGAAGAACATATTCAAGCGGCCCAAGAATTTATCGCTAATAATGATAATGCGTCAGCTATTATCTCGTTGAAAACAGCGGTGCAAATGGCTCCTAAATCACCTGAAGCGCGCTTTGAGTTAGGCAAATTGTATATCGCCGAAAAACAATTTGAGAGCGCAGAAAAAGAATTGAATCGAGCGTTAGAATACGGTTACGACGGCGCTAAGGTCTTGCCATTACTCACTCGTGCGTATCAGCGTACCGGTGCTTATGCAGCAATAAGTGAAATGGAAGACCAAAACGTTAACTTGAGTGTTGACGACAAAGCGGAAATTGGATATTTCAAAATCGTTTCCTTGGTGCGCTTAAACAAACCCGATGACGCGCGCGCTATTATCGCTGACCAACAGCTGCTTGAAACTGATTCAGTCTTTAAAGCCCTAAGCAAGGTTTACGGTGAAGTCTTAGACAAAGATTATCCGCTTGCTTTGCAAAGTATTAGTGAAGTTAAAGATGTCAGCCCTGATCATCCAGAAGTCCTTAAATTGGCCGCACAGTTACATCTAAGTGTTGGCGATCCGAAAGCGGCTGCTCAGGAGTTTGATCACTATGTATCGTTATATCCAGACGACATACAAACCACATTCGTATTGGCAAAACTATGGGTTGATTTAGGTGAAACAGCTAAAGCAGAGCCATATGTCGATAAATTATTAGCGGTAAACGCAAAAAACGGTTTACTGAATCAACTTAAAGCGGCCGCTCGTATAGCTGAAAAAGATTATCCAGAGGCGCAGAAATATGCAGAACTGGGAATACAAAACGGTATCAATGATCCTGCGCTACGTTTAATTGCCGGTTACGCCGCCTATCAACAAAAGGACTTTGAATCAGCCCAACGTCACCTTTCATTAGTGGCGAGTAGTTTGCCCGATAATCACCCAGGGTTGCGTTTACTAGCGGCAAGCCAGTTACAACTTGGTTTGACGACGGAAGCTAGTGACGTACTTGGACGCATTGAAGATGTTAGTGAGCAAGATGCCCAGTTATTTTCAAAAGCGAGTTATGAGCTATTACGTCAAGGAAATGTCAAAGAAGCCCAGCAGTTAGTCGATAAGTCATCAAGTATTAGTACTAGCGCAGAAGATTTAACCCGTTTAGGTTTACTCAAACTGTCACTCAATAATCTTGACGGTATTGTGGATTTAGAAGAGGCATTAGAAAAATCACCAGAGTTGGAAAGCGCGAAGAAGACACTTGCTACTGCGTACGTGACGACTAAACAGTTCGACAAAGCGTTAGAGCTGGCCCAGCAATGGAAAGAAGAAGATGCGAACGATCTGAGTGCTTATTTACTCGCGGGTGAAATTTACTCCAAGCAACAAGAGTTTGAGAAAGCCAAGGTAGAATTTCAGCACGTATTGCGCATTACGCCTGAACACCAAGGCGCTGCGTTAGGTTTAGCTAATATATATATCGCTGAAAAAGATTACACCAGTGCGCAAAATGCGTTAGCTGAATTAATTAAACGTTATCCTAATTATACCCCTGCTTTAGCGACGGCTTACTTAGTGAACAAACAGCAAGGCGACGCTGATAAAGGTATTGCGCGTATTAAGAGCGCACGAGACAAGGCTCCTGATAATCAAGAAGTGAGTATGTTGTACGCACGGATCTTATTACTAGAAGGGAAATACGACCTAGCACTAGAGCAATTCACCCAATTTGACCAAGAAGCGTCACTACCGCCCGCTTATTGGCAAGGTAAAGGTCAGGCGCTTATTCGCTCTAGCGATGTGGCTGGCGCGCAAGCACATTACGACCTGTGGTTAAGCAAAGCGCCTAACGATAAACAAGCTGTGGTAGGTAAGTTGTTATTGCTGGACAATACGGCTAATTACGCCGAGGGCGTTGAACTGACCAACGGTTTCTTAGCTGTACGTAACGATACCCAAATGCAGTTACTGCAAACCCATTTTTTGTTGATGAACAAAGAAATGGATGCCGCTCGAAAAGCCTATGATGCTATTCCTGAAGAACTTAAGTCCATGCCTATTGTTAAAGGCTTTTTGGCACGCTTACAAATTGTAAATGGGCAGTTTGACCAAGCTGAGCCTAATGCTCATGCCGCTTATATAGGCTTACCTAATGGGCGTAACTTAGTGTTATGGGTGTTTACATTAGAGCGTCTTAGTAAAAAGGATGAAGCGTTAACGGCTATACAACAACATTTAAAAAGCGCACCTAACGATGGCGCTGCATTGATGATGTTGGCCGAACGTCAAATTAGCAGTGGAGACAGTCAAGCGGTCGCCAGCTATCAAACCTTACTGCAACAAAACCCGAATAACTTCGTAGCGCTCAATAACTTGGCATATTTGTTTCTACAAAACGGTCAGTTGGATAAAGCCCAAGAGTATGCTGAAAAAGCCGTTAAGCAGCGCCCTGATAATGCGGCTGCCATAGACACCTTTGCTCAGGTATTGGTTGCGAGAAAAGATTACGCCAAAGCCGTTAAACAATACGAGGCGGTAGTAAATGATGATATGGGCAATGAAGAAATCTACCTCAATTATGTTGAGGCATTATTCCTCGCGGATAAAACGATGCTAGGAAAGCGCAAACTTAGCCAACGTGAAATGAAAACCGAAGCAGGTCTTAAGCGTTTGGCACAGTTAAAAACGAAATATGCTGAGTAAGCTAATGAGCATAACAAGGCTACAACTGCGATTGTCGGTGATTTTAGATAGAAGATACTTAAAAGCGTAGCGTTTTTGGCAGTATAAAAAAGCCCTTAAATAAGACTATTTAAGGGCTTTTTGTTGTGTATCGTTGCTTTACAGCACAGATGTTTAGCATTTCTGCATGGCTTGCATAATCCATTGTTTCAATTGCGGCTCGGATAACGCGCCAGATACGCGATCTAATTCTTTGCCTTGATGGAATAGGATCAAAGTGGGAATGCTGCGAATACCTGCGTCGGTGCTGATCTGCTGTGCTTGCTCGGTGTTTAGCTGAGCGAATAAAATGCCTTCAGTTTGGCCTGCTAATTTGGCAAAAACCGGCGCCATTACTTTACACGGACCACACCAGCTGGCCCAAAAATCTACTAAAACAGGTAGATGATTGCGCTCGATGTAGCGATAAAATTGCCCCTGTGTTAATTGACAAGGCTGATACGTATGTAGCTTATGCTGACACTTACCGCACTTCGCATCAGTGTGATCTTTACTATCAGGTATATTGTTAATGGCATAGCATTGAGGACATACGATATGCATAATTTTAATCTCTACTTTGCTTAGTGGTATGTGATGATAGTTGTTCGACTTGTCGCTGCAACCCTTTAATGTGGATCAGTATATCGCTAAGGGTGGGTTCTTCCTCATGTTCTTGTTCATGCTCAGCCGCTTCAAGTGCTGCTTTTTCTTTACGAGCCAGTTCGTTCTCTTGCTCCATAACGTTAACCACGATACCTATCACCATGTTTAAAAAAGCAAATGCAGTAAAGAATATAAACGTCAGGTAGAAAATCCAGCTAAGTGGATAAACCTCCATGGTTTCGTACATGACGTCCGTCCAGTCTTCGAAGGTCATGACTCTAAACAAGGTTAATAACGATATAGTTATATCTCCCCAAAGCGTTGGGTTAATCGTTCCGAATAGGGTACTGCCGACCGCTGCGTAAATATAAAAAATGATAAACATCAATAACATAACGTAGCCAAGCTGAGGCAGCGCTTTGACCAACGATACTAACAATATACGCAGTTCAGGAATGATAGAAATCATCCGTAATACCCGAAACACTCTGACTAGGCGGGCAATAACCGCTAAATCTGCATCTTCTGCTGGGATCAGGCTGACGATCACAATCAATGTGTCGAATATATTCCAGACGTTTTTAAAGAAGTTTCGTTTACGTTCTTCGGCTAAAAAACGAATGGTGATTTCAGTGAGAAAAAACGCACTGATGAACCAGTCTAGAAACTGAGTGATATTATGCATCGTAGGTGACATTTCATAGGTTTTCGCACCAACCAATAGAGCGGAAAACACGATCACCGAAATCACAAAAATCTCAAACAGTTTGTTCGAGCGAATACGAATAAATTGGGCTTGCAAGGATAAAGCGTTCATGGACTCACGAAGTTTACTAAAAAATCGCCGATAGAATATTGGATTCTACGATGCTGTCAATCCAGGATTGGTATACAGATGTGTAAGAACAGTCAGAATGAAGCTCTGAGATCACAGCAAAAATTGTTGCCTAGACTTATATTTAAGCGCTTATAACACGCCTTTTTATAGCTCGAGTATATAGAATAATGCGGTTTACAAATGGCCTAATTTGCAAATTAAAGACTCAGATAAGGTTTTTCAATGATGTTCACCCCACCGCTTATGAACTGCGTTAATCGCAATAGTAACGACAATATTTGCAACCTATCATTGGTTGTTTAAGGGGTATTTTGATGCCAAAATGTTAAGCAAGATGAAAGGTCTAACCAAGCAAAAAATGGTCGAGGGTAATAAGCAGGTTACAAATTTAAATGATGAGTGCTCGTCATATGAGGCGCCCAAAACGGGACAGCTTGATAAGCAATGAAAGAAACGACACAACACAAAGACGGTAACTCTGCCCCATATTTTTAATGCAGTGAACAGGTAATAAAGTAAAATCTAGTATGACCAATAGCAATATTAAGCCAAAGTCGATCGGGCTTTTTCTCAAGACGAGCACGGCTGGCTTACACAGGGAAGTTGAAGGGAAATTATCGAGAATTTTGTTTCATCGCGACTTGAATGCGCGAACCTATTATCACGTATTATTGCGCATGCATAATGCTTATAAGGAGATGGAACAAGCCGTCAACAATTATTCAGTATCCCAGAGGGTCTATGTTAATAGAGGCAAGTTGCGTTGGCTGGAAAACGATATTGCCCATTTGACGCCCCTTATCAAACAGGTCGAAGGCAAGCACCTAAGCAAGGTGACTTTGAATTTATCGTCACCAGCGCAAGCTATGGGGTTAATTTACGTCATTGAAGGCGCCACTCTAGGCGGTGAGCACATCCAAGCTCGGTTAACGCGCCATTCCTGGTTAGACGCCCAGCACGGTGTTGCATTCTTTGCTAGTTACGGAATTAAAAGAATGGCCAATTGGCACGAGTTCTTGGCAGTATTACAAGAATACTACGAGCATAACCCTGATGATTATGACGAGATAAAAGCAGGAGCTGAACTTGCGTTTCAGTCAATCCATGATTGCTTAGAGGGGCTGAATACATGAACGAACCGTTTGATGTGACATTAGACAATTGCCACAAGGAACCCATTCATATTCCTGGCTCTATTCAACCTCACGGTTATTTGATGGTTTTCGAAGCAGAGACTTTGGTCTTACGGTATGGCAGCCAAAACCTTGCTGATCTTATGGCTCGCCCTATCGATGAACTCATTGGCTTATCCTTAACTAAACTGCTTGATAACGATTTTGCTGGGTTGGTGACAGGGTTAGACTTTAGCAAAGGCTTTCACGACGTTAATCCACAACAAGTAACAGCAAAAAGTCTCGAGCATGGCGAGCATGTCTTCAATGCAATTTTAAGCTTGAATGATGCCTTTTTACTGGTTGAATTAGAACAAAAGCTAACGGTCGGTGCTAGCTCATTCAATCCAGTGAAAAATCTTATTAACTTATCGTTAGACGACTTGGTTAATACCCAAGATCTAAACAGCGTGTTTGCTTATTCAGTGAACGAAATCCGTAAAGTAACGGGATTTGATCGGGTAATGCTTTACAAATTCGACGCTGATTACAATGGCGAAGTTATTGCCGAAGCAAAAAAAAGCCAACTCAATTCCTTTTTGAAGCAGCATTTCCCTGAGTCTGATATTCCTAAGCAGGCACGAGAGTTGTACGTAAAAAACCCTATTCGTTTACTGGCGAATGTCGATGCTCAGCAATCTATGCTTTATCCCAATGACCGTCCGATTGACCTGAGTAAAGTTGTTTTACGTAGTGTGTCTCCCATTCACTGTCAGTATTTGCGCAATATGGGGGTGCGAGCCTCAATGTCGATCAGCTTAGTGGTGTCGGGCAAGCTCTGGGGATTGATTGCTTGCCATCATTACTCCCCTCACATAGTGCCATTTGAAACCCGAGAAGTAGCCCTGTATATGGGGCTTATGTTGTCCTACATAATTTCATTAAAAGTTCAGGCCGAGGCTGAGCACCGAGATTCCGCTGTGAAGTCACTCAATGCGTCGATCACCGCCAAGATGGCGGAGCGTATTTTTTTCACAGACGGCCTACGCGAAGAATCAGATAATCTTATGCAGATGATGAATGCATCTGGCGTGGCTTGGCGATTAGAAGAGAATATAGAGTGCTTCGGTAAGACTCCTGCGCCACTAAGAATTGAGGCATTGTTTAAATGGGCCGTATCCAACAAACTCGCAGAGGATAATATTTATTACAGCAAAAATTTAGCTAAAGAAAATAGCGACTTTTTGGATATCAGCGATATCTCCAGTGGTGTCTTTATTTTATCAGTCTCGTCTGTAAGTAATTTGTTTGTAATTTGGTTTCGTCAAGAAGTAGAACAGACTAAAGATTGGGGTGGTAAACCAGAGAAAGTCATCGAGTTTTTAGATGATGGTAGTCACCGCTTGATGCCACGAAGCTCGTTTAGGTTATGGCGTGAAAACGTTAAAAATCAATCTCTTGCCTGGGAACCGATTGAGTTATCTAGTGCGCTAAAGTTTCGAGATACAATCGTTAATTACGTCCTGTCTAAATCTGAACGGCTTGAGTTGCTCAATGAAGCTTTAGAGCATAAGGTCGATGTGCGTACCGAAGAGCTGAAAACAGAAATTGCAGATAAGCAAAAAATTCAAAATGAACTGGTCGATGCATTAACCAAGTCTGAAGAATCAAACCGAGAGTTAGAGCGATTTGCCTTTGTAGCGTCCCATGACTTACAGGAACCGCTGCGCAAAATTCAGTCCTTTGGTGGGCGTATTCAACAAACAGAAATGACCTTGAGTGAAAAGGGCCATGCTTATCTTTCAAAAATGATGAGTTCAGCAGAACGTATGCAGTCTCTTATAAAAGGCGTATTAAGTTTTTCTAGGATCCATCGTTCGAATGACGAATTTGAGGAGGTAAACTTCGACGATATACTCGACGTTGTCATTACCGATTTAGAGATATTGGTTTCTGAAAAGCAGGCAAAGATATTTAAAGGGAAAATCGGTACGGTGTTTGGCGATAAAAATCAGCTTCGCAGGGTTGCGCAAAACATTATTCACAACGCGATAAAGTTCACAAAAGTTGATGTGCAGCCGTCTTTATATATTCGATTAATAAGCCGAGACAGTGAGTTTGTGACAGTGGAATTTAATGACAACGGTGTTGGGTTCGACAAAGAACACGAACATAAAATATTCGATTTATTCGAGCGCCTGCATGCTAAATCTGAATATTCAGGCACGGGTTTGGGTCTCGCCATTTGCAAAAAAATTGTCAATCGTCACAGTGGTAAAATTTGGGCCGAGTCAAAAACTGACGCTGGCGCGTCGTTTTTCGTCACGTTGCCCGTTAAAATATCAGTAGTACAATAACAATACATTTTGTTCTTATCTTAGCGAGATGCTATGTGGTAATATCCGCGGTTAGTTTTTGACTTAGTTCCTTCTAACATGCACTGGGTGTGCCGTAACTTTTGATTAAAAATACGGTGCATTTGCAAATATTAATATTGGTATTTTTAGGCGTTCTCCGACGGTTGAGTCACTGAAACCCTAAGCTCAAAAAGGTTGTGTTTATTGTGGACAAAGATGCCAGTTATATTTCCAAGAAGATCAGAGCAGTAAGTTACATTTTGGTTGCTGATGATGACGTAGATGACCAAGAGTTAATTCAAGATGCGTTTTTAGATAATGAAATTGTTTTAGATAAGCTCCGTTTTGTAGATGATGGTGAGGAACTGATTCACTTTTTAGAAAATGCCAAAATTCTTCCTAGTATCATATTGTTAGATTTAAATATGCCCCGAAAATCGGGCCGAGAGGCTTTGGCTGAGATTAAGCAAAACCCAACGTTGAAACACATTCCAGTTATTATGTTCACTACATCGGACTCTGAAGTCGATATTAAGGAGTGCCATATGATTGGGTGTAATGCTTATTTAACTAAGCCTAATAACTACATTGATTTAGTCTCGTTAATGAAAGACTTAATCAGTTTCTGGTTGCTGCAAGCGAAAATTCTGTACGATTAGGCGGGTTTGGATTATTAAGAGTGTGTTGCTATCTCGTTTAGATACCTACTGTTCATATTTTCTACTTACCGCCATAGATTCCATTGTTATTCTTAGCCATTAGCCATTAGCCATTAGCCATTAGCCATTAGCCATTAGCCGCTGGCACGCGCTGTGCGCTAACCACAAAACGCAAGGTAGGCTGCGGTAACATTGAATTAAATGGATAACAGGTGATCAGGGTGAGTTGGTCTTGGTTTTGTGATTCGATGATTTGGGTTTGACTCTGATCCACAATAAATGTTTCTGTCACCCGATATTGCCCTTTGTCTGTAAGCGCTTCTACCGCTATTAAATCCCCATTATTGAGGTATTGCAGTGATGAAAAGTGGGTATCTCTGTGACCTGTTATAACACTATTACCGCCTTCGAACGGCAGTGGCGTTGCGCTCATATGCCCTGGACCAAATGCCATTGTACGCCCTGACGCCCCAGCCAATACATATAATGAATGCTGGGCGAATTGTAATTTAGCCACAGGGTAGGTGTCTGCCCAAGGCCATGGTTTAATGTTTTGACTTTGTTTAACAGCGTTTAACATTATGCGTGGTTTATTTGCTGCAAACGCGGTGACCTGTATAGCATTTTGCCAAGCCTGAGCAATTAATACTTGGGCTAATTGTGCTTTGGCCCACATATATATGCCATGAGAAAATAACAATCCGCCACTGATTAAGCAGATAAGCGTAACAGCCCGAAAGTGCGCAGTTTTTATGCGCAACCAGCGGGCTGGATGCTCTTTTTTTATACTACCTGTTTCGAACGAGCGCACAGGGCTCCTCCGATAAGTAATAGTCCTAAGGTTATGTGCAACGGCATATTACTGGCCGTTTGCGGCAGGTTTCCTGCCATCATAGTGGAGCCTGCAGGTAAGTTATGCTGAATAGGTTTGTTTTTGCTGGTTTCATTTTTGGGTCTGGATATTTGCTCATCAATTGCAATTAAGCTAGTGAACTGGCTAACGATGTGGTGCTCTAGCGCAAGATCTGTGATGCTTTTTTGCCACTTTTGACGCATCTCTTGATTCTGTTCTCGGCGTAATGTATTGCTTAGTTGAGTTATTTTCTGTCGTGCCCAAGCCACGCCTAACCCTGTACGTTGAGGTGTGGGGCTAAGTGGCATACGTACTGACCATGGCAGCGTAGATTGTCGTCCCGTTACTTTAATCGCATTGTCGGGTTGTTGCACGGCTGTGCCGTTTTCGCTGTGAAGCACGGGTACACGATAATGTATAACGACTGGCTGAGCAGCATATAAATCGGGAATAACACTCGGGTAGAACTCTGTTTCTCTAACAAAGTCGATATGAATATCTTGCATCACAGGTGTCGTGAGTTTAGTAAAGAGTTCACGCATTTTTTGCTGAACTTGATTTACATCGCCAATGTAAGTGAACGTGCCGCGGCCAGCTTGTGCTGCTTGGGTCATAAAGTAGCTGTTGGGCGCAGAGCCTATACCAATGGTAAATAAGCGGCTGTTATCTAGCTGGTTTTCGATAAGGCTCATCAACGCATCTTCGTTGCTGACACTGCCATCGGTGATAAAAATGACTTGGCGCAGCGTCGAGTTGACAGGTGCAGTGCCTTCGTTGTTCGTTGCCGTTTTGTTGTGCAAGGCGAGCGTTAAAGCAGGAGCCATTTCCGTTCCGCCATCGGCAATTAATCCTGATACCCAGTTTTTAGCGCGCTGAATATTCACGGCATTGGCCGGCATTGCGCGATCCCAAAGGGGTCTTGGTTGGTCGTTAAACTCAATAATATTCACTTTATCGTCGGCATGTAGCTGGGTGAGGGCAAAAGCGACCGCTTGTTTAGCTTGTATGATTGACTCGCCTGCCATGGAGCCTGATGTATCAAGCAAAAGAATAACGTCTCTTGGCATGCGTTGGTTGTTAGGTGTGTCTTGCAACGGAGGTGTCAACATTACGAGGCCGTAACGATAATCACCTTGAATTTCACTGAAATGTGCGGCGCTGGGTAAATCACTTGCAGCGGGACGCCACGTCAAACTGAAATCGTGATTAGCCGGTTGCTGCTGAGCAAAACTGATATGGTAGTCCTGCATTTTATCGTTGCTCGACACTGTATTTTTTGACGATATGGTTACCTTGTGATGCTCACTGACAATATCGTTAGCATTGAGTAAAAAGCCGCTGTCTAGATCCACACTAATACGAATGGGGTTAGTGGTTTCAGCAACAGGTTTTATTTGTTGGCTTAAGGCGGCAGTACTCGACGCCCAGCCTTGTTCGTTCACACTTGCCACGATGCTTTTAGTGTCGGGATGACGGGCAGTGGGGGAGTAGCGAGGGGTTATCGTCATAGGAAAGCGCAAACTGAAAGTTTGCTCATCGAAGCTCACGACTTGCTGATATTCAATGGTAATACTCAGAGATTCAAGTGGGCCAATATTGGCTATCGCATTTGTAAAAAGGTTGGGACGGCGTTGTTCGATTAAGCTCGCTTTTCTGCCTTGGCTTTGGGCTTTGTCAAAATGTGCTTTAGCTTGTTCCTTAGGCATGATTATCCCGTTAATTACGCGCTCACCTATGGTCATGCTGAGATGATCTACCGCAGCATTTTCAGGTAGCGGAAAAGCATAAATACCATTAACCCAATCCTGACTTGGGTTATGAAAACGCTGCGTGACCTGAGTGCGGGCAATCATGCCCGTCACGCGAATTTTTACATCTGTACTTAACAGAGGACTCAACTGATAGCGGCGCTTGTGTTCAAGAACGCCGGTTTCGCTTTGCGTATTATTCTGCTCATTTGTTGGCTGGTGGCGGGTATAAAATAGGCTGCCTTGTGCCACATCACTAATACTATCAACATATACGTTTTGCGGTATTTGTTTATCTGCGACTACTTGGCGGTATTTGACTGGGCTTTGCTGTTCTTTGTGCATAATGTCTCCATTGAGCTCTGGTTGAATCAAGTACTGGGACGCGGCACTGTGCAATACACCTATTGTGCAAATCACCAGCAATAAGCCGCTAAGTTTGAGTAAAAGGGACATTCCTGTTCTCCGTTTGAATTGGCTATGTTAGTGAGTTGCCCCAGTCATAATTGACACTGACGGGGTGCTGCTGATTGAAACCGTTACTTTACGAGCGAAAAACAATCCTTCCTGATCATGTTTGGTATCAAGCCCTTGGGTCTCACCAAACGATTCGGTGCGCAGTTGTGTAGGATTTACGTTTTGCTTAATAAGATACTTTTTTACGCTAATAGCGCGTTGTTGTGAAAGCGCTTGATTGAAATGTGAATTGCCACGTTTATCGGCGTAACCCGCTAACGTGGCGTGTAATTCGGGTGACTGGCGCAGTACTTGGGCAAACAAATTTAATTGGCGCTGGTAATGAGGTTCTACTAGATAAGACCCAGTGCGAAATTGAAGGCTGGTTTCAATAGGTGACATACTCGCGTCACTTTCAACTCTCCCCGCGCCCTCAGCACGTATTGCTTTTAGGCTGACTAATTGGGTCGTGTTTTGCTGTTGCATACGGTTATTAGCGGACTGCAGGGCGAGTAATTGTTGATCTTTGTTTGCCAGGGCAGATTCTGCATGGGCAAGCGCTTTATCGTTATTAACATCATTGGCAATAAATAAACCGAATATAGCGCCTACCACACCGCCTACAGGGCCAGCGATGGCCGTACCAAATAATGCCCCTGAACCAAAACCCAGAGCGTCATTTTGGGTGTTTTGTTTTTTCAACGTGCGCACTGTACTCGTGTCAGCTAAAGCTAATGGCGAAACTGCGTGGTTAATAATAAGCGATAGGGTTAACGCGATGGCTGCATATTTCATGGCATACTCCAGATTGTGTGAACAGTTATGTATTGGCGCTATTACACAGGGACTTTGAGGCTAATTAGTGGGCGAAAAATGGCAATCTGTGGGGCAATTGTGGCGAAAAAATGGAATTTGCTGTTGTACGTCAAAACAGCCGGTATTTTAGGATATAGTGAGCGCACAAATTTCAACGAGAGTAGTTATGTCTCAACGTATTGCGCTAGTAGAAGATGATCTCGCTATTCGAGAGAATTACGCTGGGGCGCTGAAAAAACAAGGTTACGAAGTCATTTGTTACCCCAATAGGCAACAAGCAGAGCAAGGCTTTGCTCAGCGCTTACCTGATTTGGCGATCATTGATATTGGTTTGCAAGGTGAAATAGACGGCGGCTTTATGGTGTGCCAGCAGTTGCGCAGTTTATCTAAAACATTGCCAATCATCTTTTTCACCGCGCGAGATAACGACTACGACATTATTTGCGGTCTACGAATGGGGGCTGACGATTACTTAACCAAAGATATCAGCCTACCGCATTTACTGGCGCGTATCGCAGCCTTGTTTCGCCGAGTGGCTTTGTTGAATCAGCCTCAATTATCCGAAGACGTTATTCAAACAGGTGCGTTGAGTATTGACAGCAAACGTATGACGGTTAGTTGGAAAGAGCAGGATATAGAACTAACGGTGACTGAGTTTTGGATGCTGCATGCCATCGCTAAATATGCTGGACATGTAAAGAGTCGCCAACAATTGATGGATGAATCTAAAATGGTGGTTGACGACAGCACTATTACCTCTCATATCAAGCGTATTCGTAAAAAATTTCAGCAAGTGGATAGCGAATTTGATCGTATCGAAACGGTTTACGGCATGGGTTATCGCTGGAAAAACGGAATTGAAAAATAACCCACTATGTCCAACTCATTCAGTCACCCAGTAAATAAATCACCAACTAGACGACCATTTCGTCTGCGTTTTGGGATCCGCGTAAAGTTGCTGGCCCTATCGCTATTTTTATTTGCTATTCCCTGGCTGGGGTATCAATTCGTGTGGGAATTAGAAAGTTACCTGCGCATAGGGCAAGAACAAACGATGGTCGGCACTGCGAGAGCGGTGGCCACCGCGCTTCACGAACGTCCTTCTTTGTTCGATACACAAAGTGCTTACTTAACCGATGTGAAACCTGGTACTGACCTATACGCTCATAAAATTCACGATCCTATTCGTCTGGACGGTAATTTGGATGACTGGCTCGACTATCAACACTTGAGTATTGCGTATGGGCAAGCTCACTTATTAAATTTCGACGATGAATATCAGCCTGACAGTTTTCACTTTAGACATATGGTCGGACAGTTCGGTATGTATTTGTACGCCATGTTTGAAGTAACCGACGAGACGGTGCTGCTGCGTAATAAAGACAGTTTACGGGTTGATCGTAATGACTACCTGCAAATAGCGATGACAGCGCCAGACGGCAGCTTTAAACGCTATGTGGTTGCACCGCAGGAAGCCGGTTGGGTGAATGCCTATTTACTATCGGAGCCGTTAGACTCTATGCGACCAGTGGCGCTAGAAACCCAAATTCAAGGGCGTTGGCTTAATACCGAGCAAGGCTACAACATAGAACTACGTTTTCCGTTAGGGATGATGAGCAGTAAAATTGCCTTTGCCATTACCGACGTGGATGATCCCGTTGCGCGCAGCATGCGTTATCGCATTGGCACTGCTAATCCGAACAAAGTTGATGCTCTTGGCACCGTGTTGGTGCCATCACCAGAAATAGAAAAAATTATCAAAGGCCTTAAGTATTCCAATGCGCGGGTATGGGTGATTGATAAGCATAAACGGGTGTTAGCACGCTCGGGAAGTATCCATAAATCTGTCGGGTTGAGCGCGACGGCTTACACGGCTGAAAACTCAGATGACACTAACTGGTGGCAAAAAATAGAACGTGATTGGCTACTGCCTATTTACTACCAAATTTTAACTAAGCCTCCAGCGGATTTTATCGACGACTTGCAAGATGCTTATGCGCTTCAGGGCCAAGATATTAATGACGCGTTGGCGGGCACACCTGCTTCGTTGTGGCGTTTAAGTCCAGACAATAAAGCGGTGATACTATCTGCTGCGCATCCCATTTATATTGATGACAATGTAATGGGTGCGGTGGTTGTTGAGCAGACAACCAATGGTATACGCACGCTGAGAAACCGCGCACTAGAAAAACTTTTTCATGTAATTTTAGCGGTGATGGGTTTAGGCACTTTAGCCTTGTTCTTGTTTGCGTCACGTATGTCATTTCGTATTCGTAAGCTAAGAAACCAAACAGAAGCGGCAATCGATAGTAACGGCAAGATAGTAGCAACGATCCCCAATGCCACAGCGCGCGATGAAATCGGCGACTTGGCCACCACGTTTAACATTGTATTGGGAAAGTTGGGACAATATAACGCCTATTTACAGAACATGTCGGCTCGCTTGTCTCATGAATTACGCACGCCAGTGGCGATTGTTAAATCGTCCCTAGAAAATTTACAGCTTAGTGAGCAAAGCTCAGAAGATGCACAATATATTGACCGTGCACAACTGGGTATAAAACGCCTGAGCACGATCTTAAACAATATGAGTGAGGCAACGCGCCTCGAACAGGCAATTCAAAGCAGTGAACGGGAAGAGTTTGATATAACGGCACTGCTAGAAGGGTATGTGGCGGGTTATCGTATGACGTATCCCAGCCATGAATTTACCTTTATTAATCAACACGAAGGCACCATGCTTTCAGGTTCGGCAGACTTATTTGGACAAATGCTGGATAAAATAATTGCTAATGCGCTGGAATTTAGCCCAACCCATACAGTTATCAAGGTTACCTTCGGGCAAAGTGGCAATCATCATTTACTCACGATCGATAACGACGGTCCGCCTTTACCACACGATATGCAAGACAAGCTCTTCGACTCAATGGTTTCAGTGCGAAGTGAGCATGGCTCTACTCAACCCCATCTTGGTCTAGGATTATATATGGCTAAAGTGATAGCTCAGTTTCATGGGGCAGATATTCAAATTGAAAATCGACTAACTGCAGACGGCGAACATCTTGGTGTGCGCGTAACCCTTACCTTCTAGGGGATATCAATTAGCGTTGTTGCTCTGAGTCAAAACAGGATATAAATCTGGGTGTAAAAAAGGTGCCATAGCCAGCACTATCGCGTGAGTATAATTACCTTCTCGGGTCGCATTGCCATTAGTGAGTAAGCCAATTGCTCCCCCTTTTTGTTTGATATTTTGCGTGTTAAAGAGTTTGTCCATTAATGGCCCTAATTCTTGCCCGTCAGCCAATGCCTGATAAACAGATTCAGGAATGGGCATAATCGCGCCGCGCCCAATTGATTGGCGTTCATGGTTTGCTATAACAATATAGGCAAATGTGGCAGGCCCATATTCGAACTTATCCACACCGCCTTCCATTGCTATGTAAAAATCGGCTTTAGCATTTTCCTGACAAAATTTGACTCGGTTAATTGCTCCAATACGCGTTTCTTCACTGGTCATGGGTTGTTCTGCCACGTTAGACGGGGCGTGCATACCCTGACAGATCACATTGCGTTCTGGGTAGAGCATAGCGATAGCATTTTTCGCTGCGTTAACCTTTACAGGATTTTTAGAGCCCACGACGACATATAATGAGGTGGGTGTTTCAGATTTGGTCACAGTAGGTTCCTTGGAATTTCAGGCCGATGGGGTTTTATGAACAATACGATATTGTTGCGCGCGATAAGCCAAACAATTGCGAATAACATTGTGCTAAAACGATTTTTGCATAGCAACCTCTTATTAATTTATATCGGGTAAAGTGCGTGCGATACAAAGGGTAAGAAAACATTATCAAGCCATATGCCCTTGCAGGTATAACAAATACATCCTTATATTGATTTTTTTGGGTTAACTATTTAAAACAAAAAGTATGCTGTAGTGCGTTGGCAACGTATGGTGCAATGGGATAAAACTTAGTTAATAAGAGCGGTTGTATTTATGAAGTTACATCACTTACCAGGCTATATTCAGTCTATTTATTTGGTTGAGTATCCCAATGGCCTGATGCTGCTTGATGGATGCACTCGTGCGGATGTAGATACCCTAAAAGCATTTATTATCAATGAGCTTAACCGTCCTTTTACTGATTTAAAAACCGTGATGGTGACCCATATGCATCCTGATCACGCTGGCGCTGCGCATGAATTGCGGCGCTTAACTGGATGTAAAATTGTATCTGCAGATGCAGAACATTCTTGGTACAAAGGTGTCAGTGGTTGGTTAATGTACTTAACGGATATTACGCTGGCACGTTGGGTCGCAGGGCGGCTGGGGCGTCAACGTAAAAGTTTGTGGTACGCTAAAACGCTAAAACCCGATATAAAATTAACTGACAAGCAAGTTATCCCCGGATTTGATGAGTGGTGTGTTTTTGAAACGCCAGGGCATACTGACCGAGACTTATCTATTATGCATATGCCGAGTCGGCGAATGTATGTGGCGGATTTAGTGGTCAAAGTAAAAAAACGCTTTATCCCACCCTTTCCGGTTTTTTTCCCAGAACTATATGGTCATTCAGTTGAGCGGCTGATCGACATTCAGCCCCATTCGTTATTACTTGCCCATGGCGGTGAAGTACAGCTTAATGATGAAGACTATGCGCATTTACGCTTATGTGTACCCAAGGGGCCACAAACACCTTGGCGTTTCGTTAAAGGCAAGGTTAAACGCGCGTTGAAAATTAAGAAGGCGAGATAGTCATTTGATTCAAGTCACGTCACGTTATAAAAAAGTAAGGATTCGCAAAATATCCGCTGGAAATACCGGTATTGCCTAATAAAAAGCGGGTATCGAGTATTTGGTCATAAAATGAAAAATCACCGACTTGCACAAAATCCCATGTTTGCTGTGTTTCGAGCTGTTCTAAGCGCAGGTTTTTGCTTTCTTGCTCTAACTTAGCCTGAGCATTATAACCTTCCAAACAGCTTCGAATAAAAATTCGAGAGCGCGTTTATTACCAATGGGCGGGGATCCTAAGTTATGTGCTTTAATCACCTATCTGTTCAATTGAGGTGCGATAAAAGGATAATAGTCATAATAACCCAGTAAAAATAATGGTATATTTTTAGTATTCCATGAATTTTACTCATAGGTTGAAAAGCCAATGCTTGAACGACATCACTTAGCCATTATTCATGCTGTGGATAAACATGGCACGCTAACCGAAGCTGCGAATGCCTTGTATCTCACGCAATCGGCGCTGAGCCATGGCATTAAAAAACTAGAAGCGCATTTGGGGGCACCAGTATGGCAAAAGGACGGTCGCCGATTGCGCTTAACACAGGCGGGACAGGGCTTATTAAACTTAGCGAATCGCGTATTACCGCAATTTGAGCACAGTGAACAGTTGATTAAACAAATTGCCCAAGGGCAACGAGGCTCGCTGCGTATTGGCATGGAATGTCATCCATGCTATCAGTGGTTACTAAAAGTCGTCGCGCCATTTCTTAATCAGTACCCTGATGTGGACGTAGATGTGCGTCAAGCATTTCAGTTCGGCGGTTTAGGCGCATTACTTGGTTATGATATCGATATGTTAATCACCCCTGACCCATTATTTCAAAAGGGCTTAGAGTACCTTCCCGTATTTAACTATGAGCATGTTTTAGTGGTAGCGCATGGTCACCCTTTAGCAAACCAACGTTTTGCTAAGCCACAAGATTTGAATAACGAAGTGCTGATTACCTATCCAGTTGAAGCGAGCCGGTTAGATATTTTCAGTCAGTTTTTAACCCCAGCAGGGGCAGGGGTCAAAAGGCATCGAACCATTGAAACAACAGAAATCATGTTACAAATGGTCAGCGCTGGACGCGGCGTTTCTGCCTTGCCAAAATGGCTGGTGGAACAACACCAGAAAGACTTACCGATAGTCCCGGTCAGATTAGGTCAACAGGGTATTTTTAAAGACATTCATGTGGGCTTTAGAGCTGGCGAAGCGCGCCCTGAATATCAGAACGCATTTATTGAAATGGCTAAACAGACCCGCAACTAAGTATAGCGAGCCGGTTACTTTTAGTCTTTGTGAGTTAGACGTAAAATACACTCAACAATTTGGTCTCTATCGTAAGGCTTGCCCAAATGTTCGTTCATGCCCAGCTGCAAATATTTCTGTTTATCTTGCTCAAGTACATTCGCGGTCAAAGCAACAATAGGTAAACTCTTCATGGCGAGATCTTGCCGAATAACTTTCAGGGCGTCTAACCCATCCATAATGGGCATGTTGATATCCATTAAAATAATATCAACATGATCTGCGCGCGCTAGTTCATCAATACAGTGCTGCCCGTCATTGGCCGGGATCACCGTTGCACCTTCTTTGATTAACAGTTCACAAATGATTTCTTGGTTGATCATGTTGTCTTCGGCAACTATTACCACCAGCCCATCTAAAGTGGGCTCTAGGGTGTTGGTCATGGGAATAGTGTCATTGCCCTCGATAATATGAAACAACTCTTCATTACGGCACGGTTTGCTCAGAATACGTTCAACGGTGAAGTGCTGAGTCATGCGGGTGATGCTTTTGCCATCATAAGCAGTTAATACCAATATTCGACTGGTGATCTTTTTTTCTAAGTGCTGCAAGCGAGTCAAAAATGCAAGGCCGCCCATTTGTGGCATTACCCAATCGAGTAATATAACGTCTGGCTGGTCTTCCTCAATTAATGCATCAAGGGCATCGTTGGCAAAGTGATAGCCGCTAACGGTCGCCCCCATGCTCGTTAGTGCGTGTTCGAGCATTGTTAGAGAAATAGGGTTATCGTCAATAACCATAACCCTTTGAGGTTTTGATAATTTTTTAGGGTGATCTGGTGCGGTAATAATGAGATTGTTCAGCTTCAATTTTACTTGAGCGGTGAAACAGCTGCCGATACCTAACTGACTACTTGCGGTAATTTCCCCCCCCATTAACTTGCATAACGCTTGGCTAATAGACAGCCCTAAACCGCCAATAACGTTTTTCTGTTTGCTTAGTGGCTGACCCTTATTGAACAGTCTAGATATGTCATCATTGCCGATGCCAGAACCTGTGTCGGTCACCATAAAGGTGAGTTGGTATTCGCTGTTAATTAACGAGGTAGGTTGGTCTTGTTCAGCACTCATAATCAGATGAATATGCCCGCTGCTGGTGTGCTCAATCGCATTAAGGCACAAGTTGAGCATGATTTCACTCAGTCGTCGACTATCGCCGATCAGATCGCAATGCACGGTATGGGGAACAGTAATATTAAATGCTAACCCTTTGTCTTGTGCTTCTTTAGACAGCATAGCGTACAAGCCATCAACGACCTCATGCAGTGAAAATGGAAGCTCGACTAATCGTAACTCACCTGATTCCAGTAGCGCGTAATCTGATAAATCACCCAATACTGCATTCAAATGTTGGGCGGATACATTGATTTTGCGTAAGTAATCCTGTTGCTTAAGGGATAGTTCGGTCTGCATACATAGATCAGTCATGCCGATAATACCGTTTACTGGCGTGCGTATTTGATGACCCAGCGTCGTCATAAACTGGGTTTTGCCCCCCAGCGCTCGTTCTGCGGTCTTTTGACTATCAAGCAAGGCTGCTTGAGTGCTACTGAGTTGTGCTTGTTTATTGGTCAATTCTTCAGCTTGATCCAAAAAGCGTTGATGCAATTGCCTATGATGGATCAAACCTGAGCGCAATAAAAAGCTGACAAGCAAACAACCTAAAATAGCGAGCGTTAAATAAACATAATGAAACCAATCAACAGGTTGTAACTTAGCATTTGGCGGATAAACCCAAAGCTGCCATTGCTGACCAAGAATGTTAAGTGGTACATTGAGATTTGGAATACCTGACTGCTGGGTATCATTTATGGGAATATCCGCCAGCATTTTATCATCGGGATAAGCATAGTGGTTGTGTTCATGATCTTCTAAAACATAAGCGTAATTCTCATTATAAAGCTCTTGGGGCAACGCTTGCGTCAAAGAAGCAACTCGATGCGTTGTGATTAAATACGCGCTTTCGTTCTGATTATCTGGGCGAGTTATAGGTTGAACAATAACGAATATTGGAAGTTTACCTTTGGCCGTTGGCGAAAGAATAATAGGAGAGACAATTATTTCGTTACGAATGCGTGCTTGGGCTAAAAAAGGGGTAATGTAATCGCCAACGGTGGAGCCTGGCAGTGACAGACCTATTTCAGCTGAAAAATGAAATCGAGGGATTTGAATATCACTCGCTTTTGCAAAGCTGAGCAAATACATGTCGTTAACGTCTTGGGGTTTTGGGTATACCAGTTGGACAAAATGTCTTAATTCGGGTTCAGCTAGAGCCGCATTGCTACTGATCGCTTGAGAGAGTTTGCTACTGCGCGAAATCGTTTGTTGTAATGCGATATCGTACCGAGCAACAAATTGTTGAAGATGATGTTGGGCATGACCAAGTTCTTGGTCACGATAAGTTGATACGCCCGTATTAAAAAGCTGTAGTGCAATGATACTTCCAACTACAAACGTCAATATAAAAACGGCATTAGCCATTCTACCACTAGCAAGATACTTCATTCCATGTCACCCACTTCAGCGTAAAATAATTCAGTTTCGGGCAGTTCATTTGCCTCGAAATACCGATATTGAACCGTACTCCTCGGATGACTAAATATCAATAATTGTGGAGTAAATTATTCTAACTTCAGGGAATTTTGGTAGAAAAAGGAAAAAGGCAGATATTTCTTTTGAAATATCTGCCGTGGATGTGACACCAAGCCAGGACCAGTGAAACTCAGTATCAAACAGGCAGGATTAATTTAATCTAAATGAGAATTATTTGCAAGTAAGTGTGGGAGATTAATTTAACTATTTTTTAGCTTGGCAGGCAAGCTAACTAGCACGAGTTGTTCACATGCTTATTATTGCCGCCTCTTATTGAAGCAGCAGTAACGAGCGGGAACATAGAACCCAAGTAGAATATGAAATTTCGCAGCACTGAAAGGCAATCGACTCTCCCTAAAGGATGTGCAAGGAAAGCCGCAAACAGGTTAAGCGTGTTTACGGCTAAATAACGTCAAATTACTCGGGTTAAGCGACCAATAAAATAGTAATTAATCCAATTAGACCGCCAAACACACCGCCCCATACGACCAACCAGCCTAAGTGCTTTTTGATCATGGTTTGAATGATCTCTTTGACCATTTTCGGGGTTAACTCGTTTAAGCGCTGCTCGACAATAGACTCAATTTTTTGTTGTACGTCATGCATCACATCTGGCTGTTCAAGCTGACTGCTTAACAGGCTTAAAAAGCGTTCGTCTTGGCTGATACCAATTAACGACTCTTTCATTTTTGCAACGAAAGGTTGTTTGAGCGGAGTAAGCGCTTCAGCCCCGCCAAACATGCCCAACATACTGCCAAAAGAAGACGCATTAATAACCTCTACCAAAGAATCAAATGTTGGCTCTAAGTCGACCTTTTCAAGTACCGGTGCTAGGTCCAACTTAAGTTGTTGGTTATCACTACTTAGAAAACGAGCAATATTTTGCTCAGTGAAAAATTGAGTCATCATCAAATCGCGTATACCGGCTTTAAAATCCTCAAAGCGCAATGGGATAACACCTGAGCCGTAAAGCAACGGGACTCTTTCAAATAGCATATATATGGCGAGCCAGTTCGTGATTGCCCCGGACAAGGCGAATATGCTCACAGTGGTAATAATCGAATTTTCTAACACTAGGCCGAGTATCAGTAATATCAAGGCAACAGCATTGGTTAGCATACTTTTATTCAAGTTCACTCCTTATGATAGCGATGTACACGGTCGCTAAAGACACAAATTAGGGATAGATCGGCGCTATGCTAGCAAGGTGTTAGGCCAAGTGACAACCGCTTTTATTATCGATTTTTTGCACAACACTTGTCATATGGTTTTGCAGTCAGTTAAAGCCTGCTTGTTGAGGCTAACCAGCGGCCCTTTATATTAAAAAAGGGCGCTAGGTCCTTTTTAAAACATCTGTGCGAATGAATTAATTTTTGAAACTGAGTTAGCCCTGTTCCTTTAAATACCGCTAAAATAACGGGTTGCTGCGAGAGGCGACAATACTGAGGAAGTGGACGGTCAGGTTTTTTATGCAATTGGCACTTTGTCTCATGTGCGATCGTTGACGATACGATGAATTAACGTCTCTGATAAAAGCAGTCACCGCAGTTCAAAATGCAATGGATATCTGATTCTTTACTTTACGTAAAGGTATACTTTTCTGGTTGTTCAAAATAATAGAGACAATCATTTACTTACGCCCGAATAAGAAAAAGCACTAATAAAAATTGCTCCGTTATTCACTGCGTTGAATTGAAACGTAAACGAGAGTGGTATCCCTCACTCACTATTACCAAGTTAAAAACCTTCAACGGGTTAGAAAATATGCTTTATTCTCATGTCGTTAAGAATGCACACGTTAACATTTTACATAGCTGAAATTAGCAGTTAATCTTGCTCTCCAAACAACACTGTTAAGACAGATTTGTCGCCATAAAACAGGTTCAATTACCTTCGACAAAAAGGTGATTTCCACCTTAAAAGTACTGAAGTAAAAAAATTGAATAAGCAACATAATCTGAAAACACTGCTCACCTTTATCCTACCTTCCCTCATAGGGTTATTACTGTTTATGACCCCCATTAGTATTGATGGGGCCATTACAATACCCATTGCTGTTGCTTCAAAAGCACTACAAGCCGAAATGGGTAAAAGCATTCAACTTATTATGACCATCATCGTGGTCTTCATGGCCATCGCATCCAGTATTGTTTCCTTGCGTAAACCTAAATTAATACAACAAAGTGCATTTTTTAATGCATTGCTGACGGTCACGCCTTTTTGGTTACTTATGCGGGTGCTTGGCGCTGTGTTTATCGTCTTAACCTACCTTCAAGTGGGACCAGCGATTATTACATCAAGCAATACAGGTGGCTTAGTACTAAATGATTTAATACCTGTGCTGTTTTCAGTATTTTTATTCGCGGGAATGTTACTGCCACTACTGCTTAATTTTGGGCTTCTCGAATTTTGCGGCACATTAATGACTAAAATTATGCGCCCGATATTTAACTTACCCGGACGAAGTGCAATTGACTGTTTGGCGTCATGGTTAGGGGATGGAAGTGTGGGTATTTTAATGACCACAAAACAATATGAATCTCGATTTTATACTGAGCGAGAAGCTGCGGTCATCGGTACCACTTTTTCAGCGGTGTCCATTACATTTAGTTTAGTGGTGATTACTCAGGTCAAATTAGAACACTTATTCATTCCCTTTTACCTAACGGTCATTTTTGCAGGCGTCGTTGCCGCCATTATTGTGCCAAAACTGCCTCCACTACGTTGGAAGAAAGACCATTATATCGATCAATCACCAAGGCATGCTGATGATGAAAGCGTGCCTAAAGAACACCATGTTTTTTCATGGGGAATTGAGCAGGCACTCACCCGAGCAGCTCAGTCTGGCGGGGTAAAACAGGTATTGGTGGAAGGGCTGAAAAATGTTGTCGATATGATATTCGGCGTGATCCCAGTGGTGATGGCTATTGGTACTATTGCGCTGATACTGGCGGAGCACACGTCTCTTTTTAATTACTTAGGCATGCCATTTATACCGTTACTCGAACTATTACATATCCCAGAAGCCAGTGAGGCGTCAAAAACCATTGTGGTAGGATTTGCCGATATGTTTATTCCCTCAATTTTAGCAAGTTCAATTGAATCTGATCTCACCCGATTTGTTATCGCGACATTGTCGGTTTGTCAGCTGATTTATATGAGTGAAGTAGGCGCGTTACTCATAGGCAGCAAAATCCCTGTTAATTTTGCTGAACTATTCGTTATTTTTATCCTTCGCACCCTTGTCACTCTGCCTATTATTGCGCTAGCTGCGCATATCATTTTTTAGAGACTGCGATGATTGAATAGTCGGTATGATTAACGAGCGCAGACTGCTTCAAGGTAAACTTAGCATGTGTGCCAACAGTTGACAGTTATGCTCAACTATTTGCATCTGCTTTACTGAGAAAGAGGTAGTTTAAGAGCGTAGCTATACTTCATTAACTCGGATGTAAAACAGTTCAGTTGCAATAATATTTTTGAGCGCATGTTCGCTACATTAGATTTTTTTCTTCTTGTCGAAGCGTTAAAACTTCATAACCTGTTTGTGTCACCAAGATTGTATGTTCCCACTGAGCAGAAAGTTTTTTATCAGCCGTAATCACCGTCCAACCATCTTTTTTGGTTTTTGTTTTTGCCTTACCTTGGTTAATCATTGGCTCAATGGTAAATGTCATTCCCGTTTTCAAACGTAGTCCTGCTCCTGCCTTTCCATAGTGAAGAACTTGCGGTTCTTCATGCATTTCTCGGCCTATTCCATGTCCACAAAACTCTTTGACAACTGAGTAACCATTGCTTTCTGCTAGGGTTTGTATGGCTGCTCCTATATCTCCTAATGTTGCGCCAGGTTTTACTTTTTTAATACCAGCCCACATGGCTTCGTAAGTCGTTTTTACAAGGCGTTTAGCGAGAGGATTAGCTTCGCTCATAACATACATTTTACTGGAGTCTGCGATAAAACCATTCTTCTCGAGTGTAATATCTAAATTGATGATGTCTCGTGATTTTAGCTTATAGCTGTCACGAGGAACGCCATGACAAACGACTTCGTTTACGGATGAATTGAGTGCGAATTGATAGCCATATTGACCAACGCTTGCCGGTCTCGCGTTTAACGTATTGCGAATAAATCCGTCGACTTCGTTGTTGATTTCCAAAGTCGATATCCCTTCTCTTACGAAGCCGTCTAACATATGAAATACTTCAGCTAAAAGTTTTCCCGACTCTTGCATCCACTCAATTTCTTTCGTTGTTTTGATGTTTACCTGCATACTACTTCACAACTTTTAATACTGTTTCAGCGTTTGCATTTGCCAGTTCGTTCACAATAAGTTCTGAGAAAGTTAAGGTAGGATTTAGTTCTGCTAAACGCCCCATTTTTATCCAAAATTCAGCCTGAGCATTAATAGAACGAGACATGACTTGACAGCTTTTTCGAACTTCGTCGTGAACTTCGTCAGATATTTTTATTATTCCCATGATATACACTATATATACGAAACGTATATCAATCGTATGTTATTGAGCTTTATTTTGCAATCAATCAATCAATCAATCAATCAATCAATCAATCAA
>TARA_R110001632_G_scaffold144723_5_pt1 | contig 25926 bp, 7 predicted proteins | sample TARA_R110001632 | Tara Oceans TARA_R110001632 (sample SAMEA4398266) | marine metagenome | biome: Polar Biome; feature: [SRF] surface water layer (ENVO:00010504); material: water (ENVO:00002006), including particulate matter (ENVO:01000060) such as... | depth 5 m
AATGAAGAAACAGGGACAGATGAAATCAACATCAGCGTCCATGGAATTAGGAACATTAATACACAAGTGGAATTTAGAGCCTGAGCTATTTGCTATGGCAGACGTAGAGCCTGTAACAGGTAAAATGGGTAAGTATATCCAAGCTATGTCTGAACTAACAATGGGCTTAGACTTAGACGAGAAAGGGCTTAGAGAGATGGGTGAGACTGCATACATGCTGGCCCAATTTAAAGAGAACTCTCTTAAGAAAACTACAGCATTTAAGAGTTTTTTAGACAAACCTGAGAACCAAGCGTACTACAAATTCTTGCTTACCTCTAACGGAAAGATCCTGATGACCCAGCAAGACAGAAACGTTGTAGAAGGGTGTAGTTTAGGTATTAGATCGCACGTGGTAGCTAATAAGCTAATCTTCAATGAAGATTTAGAGGCGCATAACGAGAAGGAAATTTATTTTGAACAGTACGGAGTAATGTGTCGTTCTAAATTAGATAGAATTATCATAGACCATGACAACAAGAAGGTTACAATGGTGGATCTTAAAACATCAAGAGATGATGTATATGGAGAATGCACTAAAGTAGCTGATACTGGACTCTTAACTAGAGATTATCATGCCACTGGGTTTATGTATACATGCTTAAGATATTCTTATTACCGTCAAGTTGCATTCTACGAGAACGCACTTAGAGCAGAATATCCTGGGTACGAAATTGAATCTTTCTTGGTGGCCATTGGTACATCGGGAACAGCAGATATAGCCGTATACAAGCTGCCTGAAGCATGGGTAAACAAAGGAATAGAGCAAATTCAAGCCACATTGAAGGAGTACCAAGAACATCAAAGAACACAATCTTGGAACACTAAAATAGGATTTGAAGGGGTAGTAACTTACTAAATATATATGAATGACTAAGCAGATGAAAACTAAATCTTTTACGTACATCTTACCGATGCTATCGTACTTCATAGATGTTAGAAAAAGAAACCTAGTCAACACCTATATTGGGGCCTGGAAATACCCAGACCTTAATAATCATATATTTTTACTCTACAAATTCAATGGAGACAAGAAGTTCATTGAGTATGAAGACTACCTAGAGAATTGCAGCCTATTTCATTCGAAATATGACCCTGATAAAACTCATGTAATGTTTGTGTTAAATGTACCTGAAGACTACCAGGATATATACGACCTGTATAAGGAAGGAAGATATTCAAAGTTTTCGGAAGACTACAAAATACAAATATTTAAATTTCATGGCATATCAGATGGAGAGCATAAAGTAGCCAAAGTACTGTTTAAACATCCTGACCTTAGGGAAGAGTTGGAAGAAAGATTAGGTGTTGATATACCCGAAGACCAGGAGATCTCTTCAGTACCAGATATGGAAATAGAAATGTACTAAACCAAAGTAACCAAAAAAATGAAAATAGCACAGCACACGAACGTCGAGGAAGTTATTGGCGTTCAAAAACAACACAAATTTAAAATCACAGATCAATCTCAGGCTATCATTATGGATAGCCTGATTAATTTGTACTCGGACCCAATTGGTTCGATTGTGAGAGAGATAACTTCTAACTGTATCGATGCAAACCGCGAGAGAGACTTAAAAGTAGATGGAAAAATACCTAAAGAAGAGGGAGATAGCCAACTATTTTGGAGTTCTAAGCAGACAGTATGCATAGAATATGTAGAGAAGAACACAATTCTAGGAATAGATGAGTGTATTATGTTCCATGACCATGGATGTGGATTATCTGAAGAAAGAGTTGCTAATGTATTTACTACATTCGGAGCTTCAACTAAGAGAGATAACAACTATGAGATTGGAGGATTTGGGTTAGGAGCGAAATCTCCATTAGCCTATACAGAGACATTCTACGTAAGTAGTCGTCATAATGGTACTGAAACATATTTTATGTTGTACCGTAATAACGACAACGTACCCCATATGGACCAAGTGTACCAAACCTCAACTGAGGAAAAGAATGGCTCTACAGTAATTGTTCCTATCCAGGACCATTATGATAAGAATAAGTTTAGAGATGCTATAAGTGAGCAGCTTTGTTTCTTTGATAACATCGTATTTAAAAATGTTATTGAATCTTTAGGGAGTGTTACTCAGTATTACTCTAAAGACTCTTCTCGTAGAGTTGTTATAGAAACAGAAGACTATGTTTTAACCAACAACGGTAAAAGTGTAGACTTACTTGTAGGTAAAGTTGTGTACCCTTTAAACTGGGACCAGTTAGATTCAGAAGAGAATAAGTATAACGCTAGTATGTGCATAAAGTTCGACATAGGTGTGTTAGATTTAGTACCCTCTAGAGAATCTATTCGATATACACCTAAAACTATTGCAGCTATTGACGGTAAGCTAAAAGCTGTAAGAGCAGCTTTCGTGAAAGATGTAGGTGAGCAGTACGCGGAGGAAACAAACTACCTAGCGTTTATTAAATCTATAGGTAATATTTCTCAGTCAAGTAGATGGAGCTCGTTAACTAGTAATGATCCTTTGGCAATCAAAGCTTCTATGGTTAACGTTAAGATGACAGACATCCCATTTGCTCCTATACCTAGCATTTCTCCTACTGGTACAACAGGTGCAGGCGCATTCCATAAAGTATTTGATGGTATATACTTTTACAAGATTAGTTTTGCTACAAATTCTAAGGCTATTGGGGGACTCACCCTTTCTAGAACAGAATACAACTCTTATGAGGAGTTAGCTAGAGGTTTGGGAGATCACACAAAGATTTTCCATGTAGAAAACAACTTCAGTACAGCTAAAGATGCATCTTTACTTGTAGATAACACCTCTTTTATAGGATTCAAGGCAGATAAAGATAAATTAGGAGCTAGAGTAGCAAACATTAAAGGTAACATAGGAGATTCAAGGCCCGACTGGCAGAAAACTACCACCTTTAATGCTGTACTTAAGCAACTAAAGTCTTCGGATATGTATTCTGACTATGAAGCAGTGGAAGAAATAGATGTAGAGGAAGAGTTTGGAAGTGTCTTAGACAATAAATCACGTCGTAAGATAAACAAAGAGGTATTTGTTCGTACTGCTGAATTCAAAGCTGATGGATATGTGACTAAGGTTTCATACACTAATCAAGAGTATAAGATTTCAGATCTTCAAGACATGTTACATCCTGTTTCAGAAAATGTGACTCCTACTTTAAAAGCTGTAGTCTATTCTGAAACCAAAGATGTTGATGAGCTTGAGAAGGTTGTTAAGGTTCTTGGTAGTAGTAGAGACTCTTATGACAACGCTTACAACTATTCCTATAGGTTTAAATCAGATTACAGAGTATTAAAAGTATCTAAAGACGTTGCAAAGCAATTTGCTAAGTTGGATGGATTCGTAACAGCCCATGAATTTATGAAAAATCCTACACACCTTCAAAGATTTGCTACCACACAGTACATCAATAAGTTTCTAAAAGAGTTTAAATTTCTACGATGGTTTAGTGACTATGATAAAGATTTGTACAACATGTTTAACGATCTAGACTCGTATCACTCAAATAACACCAACAGCTGTTGGAGATGTGAGAGCGATATAGACCCTATTGTACAAGAAATCATGAAGCTGGATATTCCAGATACCGTTAGATACGATATGGGCCTAGTAGATAAATTAGAAGAGGTGGTAGAATACTCTAGAGGATTAGATTTGTTAAATCATGTAGATTTTAACTCAAAGTCTAGGGAATCTATCTTAGAATTCTTATCTTTAAAGGACAAACTACCTAACACTCAGGAAAGTAAACTAATATTAACCGCTTAAAACAAAAACAAATGAACTACTTAGTAGCAAAAATTACACCGACAGATGTAACAGTAATTATCAATGGTAATCATAAGAGAGTCCGAAAGGATTCTCCTGATTCCTCTGAAGTAATCGAATTAGTAAAACTACATAACGCCAGCAATGTAGTCCAAGAACGCGAAGACATCGTTGCAAAGATAGAAGAGTTATGTAACCCTGCAAAGAAAATTGAATTTAAATCTGATGGAAGGTTTGAATTTGATGGTCACTCTGCTATGTTCCTTAAAGGAACTAGTGACCCTGTGCCTGAATTCTTAGCTAAAAGATTACTTGACTACATATCAAAAGAGCTTGATGTAGAACCCTTAGTTAACTTCTGGAAGAACGTGCTTCTTAACCCTGATAAAGCTGTAAGACAGCAGTTATTTGGGTTCTTAGAGCACAATGGTCACCCTATAACCGACAAAGGTTATTTCTTAGCTTACAAGGCTGTACAAATGTCTAGAAAGTATGACAAAGAAACAGGTGAAGAAATTATCAGTGTTAGTTATGATGAGAATACAGGGGAAAGAATTGAAGAGGTATTGAATCAATCAATGGTCTTCAAACCTTATCACTCAGGCTCTCATGGTATGGTAGTTAAAGTAGGGGAACCTATCTCTATGCCAAGAGAAGAATGTGACTCTGACCCTTATGAAACTTGCTCTGCAGGTTTACACGTAGGCTCTATGGCGTATGTACACGATTTTGGGTATAGCGACGGAGTTATCTTAGAGGTACTTGTATCTCCTCGTAATGTTGTAGCAGTTCCTACTGACTATAACAATACTAAAATGAGATGTTGTGAGTACTATCCAATCGCTATCACGAATGGTAACAATGAGAATATATATCTAGAATCTGATTACCAAGCTATTGACCACAATAACTTGGAAGCTGATTTAGAAGATTATGAAATCTCAAAATTAGAAGCTATCAAAAAGATTGAAGAAGAACTTGCAGAACGTCGCGCTATTGCGGAAGATGTTACAAGTAATTAGGTTGTTTTGATTGGTTGATTGAAGGGGGATTGAAGGTTTTTACTTTCTTTCCCCCTTTTTAAATGTTCCCGTTTGCTATTAACTTGCAGAAGCTATAAAGTACTCTATCTGAACAGCAGCTGTATCTGCCTTAGCAGATATAACATCTATGTTAGCTAAACCTATAGCTCCCCCAAAACCAGCACCAGACTCTGCGTCCATTACAGTGTTTCCAAGTATAAAGTGATCCTCTAGCTCTACTTTTACAAAGTACTCCTTAGCAGCAGTTCTTATCTTTAAGTTTACAAAGTTAGTTGAACCTAAATTTGTAATTCTTAAGTATTTAACTGTTCCATCTGCAAAGGTACCTGCAGCGTTAGCGGTGTCAAATTTAATAATATCTACCCAAGATGTTGGAATGTCCATTATTCTGTGGTCTACCTCATCTACAGTTACAGTTTGTATATTTGTTGTACCTCTATCAGTAGATCCGTCTCCTAGTGTGACTGCTTCAGTCAGTGTTATCGTTAGTGTTGCCATTGTCTATAATTATAAAAATTTGTATTAATCCTAAAAAAAATTGTATCTCGTAGTATGGAGCGTACTCTTCGGGAGGGAAATGTCTTACCCCTACTAAGAGGCCTTTAGCCCACTCTATACCTATTGCTATTTTCATATTTAGTCTTCGTCAAAGTAATTATCCATCATGTAGTCTCCGTATCCATAAGACTGATCAAAAGTCTTTTCTAATAAAGAGTTTGTCTTAGGGATCTGGTTAAGACCTGGGAAAAGTTTTAACGCTTTCCATGCAGGGTGATCTCCTCTATAGTCCTCTTTCAATAGGTAAGATTTAAACCCTTCTCCAAACTGTATAAAATCTGTCACTGTTTTTAGTATTGGGGTGATAGTACCTATTAAATCTGTAAAAGTATCTAACGATGTATAGAATAAAATATCCTTCTGTATTCTACTTAAAAGGTTATTAAGGAGCGTAAATATTCTTTGGTCTTCCCCTTCTTCCTCTCCTGCTAATCCTTTAAGTAGTAAACCTAAAGCCATCAATGTTGCATACATATGGATCTCCTTAAGGTTCTTCTTCATGTTTATCACATCAAGATTATTCTGAACCCCGTCTAGTTTAGTTTTAGACCCTGTAAAGTTATTTACCTGTATCTTAAACAAAGCTTTAAACGTTCCTTGAAGACCTAAATCTAAATACGTTCTGTACCTACCTTTAGTTTTTCTACCTAGCTGGTTATTCATAACCTCACTACTAAGTCTAGTGTTAAATCCTTCAAACATCCATGTTCTAAAGATAGTCAAAAGAAGTCTTATGTCTTTACTTTTAAATTTAATTAAAGAGTTAGGGTCATAGTTACCATGAAGCTTCTTGTTCATCTCAATTGCAGAATTCCTAAAGGAAGTGTACTTGTTACGCGTCTTGTACGTAACATTATCAGAACTCCATTCCACAGAAGATCCAAACTCAGCAGTGTTCCAACTTCCGTCTTCATTGTATGCTTCGTATAGATTTCTTTCCTCACCTTTTAAATTTGTAACAGGTGTATTAAGCATCTTAGAAATAGTAGACAACCCTTGAACTACAAATTCAGTTGATTGCTGAATCTCCATAGGATCTAGCTTACTTAAAAACTTAAGTCTACTCTTAGTTGCAGATTTACCTACACCATACTCAGCTTCTCTCATTTCGAATAACACTCCCATTCTCTGCATAACGTTAGCAGCCTTAGAAGTTCCTGATGATACTGAAGATTTAAGAATAATCTTAAATGCTGTTCTCATGTTTGAAGCAGTAAAGTCTTCTTCCCCTGCTGCGTGTATGTTTGAAGCAAGTACCCCGAACCCAACGTTAGCTATACCTGCAGTCCAGTTCCAACCTAATTGCTTAAGTTGAGTATAGTTAAGAAGACCTCTCATTAGTTTGTTAAAACTGAAAGCTTTAATGTCTAATCCTTTAAAGGATTCTTCCATTGCTTTTTCTTTCGCGTTAAACTCTTCCTGAGTTATTTTCCCTTCATTTAAACTTTCCTCAAGTTTTTTGTAATCAGCTCTAAGTTGTTTAGACTCCTTATATTGCTTACGCATTTTAAAGCTTAGATTACCTGGAAGCTCTAGAGTAGTTTTCTGAACCTCTTCTCTAACCTTTCCGTACATCATACCGTCTTTAGCGTATGTAACAGCCTCAAGTATACTTGCAGGACTGTTCTTTGTGTAAAGTTTTTTAGCGCTATTCGGTCTTGTTTTACTGTTACCTCTGTTATCTTTAATTGTTTCTACAGCGTCCTCTATAGTACGGTGAAGAAGGTTAATAGTAGGTTCTGCTGCAGCTTTGGCTTTATAATTATGCGCCATTGACCCAAACATAGTAAGAACTCTCTCAATGTCAAATGACCTGTCATTAAGTTCTACTTGCTCATGCATAAATCTTCTAGGGATTTGAGGCATAATTTTACCTTTAACGTCTCTCTGTGCTTTAGTCTCTACTGTTCTTCCTTTTAGCGTTTCTGTATCAGAAGCTAATAGTGCTGAGTAAACTCCTACTCCGTTCCATGCTGCTTTCAATGCGGCCATACTTCCTTCTCGGATGTAGGTCTCAATAAGATCTTTCTGCACTACAGGGAAGAAGTTAGCGGATAGTTGATGTTCATCTACCTCAGGAATGTAACTCTTATACTCATTCATCTTGTTAGAGTAGTATGCGTAGAATGAAGATAAAGCCTCACTACTTTCTATAGTTTTAAAATCACTATTGTAGTAAGTACCTCCACTAAAGCTAGGTCTAGGAACTTTTATAGTCCTTTTCCATCCCAGTTTACCTGAGTCTAGAGTGGTGGTTTTAGCGTTATCTCTGTGTGCTAAGTATACAGAAGGATCGTTTCTTCGTACCCACCCTTGTTGCATAATTCCCACTGTCTCCATTAGAGTTTTACCTATGATAGGCTGAATAACACCGTCTGCAACATCTGCAGATAGTTTATTATTATATGCCTCTAATTCTAATTTATAGGTCTCAACTTTCTTTTTGGCTTGCTCAATCAGTGTGTCAGCAGCATCTTCTCCTAACTCTTTCTGAAGGTATGCTATATACTCTTCAACTGAGGATGCCTCTTTTGATGTATGTCCTTCTTTTTCCCAGAATCTTGTATCAATAACAAGCTCCATTCTATTAGACTCCATGAAGTATTTTCTCCATGCATTAGCCATAGCGGTTTTCTTGCTTTTATTTGAAGTAGCTAAACCTTGAATAGTTGTAAGCTCTTTATTTAATTTCTGTCTAAGGGCTATAGTATCTTTGTAATACTTATCTGAGTATTGAGACACTAAGTATCCTGAAGGGTTTCCGTCTGAATCTTTCTGAAGCATTATAGACTCATCTAAACCTAAACGCTTAAGCTCCTCTTTGAATTCCTTCATCTTACCCTCTAACTCTTTCTGGTCATTTAGGGCGTTATCTGAGGCTGCTCTGTTTATGTCTTTAAGTATAGAATCAAAGGTTCTAATCAAAGGACTCTTGAAATCTGTCAAACCTATAAGGTTTGATATAAACCAATTTTCCTTATCTAATAATAAAACACTCTCTCCAGGGTTAATGATAGACTCATTAGTGATTGTTTTAACTTGCTCCTTAGCGAAATTTAGTCTCTTAGCCGCTAAACTTGTCTCCAGTCCTGCCGCCACTGCTCCTATCTCCTCAAGTATTTTACGTGTAGGGTTGTTTTTATTACTAGCTTGACTGTCCGAAAGAACATGTCTAGTAGAATTAGTGTAATCCCACACATCTGCAATGTTTGATGCATCTATAAGTTCGTTAGTAGAAATATTACTTCTATCTAAAATACTCTCTGCCCATTTAAGCTGCTCAAGAGCTACGTGTCTAATAGTTGCTACTGTCGCATTGTCTGATACTCTTTTTATATCATCCTCTAGTCTGGTGACTTGAGAATCAATATAGTTTCTAGCATTTAATGACGTTGCAGATGTTTTACGTCTCTTAAGCTCTGCAATTTTAGCAGTAAGATTAAAAGCAATCTCTTTAAACTCCCCTTGAAGGTTGTCTGCTAAATCCAAATTAGCTACATCAATCATCCCATCTATACCATTAGATTGAGAATTGATTTCTTGGTGTAGGTGTAACTCAAAAGAAGCTAAATCATTTCCAAATATTTCTTTAACCTGCTCTAGAGAAGCTTTTTCGTAATCCTTATTGTGTTTTTTAGCTACCGCTAGTAAAGACTCCCAGCTAGTATTCTTAGGAAGGTTAGTAGGTAAGCTTTCTTTTGCGTCCTGTGCACCTGAAGCAGCATTAATTAACGCGCTCATTGGCATTCTTACCGCAGATCTTGAAGACACATCTATAGATACAGCTGCTCTTGTTATAGCAGTGTACATCCATTTCTTAAGGTCTACAACTTGTATTCCCTCCGAGTTAACACCGTCCCAGCTCTGGTCCACAAATACCTGATCCCATTGAGATCCTTGCGCTTTATGAGCTGTTATAGCATATCCATAGTAAGCTAATATTACAGACCTAGGCAGCTCTAATCCTTTACCGTTTTCTTTAGGCTTCAAGTAAGGGGCTAATGCTTCTTCATTAGCCATCGCCTTACTTCTGTTCATACCTTTAGTGTTTTCAGAGAGGAAAGCAGAATGGTACAAGCTCGGAGCTTTACCGTCAGGAGATAATAATATAATATTACCTATCTCATCCTGTATAGGGTGAAGGGTTACTTTATTATTGTATCCTATATGTATAGATATTGGAGCTCCTAGTACAGTGTAGGTTTTATCCCTAGCCTCGCCTATAAGCTCACTATTAAATACTCCTACATTTCCACTAGTGTCTCTCTTAGCGTCTCCTGAGTTAGAAACAGAAACTAATACTTCTCCGTCTTCTATTACTTTTCTGTCTGCTCCGTATAAAGATACTCTAGCAGCATTATTGAACGCAATCCTGTTAGGATTAGTTTGAGAAATCATCATTACATTCTCTCCCTTATTTAACTTCTCTAGCCAAGCTGCTTGAAAGCTTGCTGGGGATCCATGTCTTGTAAAGTCTGGAACACTTTCTGAAGGTAATACATTCCTCTTAAGGTTTCTTATCGCTGTAGCTACTGCAAGTACAGGACTCTCTAAAGCTTGACGCTTTACCTCTGTAAGTTCTATGTTTTTATCTAAAGAAACTCCACCGTCAAACAGTTTAGGGTTAGCACTAACTGGAGGTAATTGAGCACTATCTCCTAAGAAGATTGTACGCATACCCTTAAAGTTAAGTCTATCTACATGGGCCAGCATTTCTGAATCCAACATAGACGCCTCATCCATAATATGAACAGTGTCTTTTGTGTCTTTAGGATCTGAAGGCTTGTAAATACCTGTCTTTTCGTCGTAATGTGTGAAGTACTTATGATTAGTCATAACAGCTTCTCCTGGTACAATTCCATCTAGCTTTTCTCTCAATACTTGAGCAGCCTTATTTGTAGGAGCAGTGATTACTACACTTTTCCCTTTGGATATAGCGTAATTGTAAATGTTCTCTACTATAGTGGTTTTCCCTGTACCCGCATAACCTGCTAATAACATTTTATTAGTAGCTTGGAATCCGTCAGCTTGTATGAAATCCGAAACCATCAACAGTGCTTTCTCTTGCCCACTTGTAAAAGTAAGAGGAGTAGCTCTAAGTGATAATATGTTTCTATCGGCTCTTGGGTTTTCCTTTTTGAAGTCCGCACTTGAAGCGTCCTTCTCTCCGTGCATCCACCTAGAGAATTTCTTAACATTCTCAGGCATAACCTGAGGAAGTTTCATCTCTATTTTAACTGTCTTTTCAAGTATAGCCATAGAGGTGTTACTCTCTAGCTCTTCATTATAAGACACTGCTACAGGCATAATACCTAACCCCACCACCTTTAGTCTAGGGTCTAGTCTTTCTGCTAGTAATCTGTACATGTTAAGCTGATTGGTCCATTTCTCTTGGTACCATTGCTTATTCTTACCTTTAAATGATCCGTCTGGGTTTATTTTAGAACCGATACCGTTACGAACAGACTTAACATCATATATAAGGATCTCCCCTTTAGGATTAATAAGGATTAAATCTGTTGTACCCGCTACTCCTAAGTCTAAAGAACTTAAGATTATCTCGTCTGTAACGATTTTGAATCCTTTCTTGTCTAAGTCTTTCTTAAGTGTTTTAATAGAGTCTGCTAATCCGCCCTCTTCATTTAGTACTCCTAAAGGAAGATTAGGAACATCCCCTTGTAGAGGAGTTCTTCCTGCAAATATCATTCTAACCGCAATATCTACTGAGTTACCAATACCAGTTGAAACTTCTCTCAACTTGTCTGACCCTGTAAACTCCTCGTGTAGATAGAATGATGACACTCTAACTAGCGATTCTTCAGACTCTGAATGCTTATAGCCTTCCTGGCCAACTAACACTACTTTATCTGAGTTAGTCTTAAGTACAGCTTCTACAAGAGTCTGAGCTTCCTCGTTAGCTTTGTCTACTGCCTCTTCTCTAACTTCTTTCTTTAGAGTCTCCACTACTTCAGATGCTTTTGGGCTATCCTTAGGTAGTTGTTTAGGTAAGGTGAGAGAATCCCCATCACCTAGAGCAGACGTTAAGCCTTCTAATTTATTTTTCTTAGCAGTTTCCTGTTTTTTAAGATCTGTTACATAAGCAAAAGACTCTCTTAAAGCATATTCCAGTAAACTTTTTTCGTTTACTGTGAATCCTAAACCTGCTGAGAAGGATCTAACAAGGCTAATTACAGCGTCTGTTATCTTATCTAGAAGAGACTTATTTCCTGAAGCTTGAATACCATTTAAATACTTTTGGAACACCTCACTTGTTAAGGCTCCCGCAGTAAATTCTCTCTCATTAGATAATAAATATGTTATCTCTTTAAGTTCACCCTCTGTGAAATCTTCATTGAATGTACGCTTCACGTACCCTTCAGATGCTTGTTTCCATAAAGCGTTATTAGCAGCTTTGAATCTCTTGGCTGCTGGAGAAGTGTCCTTACCTAGGATAGCTTCATTATAATACCCATGCACAATTTCATGCATAAGAATGGTCATCTTCTCATTAACCGTTTTAGCCTGAATCCTACTCTTATCTATAAGAATTCTTTTTTTATTGTTGTCGTATGCAGCTAATATAGGAGATCCTACAGCAGCACCTAAGACTTTACTATCTTGAATTCCTTGGAATTCATTTATGCCTCCTTTGTTAAGTAAAGCTCTAGCTAGCACCACTCCTGTTTCAGAGCCATGGTCAACTATTAACCCTAATGCAGCTTTTAACTGCTCGTTACCGCCTAAAGTAGCATCAAATATATCTATTTGAGTCACTGGGCTTGGAGTAGCAGTAGTCGTAGTTGGCGTATTTGCTGTCCTAACCTGCACAGAAGGTGTTGTAGCTGCAGGGACTGGAGCTACTTTAGCTACAGTAGCCTCTTTAACGGCTTTATTACCTGCAACATAGCTTCTAGATTCTCCTGAAGAATCAAACTCTAAGCCTCTTTTTGAGCCCTTTAAGTCTATCCTTTCATACTGCATTCTTCCTCCACCATTATCTATGATTCCTAGGTATCTGAAGAGTTGGTGCTTTTTACCATCTTTAACTGATATGTAAGCTTTAGTTCCGTACTCTACTCCTCCTTGAGGCATTTTAATTTCTCTAAGTATATTCCCAAACTCTTCTGGGCGCTCAGTCATCTCTTCAATTGAAGGTAAAACTAATCCTGTAGTGTCGCTATCTCCTAATTTACCTACTCCTGGTGTTTTTACATCAACTTCCGCTGCATACCAAGGGTAATGTTGGAACATTTGCTCTACTATAGATGCATTACTTACAAAAGAAAGTGCGTCTCCTTTAAAGTTAACATCTTTCAGTACCTCAGTAAGCCCTGATCCCTCTATAGCTCCAAAAGGAACTACTCGGATAAAGCTGGATACAGTCTGGTTACCTCCATTAAGGTAAGCCATCATAAGTAATCTTCTACCTAATCTACGAGCCTCTGCGTTACCTCTAAATAGAGACGCAAAACCTCTTACAAGGTCCATTCTGTTTAATTCACTACCTACAGAACCGTTAAATCCTAAAGAAGCAACTCCTAAAGTTTTATTTGTAGGAGAGAAAGGAGTTAATGCCCCTAAGAAAGGGTTATTTTCTCCCCAGTGAGACTTTTTAGCTTTACGAACTAGGGCTGCTATATTGTTAGACCCTCGGAATAACTCTTGTCTAGCTGTAAGTAATGTTAAAGGGTTACCTTCTCTGTCTAAATGACCTTCAAGTAGAACCTCTTTAACTGCGTGTGACCAGCCCATAGAAAGGACAGAGTCAAACACTAATTTCATCTGAGCTTCTCCTACGGTGTTTAGTGAGGAGTTCTCTATAAACGTTTCTTCTATGTTCTCAAGAAGAGGAGAGGTAACTGGATACACCTCATCGAATAGGTGCATCATGTTAGACAAGGTTTGACCAAGTTTAACATATTGCCTAGAGGATAAACTTGCTATTCCTGTAAAGCTGGTATTTTCTCCTGCTACAAGGTCTTCTATTCTACCCATCTGCACCTTAGCAGCATAGATTGAAGAAGTAAGCCCTTTAGTAGTTGTATCACTTAAAGGTTTTCTAATTTTATTTAACTTGTCTGAGTATGTTTTAAACTCTTGGAACTTTCTCAGGACTGCTATCTGCTTTAAAGCGTAGTCAAAGTGAAGCTTTCCTGCCTCTTCTTCTAAAGACTCATCAACCCCTGAAGCCATCATGGCACTGATCATATCGTTATTTTCAGTAAGCATCTCACTTAAAATGTCTGCTCTAAATAAGATCTTATCTGTGTTGAATTCGTTTAACAGAGTGTCTAATACCTCTCCGTCCAAGCCTGCCATAGCAGTAAACTTTTCAAGAGTTTTTGCGATAGCTAAGGATTCGTTATCAAATGAAGCCTCTTCAGAAATACCTTTAGCTAATAAATCTAGCTGTCTTGAGTACTCCCACATTATATCTTGAGCCATAAACAACCCGATAGTACTAAGACTTACACCTCCATGAGCCATAAGTGTACCTACAGGTAATGTAGACATGTTAAAGTTAAGTTTCCCTGGCGTAGGTTTATTAGCATTATCTATTGCAGCATTTGCTATAATATTTATAACATCAGAAGAAGACCTAGTTAATTCCTTGCCGTTTTTGACATACACTGATCTATTCTCTTTTGAAAGACTACTAAAAACAAGCTTCCCTCCAGACTCATGGTGCATACCTTCAATAGTGGTAGCTACTGTTACTCCGTCAACAACATGTCCGATACTAATATCATGGCCTTCCATTATGGAATCCATAGTAATAGCCTGAGCAGCAACCCCAATTAAGGTTTGCCCCATTCTCTGGGTAATGTTGTCGTCTATTTGCTTTCTTCTAGAAGAAGGGCTTTGTAAGGGTTGTCTACCTTTACGTATGTTATCTACCTGATCTGCCAACAGCTCTAACTCAGGGTCATCAATACCCTGACTCATAGTTTTGTACACATCTTTATTAGAGGTCATTACTGCCCACACAATATCATAATACTCTGTTAAGAGTCTATCTTCCTCGCTTTCAAATTGCTTTTCTCTGAAGACTCCTTTCACATTACCCTCTGCATCCTTATGTACTACATATTGAGCAAAATAAGAATTAAGAACATCTACATCAAAATCACTACCCATTTGAGCAACCATCTCATCAGGTACAACTGCAGTGATTTCCATATCCTTAGGAAGGAATCCTACAATCTCTAATGGCATTGCAGAAGCATGGTTCTGGAATGGTATACGGTAACCCATAATCTCTCTTACAGACTTAGGTACTTTAGTCGGGTTAAGGAATAGTTTTCCGTTCTTCTCGTTTTTGTACAAGAACACATACTCATTGCTACCTTCCTTGTAAGGCTTACCATCTGTGGTAGCCATTATATCCATTTCATTACCTTGGTCATCTCTGTAATAGAATTTAACCATGATCTGTCCAGGAATAACTTCTCCCTTTTCTTCGTCCCATCTAGGTCCTTGAAGACCTTTAGTTTCGTCGAATCCAACAGTAGTTACAATGCTATTTCTAAAGTCTTTATCTGCACTTAATTCTGACCAGCTTGCTTTGTTTTTGTAACCTGCACCTGCTGCCTGGATAAACGTGATTCCAGGAAGTTTAACATTAGTAGTCCCATTAACAATACTCATTAATAACCCCTCTAACATTACTCTAGAAGGTATGAATGGTAATGGCATTAAAGTACTTTCACCTGACTTGTCTACAGTAATCGATAGAATATCATTTAGCTGCCATCCTCTACTCTTAGCTTCTTGTTCAAGCCTTGAGACAAACGCCTGCATATCCACTCCGTGGAATTCTTCTGTACCGTCTTCTTTTTTAAGTGTCTTAACTCCATACTCAGCAAGAATTCGATTAGCTCTGATAGTGTAAATATCAGACATTATATCTTCCTTCTTACCTCTAAGCTCTAAGCCTGAAATTTCCTCTCCTCTAAATTTAAAGGTCTTTTTAAGGGTCCCAGAGAACATAATCTTGTCAAATTGAGATGACATAGATTGCTTTTGAACCTTCTTAATAGGCTTCTCTTGTTGGATACCAAATCCAGATCTGTACAAAGAGAATGAAGCCTCTTTCATACTTGAAGTAAGCTCTGCGGTCGTCATTTCTCCCCACGCATCCATTGTCCCAAAGGGAGACATTTTATCTGAGGTCTCATGCCCTAACCTAGCTACTCCAGAATTCTCCATTGCAATTCTAATTCTATCCATCGCACTGAAGTCAGAGGTAAGGGTAGGTAGAAGAGGTAAAGACATTGACTTTCTGTAGAACCTTGCAAGTTCCCCAGTAGTTCCGTCAGGATGCATTCTGTCGTATATAGGTTTCATAGGTTTAAGTGCGTGTACACTTTCTTCCTCTGTAAACGAATAGAAGTTATTAGTATTCTTTGGGTCTGCAATAGCAGCCTCAATCTTTGCAGACATCTTTGCGTGCAGTACATCATCAATCTGACCAAACGCCAACAAAACATCTATATGTTCTTTTACCGTGGTAAATTCCTGTGCATCTACTGCTTCAATTCCTTCGTATATGTCAGCATAATCTCCAAGAAGACCTTTAAGCTGCTCAAAGTTACTAGAGAATGTGATCTTATCTATAGAAGTTACTGCTGTATACTGCGGAGAAGCGTGATTACCTTGTGCTCTAGGGGCATCTGTCCCTATCAAACGTTTCTGGTAAGCAGCAGCCGTAAGTATAATAGTCTCTTTATGGCTCTTTCCCTTTTTATGTAAACCTGCAGGATCCCCCCCAAAGAGAATCATCTGCTCTATATTGGATATTACATAGTTTATATCTAAATCTGCCGCAGCCTTAGCCACTGCATCTCTACCTAGATCAGCAGAGAATTTATCCATATACTCTGCATCAAGCTTATGGGCCTCTAATCTATTGTTTTTGTATGTAACAATATTTAGCTCTTGCCATAACTCTACCGTGCTATTTACTTCCTTCACTAAGAACTGCTCTACCAACTTCTGAACTTTAAGTATGTTCGCTGGAGTGTTCTTAAATTTAGGGTGGCCTGTAGAAGTCTCTCCGTCGTATAAAGAAGAACCTTGCTCAAACTGGTTTAAGAAAGGGAAGAGGTGGAATAACTGTGCACCTTCTCTGTACCCTTTTTTACCGTGCTTTGGATTTTCTTCAACTTTAGCTTGCATATCAACAACTCTGCTGATTTCCCCTAAAACATAACCCATAACTTTATCAACTAGTCTAGGAGCGATACTCTCTACTCGGCCGTTTTTAACTGTTATGTTCGATAAAACATCCGTCTTAGGCATATCTATTACTTCAGATATACCTCTATCCGCCTTAGTTATACCAAAGAATTTAGCATTACCTGCAGCTCCTGATCTCTGGAACATCCATGCAGAATATAACTCCTGCTGAAGAATACCTTGATCTTTTCTTTTAACTCCAGGCTCTGTTTTTCTGTAACGATTCTTAATACCATCTGTATACTGAATGTTTAGAATCTTTCCTTTACGCCCTGCTTTAACTATCTGAGGAAGAAGTACACTGGTAGACCCTAAGTGAGTCTTTTTTATGTCTTCAACTAAACCTTTAGATTCACTGTCGTTGTCAGCATTCTTGTACATGTTGTTCATAGAATGCATGGTAGTACCTTTTTGGAAAGGGTTTACCGACTTGTTCTCTGTGTCTCTGTAGCTCTTAGGATACATCTTGTCTCCATAGAGTGCTACTATATCCGCTAGTTTTTTAATTACCCCTTGGTAGTTTCTACCTCTAAGTGGGTTGTTCTTGTATATTGCTGAGGAAGCAGTATCATCTTCAGCTACAGCTTTTAACTGTTCTTCTGAAGGTACATTAGTAAGGAAGCCATTAAAAATATAAGACATAAAAGTCTTTTTCGCAGGCTTATCTTTTTTCTTTCCTTTTCTAGTTATCATTGCATGCTCCCAGGTCTCTCCAAATACACCTAGAAATGTACTAGATGTGGATAATTCCTGTAGAACCTCCATAGGGACAGCAATACCTAACTTACTAAGTGTGTCTCCTACAAGGATAAGTGCTTCAGCGCTTTTAGGATTTAAAAGAGCCATTTTATTCGTGAAATCTTCTTCTAACTTTTTAACAAAGTCCGTATTTATGTAAGATTCTCCCTCAGGAGATATTGAGATTAACTCTGAATTCTCCTTTTGACTTTCAACCCAACCATTTACTACACTTTCAGAAGCTTTTGTAGCTCCTGCAGATATTACTCTAGCTTCAAATCCAAGCTTAGTGTCTATCTCATTATACAGGACAGCAATCATATCTATATATGCGCTATTCATCTGTGTAACAAAAGAATTCTGGTCTGCGATAGACAGTTTTCTTACTCTCTTCGCTATAGTAGCAAATACAGGAGAAACAGTTTCTCCCATTTCATCTAAAACAGACAGCTTACTGTCTAGTCCAGGTAATGTTTCCGATAAAGGTCCTATAATTCTATCCCAAGTTTGGTCTAGAGTGTAGAACATAGGTAATCCTAAGAAATTAGTCGCTACAACTAAATCTCCATCTACCTTTTTAGTTCTAGGTATTTTAGAAAGCATGATTTTAACCTCTTTTGAAGCCTTCTTTTTAGGGTCCTCTCTAAATCGAGACTCATCATCAAAGAAAGTCTTTTCAAGGTCAATTCCTCTTTCTCTTACCTGGTCTCTATCTTCTCTACCAGATACAGTTAATCCGTAACTAGCGCTTAATATATCCTCAGTTAGAGTCTCTACTTTACCCCAATTACCTATGATAATATCATAGTCTTTTACAGCTGCTGTATTGCCCTTTTTAATGGCTTTAGTTCTCTCACTCTTAAGGTAAGCTAAAACCCCTCTGAAGGCCTTCTTAGGTGCATGCCCTGCTTCGTGATATAGTAACGTTCTGTATACTACATACCCAAGAGTCTCCTCTTGCTTTTCTGCAGACATATTGTCTATATCTATAAAGATAGGAGACAATCTCTTAACAATATTAGCCTCTAAAGCTACTTCAGTTTCTGTAGGTACATATTCAGGTACCACAACCTCTTGAAGGTCGTATACAAAGAGTTTACCTCCACCTTGAAGCCAAGCTTTTGTGTTTGTAAACTTAACGTCCTCTATAGATTTGAATCCTTCAGAAGCAAGCATAACTGCCTGACCTCCAGCTTCGGTAATTGATAGACGACCTCTGTTTGTTATTTTGAAGGTTTTACCCTTAATCTCTACAATAGCAGACATTCCTTCCGCTATCCCGATGTTGTTTTTTTGTTCTAGACTTCTAATCGTAGTCGTCTTCTTACCTGCAAGTATTTGATTTGCATGGTCAACAGACATTGGAACAAACGCTGTAGGTAGCTCAGAAATCTCCACCTCTGCTGGTGCAGGAGACCTGTCTAGAGGAGCTCCATACGCGTCTAAATCCTCCTCAATACCCTCTTCCATTTCCTTTAAAAGAGCATCTTCACTTTCTTCAATTTCTTTTTCACGTAGCTCTTTCTGATATGCCAGGGTGTCTTGTAGCTCCTTTCTTATTTTCATTAAGATTTGCGGGAAGAGTTTTCCCCACTTACTTTTGTCTTGAGTGTGCGTAAGAGTAGCATTACCTGTAGCAAGAAGCTTTTGTTCTGCGTCAGGATTTTGTTCAAAAGAATCTATTAGTAAATCCAGCATAACAACTTCAGAATCTTCATCCCATTTAGCAGTATCTAGACCTTCTATTTGTTTTCCTAGTTTTTTAGCTTCAGCTCCTGTAGCATTTTGTAATTTTTTTACTAACTTTTTACCTTTTTCGGTAAGACTTAACATCACACCCTTGCCGTCGTCGTACCGATATATTCCTTCAGTAGTATAGTCTAGTTTACTAGCTTGGAACGCTCCTTCTGGTGTTCTAAAAGAAAGCCCAGCTAGTCCTTCAATACCACTTCCAGTTATATTAGTTTTTCTTTCTGCAAAGTTACTTAACTCTGCATTTTCGTTTGTTCCTGCGTATATGTTTATAGTATTCGAGGAAGAAGCCTCTTTCTTCTTAGCTATAGCGAAACTAGGGCTAAATTGAATTACAGGCTGATTTATATAAACATACTCAGAAGTACCTTCATTTGTCTGGAAAGAGTTAGTACCATTAACATGAGTCTCCATATTACCCATTACGTGGGAATTGTAGGATTCTGAAGGAGCAGCATTTATAACCCCTCCTTGAGCAGATAGCTCTACATTTTTATATAGACCCTCTACGTTAATTTGGTTAATGTCAACAGCAGGTAGTTTAGTTTTAAGCAACTTCGCTACTGCATCTCTATTCTCAGGAGCAGTAATGTCTAAAACTTTAGCAATACCATTCTCCTTCTTAAACTCTTCAGTTATATAAGAGGCCTTGTTAGTGTAAATAACTCTGTCCCCTTCCTGAGCAAGTATGATAACGTTACTTTTAGGATTCACATCTAAATACACTGTGTCATTAGGAGTTTTCCCTGTGTTGTCAAACTCAAAGGTAGCTGCGTATGTAATTCTATTTACAAATTCCGCTAACGCTCCTGCATTACTGGTATCAAACGCCATCCCTAAAGCACCACTAACCTCTTTTGCTAGGTCTTTATTTTTTAAAGCCACTACAGCTCCAATAATAGTATCAACTTGTCTATCCTCTAATGTGTTATTCCACACAGGTATAGCCATGAATACACCTTTTTGCTTCGTAGGTAAAATAACTGCTATTCTACCATCAGACGCAAAAGCTTCTTTATCTGCTAATATAACACCGTCAAATGCCTCTCCTTTAGCTGTCTGCCAAATACCACCTCTAGCAATAACTAGGGGTATATTTTTATGGTCAGGCATAGACTCTTTAAGAGGTAAGAATACTGTTTTAGGTATTCCTCCTTCCGTATGGTGCACATTAACTAAAGGTTTACCTGCAGTAACTTCTGTAATAACAGACTCTACAGATTGTCCAGGAGAGCTTACAATTGCTTTACGCATTGTACGAATGTCGTTCTTCTGAATACTCCAGTTATCAATCTCTGCAACTTCCTCTAAAACATTCTTAGACTGCCCTGAAGATAATTCAGCTGCAATCCAATCATACTCATGTAAGAATCCTATAACTTCCTCTACACCGTTTACCTCTGCCACTATCTCAATAGGGATAATATCAGATTTAATTAATCCGTTCTTATCTAGAAAGGTATCGTATGTGTATGGAACCTGTCTCTGGTTTCCGTCCTCATCTTTCTCATATCTTAGGCCTTTCTTATCTTTAGAGATAACTCTTAAGGTAAGTTTAGTTCCTGGTTGGATATGGTTAGGAGATTCTACCTCAGGTACAAGATTTGTATTCTTGTCTGCTGAAATGGTCTTTCTAATAAAGATAGTTCTTCCGTCTGCTAAAGTAACTTCCTGGGAAGTGAAGTCAGTTGCAAGATATGCTAGAGCTCTAGCTCCATCGATTATCTGTGCAGTACGTATACTGATTAAGTTTTTACCTTGACTTGAGTTAGGGGATGTATCCTCCTTAACCTCTTCCTCTATTCTTTCTTGACCTCTCTGTTTGTTTTCAGAGTTTTCAAAATTAATAGAACCATCTAGGTTTACCTCAAAGTTTTTATTTCTAATTTCATTATCTGCTATCCCTGTCTTAGCAGTAACTCTAGAGTCTATCTCTGCAGAATCTGCTTCCGCAGCATTTTGAGTGGACTCTTTATTTATATTTTTTAAAGCTTCTATTTTAGAATCTATGGAGGCAATGTCTTGAGGAGATAAATTACCTTGTTGGAGCATCTTAATGGTTTCCAACTCAGAGACAGTGTTAGCACTGTCTATATAATCTTGTATAGAACGTTGTGCCTCTTCTTCAGCGACTTCTGCAAGTATTTCTGCAGGAACCTCTTCTTCAGCATTATTCAGTGCCTCCGCTTCAGCCATAGCTGCAGCTTCATCCCCAGAAACAGTTGCTTCTTCTTTCTTCTTCTCCTTAGTAGATTTGGTCTTCTTCTCTTTTACTTTATTTTTATTAGCAGTGGCTTCAGCTTTTTCTTTCTTAGCCTTTTCTTTCTTAGCTTTTTTCTCTGCAGCGGCTTTAGCCTCTTTAGAGTTTTTCTTACTCTCTGCTACAAGCTTCTTTCCAGCATTCTTTAAAGACGACGGGTCAGAAATGTAACCATCATAATCATCTACTAGATTTTCAAACCTAGCCAAAAGACCTTGTTTGTATGCCTCTAGCTCTATAAGCTCTTGCTCTTTCGAGCCTCTCTTTTCTAACTGCTCATTAACAATAGAGGACAGTTCAGCTAAGACCTTTTCATGAGTTAAAGAGTCGTCTTCTGCCAGTCTTGCTTTAATAAAAGCAGTAACTTCAGCAGATTCTTTCTTTTTAGCCTTTTTATGGCGTCTTTTAATGTTTTTAATCTTCTTCTGTATATCACTACCGTTCTCATTTGTATCTTGAGTACGCTCTTTATTGTCTTTTGCTTTTTGAGATAGCTCTTTATACTCTTTTTCTAAGTTTTCAAGCTGTACCTCTAAGGCAAATCTCTTAATAGCCTTATCTCTGATGCCAGCAACCCCAGCATCTTCATCGTTAAGAACTTTAAGTTTCTCTAATCCCACTCTTTTCTCATCGATAGCTTTCTGAGTCTTATCCATAGCACGCTCTACAGACTTAGCCATGTAACGATTCATAATAAGAATATCTGAAGCTCCTTCTTGAGTGTATAAAGATCTATGAGCATTGAATTCCTGCTCAAAGTCTGCAGCTATCTGACTAAACTCTCTGGCTTTCTCTTGAGTACCTTCCTCAAACCCTTGTTTAGACGCCTCTTCTGCGGACATATTAGCAACCCCGTCTAGCATATCTGTAAAAGACTCGTAAGTCCCTTGAGATGCATGCTTATATAAGGATTCAAATAGTGATATTTCATTTAAGGCATTGAACTTTTTATCGTCATTACCTAAAGCAGCTGCTTCTTTTGCGCTTTCTAGTTTTAATTTTCTAGCTTTATGGTCTCTTACTGCTGCAATTGTAGCAAAAGGTCCTGAACCAAAAGCCCCACTTAAACCTTCTGTAACTCCTTCATAACTTAGTACATGTCCAGCCCATCTGTCTAGCATTGTACTGTAGTCGTTTTTAAGGTTTCCGTTAGCAACCTCTGCTTTACGCATACCCTCTTCAGTAACAAAACCAGTCCAAACCTCTTCGTTGTATTCCTGAACAGGCTCTAAAAGCATAGCAGACTTTTGAAGAGTTTTCGCTCTTCCTCCAGTAGCCATTCCACTTAACGCTCTTGACGTTTGTGGGCCCTTAAATAATAGGTAGTTGGAAGGTAATTCCCAAAGCATGTTAAGTTTACCCATCTGTATAACTGCTTCCGCATCTATACCTGCAGCATTTCTTGCTTTTTCGTCTACTTCCTCTTTAGATAATTCTGGATACGCTTCTGTAAATCGGTCTGCGTACTTCTCGTAGTTATTGTTAAATACACGCTCTGCCTCTATAATATGCTCAGAGTAATTTTGAGATACAGTAGTAGCCAATGCCCCTGATAATCTAGAGGTCTTTTCAATTCCTCCTGCCTGCTTAAACATTGCTGCAGTAAGCTCTTTAGCCGCCTTAGCTTTTAATCCCTTAGTAAGCATGCTTGAAACTGCACCACCAATAAGTTTACCTGACATCATACCGTAAGGGTAGTATCCTAAAGTAGAACGAAGCATTGACGCCCCATTCTTAGCCCACCAGCCACCGCTTAATGGTGTAGGTTCGTCAGGTAAATGACCTGTATATACTTTAAAGAAGTCAGCTACTCCAGCTTCGTAATTCTTTAGTGCGTCGTTAAATGGGTTAGCGAAATCCCTTTCCCCTGGAGTTTGCCACGCCTCATTAAGAGCGTAATCTGCTCCATACCCTAAAGGTTCTAGAAATGCTGAGGGGGCTTGTGCGATACCTTGCGCAATAACATTAAATGCACGAGCTGTTTTTGACTGCGCTTGCCCAAGGAGTAGGTCCATATCAGCCCTACTATTAGGCTTGACCCCCATATCCTTAAACTCTTCAAGTCTGTCTGCGGAGAAATTCACAGGGGCAGGTCCTTCTGCCCACGTATACTTTTTATTTATATTAGTGATGGATAACTCCATCTCTTTCTGTAAATCACTTTTAAACTGCTGGTCGTAGCCTTCCGCTACTGTCTTTTTGTTTCCCTGCAATGGTAATTTTGGACGCATATAATATATTTTATCTTATTTATGTTTGCTAAGGTACTATTTTATTGTGGGTTAACCTTTAAGGCCCTGTATATAATTTCCTCTAAGGAGGCATAAAACTCATCAGCCCCTCTTATAGTTTTAATGGTTTTACTAGGTATCTCCTCAGGGACTCCGTTAATCTCAAACGTACCTTCAATTACAAACCCTTCAGGGGTGTATGTTAGCCTTGTCTTTATGGATCCTGGAGGTACAGCCTCAAAATAACTACCAACAGCGGATGAAGCCCTGTTGTTTATAGCTCGCTCTAAGTGTCTATCCTCAGTTGAAAGACCTATAGTCCCTCCACCACCTGTACGCAGCATTTGTAGTTTTGTGGAGATTATTCCAGGAGTGTAGTTTTCTACCTCAGTACCTTTAAATAGACTAATAGTAGTATTAGTACCTAACGCTCTTTGGAAATCCTCCTCTGGAATCCTAATTTCAAATGTTTTTACCTTTCCATCTCTAGCTTGACCCTGCACAGTTAAAACCCTTTTCTGGCTTTTATCTTCTAACCCTGTAACTATAGGGTTTTTTGCAGCAGCTATAACTCTAAAGTTTCGTACACCCGAATCCTTTAAATCAGCTAGCTGTCCATCTTTCGTATATACCTCAGCAGTTCCCGAATTAATAAGCGACGTTATTGCGTTGGTTGTTTTGTTGGACTCTGTAGTAGGGATAGGATGCATGTCAAGCTCTATGTCCCTATTCTTAAGGGCAGATACTTTTGCAGCAAACGCAGAATTCTTACGCTGAAGGTCTTCCTCTATACTAGACTGAACATTCCCTAAGTCTGTTAATAACGATTTAAGTTTAGTCCCCTCAAAAGTAGAGAGTTGCCCCTCCTGAGGTCCTGAGGAATTTCTACCAGGCCTGTACGCACCTCGGATAGCCTCTTCTATTGCTTGGGTATTTAAATTACCGTCTACATAGTTAGCGCTTACTATATCGCCAAGAGCTCCGTTATTATTTATAAAGCTAGTGATTAGTCCTTCTTTACCTGAACGAGTTCTCCCCTCTACGTCAAACATTGACCCGTTGTGGTACGCCATGGCAGAACTAGGGTCATTCTCATCTATGTATACACCTTCTGCATACCCGTCGTATATAGAGCTTAAGTACTCCTTCATATCTGGATGAAGGTTTTCGTCACTATTTACTCTATTCTTAGCATCCACAACAGAACCTCCTGGAATATCTAAGTACCCTGTGTCCGCTAAGGGATGGTCTGCATTTACGCTTCTAGAAACAGTTGAAGGAATTGTATTAACATCTTTTTCCCCGTCAGCACCTTCATTAGGTAAATCACTAAATTTGCTTAAATGGTTTTTACTTACACCCGATAGCCTATTAGACGTATCTACTAAATATTTACCCATGTACTCCGCAGGGTCCATCCCTAAACTATTAGCCTTGTCTGACATAAACTGAAGGACTGTTGGATTATTTTCTATGTAGTTTTGCAGGTTTTTGTAAACCTTATTAGCGTCTTTATATCCAACCGTTCTAGTTGCTTGCACCTTTTTATACTTACCCTCCCCTAATTGCTGAGCCTGCTCAGGAGTTATAGGGTTACCGTTTAGGTCTGCGTACGCGTATTCATTAGACTGCTCAGACATAGAAGGGGTATTCTTACCTACTTCTGCTAGCATTTTACTAACCTTAGCTTCTGTTAAGTTAGAATAGTTAACCCCTGAATACTGTCCTTTATCTGCTCCTGGGTATACCTCATCTGCTTGATTTAAGTAGTACTGAGCCATTCCTGGGTCTAATTTAGCTTTCTTAAGTTCTTTAATAAACTCTGTTCTATTAACTTGTTGAGCCTTAGCGTTTCTATAGGTCTTATCAGACGCAGTCTTACGGTAAAGATTAGTAAACTTACCTGTAAGCTTTCCTAAATCTCCTCCAGCAGACTCTATCATCTCATCAATACCTGCATTCAACTGATTTTCCTGTCCCTCTAATATTTCAGAATCTTTGGCTATAAAATTCTCATCGTATAATGCAGAAATATTATCTAAGGTAGCCTCACTTTTATCGTAAGATGCTTGGCGCATTAAATTACCTGTCATCATTTCTTGGTATGGGAGAGGTACGTATTGATAATTCACATCTCTCATTCTACCTAAAGCTCCTGAAAGCCCTTTTCCAGATTTAATTCCCATAATTACGCGTTATTTTTCATGAATTTACCCATCCAATCGTACATCTGTGTACCCATGTTTTGAGTTTTCAAGTTATCCATATAAAGATTAGTACCTGCTGAAACTAGTTGTTCTGCT
>TARA_R110001632_G_scaffold47202_6_pt1 | contig 25622 bp, 23 predicted proteins | sample TARA_R110001632 | Tara Oceans TARA_R110001632 (sample SAMEA4398266) | marine metagenome | biome: Polar Biome; feature: [SRF] surface water layer (ENVO:00010504); material: water (ENVO:00002006), including particulate matter (ENVO:01000060) such as... | depth 5 m
TTGTGAATCAATATAACAATGCCTTATAAAAGATTGTTTTTAAGGTAAGAAATAGCATTTTCTTTATCTAAATTTAGCTGAACAATCAGATCTTCAACAGAGTCGAATTTTTTTTCATCTCTCAAGAAATAAAGTAATTCTATGGTGATGTTTTTACCATAAAGATCTTTGTCGAAATCAAACAGATGAGCTTCAATTGTTTGATGTTTACCACTCACAGTTGGTCTAAAACCAATATTCATCATTCCAGAAAACAATACATTATTAATAGTAGTTTTAATAACATAGACTCCTGTTTTTGGAACTAACTTATATGCTTCCTTTATATCTAAGTTTGCGGTTGGGAACCCTATTTTACCTCCAAGCTTTTTTCCATTAATCACCGTTCCGTTTAACATGTAGTTGTACCCCAAGTAATTATTAGCAGTCTTTAAATTACCTTCTTGAAGCGCTTTTCTGATTTTTGTTGAACTTACAGAAACATCATCAATATCTTGAGCAGGTATTTCTTCAACCTTAAAATCATATAACAAACTATACTCTCTTAATTGATGAATATTACCTTCTCTGTTTTTTCCAAAATGATGATCGTAGCCAATTATTAGTCGAGAGGTATTTAGTTGATTTACCAATATGTCTCTAACAAAATCGAGTGCTGTTAGACGAGAAAACTCTTTGCTAAAAGGATGAATAATTAAATAATCCAACCCCATTTTCTCTAATAATGAAGATTTTTCTTCTATTGTATTTAATAATTGAATAGAAACATCCTTTTGTAATACCATTCTTGGATGGGGAAAAAAAGTTAGAAGGACAGATTTCTTACCTTCTTTTTTTGCAGCCTCAATAAGATCTTTTAATATTTTTTGATGACCAACATGAATTCCATCAAAAGTACCAATGGTAACAACGGTTTTTTCTGTTGAGTTAAAATTAGAAATAGTTTGAATAATTTTCAAAAGAAGATGAATTAAAAAGCAAAGTTACAACTCATAAATTGAATAAATCGACTCGGCGTAAAAATAAGATTTTCACAAAAACAAGCTACACCCCCTTATAATATCACAAAAAATAACGATTTTTATTACACAAATCAAAAAAAATTGTATTTTCGTCACAGTTAACAAATAATATACATTATGAAAAAAAAGATAATATTCTTTGCATTTGTGATGCTTAGCAGTGCAACAATGTTTGCACAAACGACCATTACAGGAGTTGTTAAGGATTCAAAAACGGGGGAAACATTACTAGGAGCTAACATTAAAGTTTCTAGAAAAGCAGTAGGAACAACAACAAACTTTGATGGTGATTTCACCCTTACAGTTGATGATGCACCTCCATTTACTATTGAAATTTCAATGTTGGGTTTTCAAACGCTAAAAGTTGAAATAACAAAAAACAACCAAGTAGTAAGCGCGAGTTTAATAGAAAACGCTACTTCTTTAGATGAGATTGTAGTTTCTGCCTCTAGAACACCCGAGAGGATTCTAGAATCTCCTGTTACAGTTGAAAGATTGGATGCAAGAGCAATAAAGAATTCTACAGCACCTTCTTTTTATGATGGTTTAGAGAATTTAAAAGGAGTAGACATTAACACAAATAGTTTAACATTTAAATCTGTAAATACTCGTGGTTTTGCAACATTTGCAAATACTAGGTTTATGCAGTTAGTAGATGGTATGGATAATTCTTCTCCAGCATTAAACTTTGCAATTGGAAATCTTTTAGGGATGTCAGAATTGGATGTTAATACTGTCGAGATTTTACCAGGAGCTTCATCTGCACTATACGGTGCAAATGCTTTTAACGGTATTATGTTTATGACAAGTAGAAGTCCTTTTAACGATCAAGGAGTAAGTGCTTCAGTAAAAAGAGGATTAACAATTCAAGATGCAGCAGGAGATAATGAGTTCTCAGAATATAATATTAGATACTCTTATGCTTTTTCAGAGAAGTTTGCAGTAAAAGCAACATTATCTGTGTTAAACGGAACGGAATGGTTTGCAACAGATTACAGAAATACGCTAAATGGTGTATATGTCGCTGGAGATAGAGATTCAGATATTAACTACGATGGTTTAAACACGTATGGAGACGAAGTTTCTACCAATATAAACGGTGTTGCTCAGGCTTTAGTTGCTTTAGGGCTTTTTCCGTCTTCAGATGTATCATTAGTGCCTAGTGTAAATGTTAGTAGAACAGGATATGAAGAAAGAGATTTAATGACGTACAATGCACGTAGCGTAAAGTTTAACGGAGCAGCGCATTACCGTCCTTTTGGTGATGATAGATTAGAGATTATTTGGAATTCTAAAATGGGTAGAGGTAATACAATCTATCAAGGATTAAATAGATACAACATTAATAATTTCTTCCTAGAACAACATAGGTTAGAAATAAGAGGAAAAAACTTCTTTGTTAGAGGGTATACTACGAGTGAAGATGCAGGAGATTCTTATGATACTCGTTTTGCTGCAATTAACATCAACAGACGCTGGAAAGCAGACAATGTTTGGTTTGGAGAATATGTAGCAGGATATACGGGTGCAACTATAGGAGGTCTTTTGCCAGAACAAGCCCACGCTGTTGCAAGACAAAGAGCTGATACAGGAAGATTGATTCCTGGAACAGACGGATTTCAATCAGCTTTTAATGATGTAACAACGGATCCAAATTTATTAACTGGATCTAAATTCCAAGACAATACAAAACTATACCACGCAGACGCAAATTTAAATTTACGTGATTATATAGATTGGGGAGATATTCAAGTAGGGGGTTCTTATAGAACGTACTCTTTGAATTCTGGAGGAACTATTTTTACTGACTTTGACGGGCCAATTAATTATAGTGAATATGGTGTTTATACACAATTACAAAAGAAATTTATGGAAGATGATCGTTTAAAGTTAACAGCATCTATTCGTTATGATGGAGCTCAAAATTTTGACGGTAATTATTCTCCAAGACTATCTTTATCATACGCAGCAGGGGAAAATAAAGAACACAATTTTAGAGGTTCTTTCCAAACAGGATTTAGATATCCAACCACACAAGATCAATATATCGGATTAGATGCTGGTAGAGCTTTATTGGTAGGATCTGCAGCAGACAACTTAGATAGATATGTAAGTTTTCCAATCTCTGTTAGTGGAGGAGGACAAGTATTTACAGGTTCTCCAACTGTTCAACTTACAGGAAGAAGTGCTTATGAAAATGCATTTTCAGCAGCATCTGTAATAGGAGGAGCACCAAAGGCAGTAATCACTGACCTAGTAGCACCAGAAAGAGTAACAGCTTTTGAACTTGGATATCGTGGAATTCTAGATGTAGAAGACGCGAAAGTAACAGTAGACTTAAGTGGATATTATAACTCTTATGAAGATTTTATCTCTAACAGAAATGTGTTGGTACCATTATATGGTCAAGCAGGTGACGGTGGATTATCTCTTTTAGCTTTACAAAACGGAGATTTTAAAGCATTTTCTACTTATACAAATTCATCTGCAGACATAACTTCTTACGGAGCTGCAATAGCGATTAACACAAAAATATTTAACGGATTTAATATAGGAGTAAATTATACCTATGCTAAGTTTGATTTTGATGAAACTTCTGACCCTGATTTTGAACCATCATTTAACACCCCAGAACATAAGTTTAAAATGCAATTTGGTAAAACAGATTTATTTAAAAACTTTGGATTTAATATCAATCTAAGATGGCAAGATGAGTATAGATGGCAATCTACTTTCCATGACGCTACTATTGAATCTCGTACAATGTTAGACGCACAAATTAACTATACTGTTCCAGAATGGAAATCAGTATTTAAAGTAGGAGGATCAAACTTAATGGGACAAGAGTATTTTAGTGCACCAGGTGTAGGAGCAGTAGGTTCTCAAGTATATGTTTCTTGGTCAATTAATAACTAAACAAAAAAGAAAAATGAAAAATATTAAATATATAGGTTTGATGCTTTTAGCAGTTAGTTTTTCTGCTTGTGACGTCAACAATGACTTAGATGAAATTGCGGCAGAAGTAGTAATACTTCCAGTAGCAGATGCAGGTACTGCAGATTTTTCAAAATATGTGGCTATTGGAGCCTCTTTCTCTGCTGGATTTACTGACAACGGATTATTTATAGCATCTCAGTCAGCATCATTTCCAAAAATCATGGCTAATCGAATGGCTAATTTTGGAGGAGGAGATTTTACACAGCCTTTAATGAATGATAATATAGGTGGGCTTCTTTTAGCAGGAAATAGATATCCAAACGGAGCTTTTGGACCAAGACTCTTTTTCAATGGAGCAGGCCCAGCTGTCTTACCAGGAGACCCAACAACAGAAACATCGAATGTTTTAGCAGGACCTTTTAATAATTTAGGAGTACCTGGTGCAAAAAGCTTTCATATTGTAGCACCCGGTTATGGTAGTGTAGCAAATGTTCCTTTAGGATTAGCAAATCCATATTTTGCAAGAATGGCTTCTAGTCCAGGGACAACAATTTTGGCTGATGCAGTATCACAAGGGCCTACCTTTTTTACAATTTCTGAAATTGGAGGAAATGATGTCTTAGCATATGCAACTTCAGGGGGAAGCGGATCAGTACAAACAAATAATTTTGATCCAACAACGTATGCATTTAATGATATTACAAGTCCAATTGTTTTTAATCAAGCATTTGGTGTTATGGTAGCAGCGTTAACAGCAAATGGAGCTAAAGGAGCAGTAGTAACAGTTCCATCTATTGTTAATTTACCGTTTTTTACTACGGTACCTTACAATCCCGTTCCATTAGATCAAGCTACGGCAGATTTAGTAAACGGAGCTTATGCGGTTTATAATGCAAGTTTAGCTCCAGCGATTGCAGGAGCAAACGCTATAGGAGGTTTAGGTTTAACACCAGCTCAAATAGCTGCTGAGGTACAAAAAAGAACCATCAATTTTTCTGTAGGACAAAATGCAGTTGTTATTGTTGATGAAGACTTAACAAATACGACTGGATTAGGATTGCCATTATATAGACAAGCAACTGCTGATGACTTTTTAGTATTAACAAGCTCTAGTTTTATCGGAACTTTTCAAGGAGGAAATCCACAATTAATTAACGGGGTTACTGTTCCGTTAGAAGACAGATGGGTGTTAACCCCGGAAGAACAAAATAATATTCAAACTGCGGTTGATGCATACAATGCAACAATTACTGCTGTAGGATCTGCGAATGGATTGGCTGTGGTTGATTTAAATCAACTATTAAATGATGCAGCAAGCGGTGGTACTATTTTTGATGATTTTACAATGACTACTAGCCTTGTTTTTGGAGGCTTGGTAAGTTTAGATGGAGTACATTTAACCTCTAGAGGGTATGCTTTAATGGGAAATAAAATCCTAGAAGCAATTGATGCTACTTATGGATCTAACTTTGAAGCTTCAGGGAACTTAGCGAAAGCAAATAATTATCCAACAAATTATTCTCCAGGGATTTAATTTGAAAACATATTCAATAAAAAAGGCGGCCATTTGGCCGCCTTTTTTATTGAATTAAACTTTGTAAATAATCGACTAAGGGTTTTATTTCTTTTGGAGGATTATCATGATCGAATGTAGGAGAGGTATATGTTTTCCCTTTAGATACTATTGTTATGCTTGCCGCCAAAGCCCCGTCGGATTGATGCCTTTTTGAAGGAATCACTAATTTCTCTAAAGCAGATAAATCCAACCTTTTTAAAAGCTTGAACAAAGCATTATAAGTATTCTTATTCAAAGGCTTCCGAAGGACTTCTTTATTGTTTTGAAAAGATGTTAGTTGCCCTTTTTCTAATGTGATTTGTTGAGAACTTCCTCGAGTAATTGCTGTGTAGTCAATTTTTTCAAAAGCAGTCATTTCCTTTGGAGGCGGACATCCAAATAAAAAAAGAGAACAAAAACTAAGAAGAATAAGTGTTTTTTTCATGACGGTGTTTTTGTAAATATAAAAAAAGGCGTCAAAACGACGCCTTTTAGTTTGCATTATAGTTAAAATTAATTACCAGCAAGAGACGCTCTTGGTCCACCAGAACTAAAAATAGACCTCATTCTGTTTCTTTGACCGTCAGTAAACATATACATACATTCATCATTTGTGTAGTCCATATAATTCATTGTCATGTCAGTAGTCTTACAGTTTACTGTTGGAAATGTAGGACATCCATAGTTTGGACCATCTGAAGACGGAGTATCAACTACAAAATCATCTTGTCTACATCTTCCATCGCCCCAAATGTGACGTAAATTTAAATAATGGCCAACTTCATGAGTTGCTGTTCTTCCTTTATCAAAAGGAGCAGATACAAATCCTGTGTCTCCAAAGTATTGAGGAGAAATAACGACACCATCTGTAGCTGAATTTCCACCAGGAAATTGAGCATAACCAAGAATTCCACCACCAATTTCAGCTACCCAAATATTCAGGTGAGTTTCAGGAGTAACTGGAGGGTAAGTAGTTTTAACAGCACTGGTAGTTCCCCAAGAGGTTCTAGAGTCAGAATGTCTAAAAGTTCCAGCTAAAGTGAATTCAATTTCAGAATCTGTTGCATCATTTTCAAATGTTGACCCTGCAGGTAAGTTTAAATCATTATTTGTTTTTCTAAAATCCGCATTTAAAACATTGATTTGAGATTGAACTTGCGTGCTACTAATGTTTTGAGTTGAGTTGCTATACACAACATGTACATATACAGGGATGTTTACGATTCCTAGTCCATCATTTATCGGTAATACGTCAACATCAGTGTCTCCACCGCCGCCGCCGCCGTTACCGCCACCACCACCTGGTTTTCCTTTACCAGCTATAAAAGCTCTAGAAGCATATTCGATATTATACATTTTTTTATATAACCCTGGATTTTCTTCTAATTGTCTATTTAAAATGTCCATAGAGTGACATTGCTTTCCTGTGCCATTTTTGCTTTCCCCACTTTCTTCAGTGTGTAAATAAAAATTGGACATATCAATTTCAGATTGGGTTTCTAAATTAACGTCCGTAGTGTCTTCTTGACATCCAATAAATAGAGCTGTTGCTACAAACAACAAAGCATAAATTTTTCTCATAATGTAATAAATTTGATTAGTTAATAATTTGAGTTTAGTGTGTTAAAAAAGTTAAAAAACAAGAAGATTGCTAAATTTTATCTTAAAAAATATTAAAAAAATGGTTTTTTAGCAACTTTTTTAATCACATTACAATATCAAATAAATAGTGAGAATATACAATACCCGTTTTAGGGGATAAATTGCATCCCCTTTTTTAGGTAGTGAAAAAGTAAAGTGTTTGATTAAGAGAGCATTGAGACAGCCCTCTTTAAACCTTCAATAAATACATTAATTTCTTCTTTCGTATTATAAAAGGCAAAAGACGCTCTAATGGTCCCCGGAATTTTGTAGAATTCCATGATAGGTTGCGCGCAATGATGCCCAGTTCTTACTGCAATCCCTAATTTATCTAAAATAGAACCAATGTCATACGGATGAATGACGCCTACATTAAATGAAATGACAGATGTTTTATGAGCAGTTCCATATATTTTTACACCATCAATTTTTAGTAATTCTTGTGTTCCGTATTCCAATAACTCCTGTTCATAAGTGGCAATCGCATCAAAACCAATCGCGTTTAGATAATCTATAGCGACACCAAAAGCGATTCCTCCACAAATATTAGGTGTTCCCGCTTCAAACTTATGAGGCAAGCCTGCGTAGGTTGTTTTCTCAAAGGTAACTGTCTCAATCATTTCACCACCGCCTTGATACGGAGGTAGTTTTTCTAACCACTCTTTTTTCCCGTATAAGAAACCAACACCGGTAGGTCCACAAACTTTATGAGCAGAAGTCACATAAAAATCAACATCCAATGCTTGAAAGTCAACTTTCATATGTGGAGCAGATTGTGCGCCATCAATCAAAACAGCAGCACCAACTTTATGTGCTTTTTCAATGATTTCTTCAATAGGGTTGATGGTTCCTAAAGCATTTGAGATATGATTACAAAAAACCAACTTTGTGTTTTCGGAAAGTAACGCATCATAAGCACTCATCACCAAGGCTCCTTCCTGATTCATTGGAATTACTTTTAAGGTCGCTCCAATTTTATCACACAACATTTGCCAAGGAACAATGTTTGAATGATGTTCTAAAGCAGAAACAATAACTTCATCTCCTTTTTGAAGCAAAGAAGAGAACCCAGAGGCCACCATATTAATGCTATGGGTAGTTCCAGAAGTAAAAATCATTTCATACGCGTATTTCGCGTTAAAATGCTTTTGTAGGATAATTCTTGCTTGTTCGTATTTATCCGTAGCCTCCTGACTTAAGGTATGAACACCTCTATGAATATTTGCATTATAGTTAGAATAATAATCAACAATCGCATCAATCACCACTTTTGGAGTTTGTGAAGTGGCGGCATTATCAAAATATACCAAAGGTTTTCCGTTTACTTTTCTTTGTAAAATGGGAAAATCTGCACGAATTTTTTCTACTGGAAACATCCTATTAATTTTGTTTTACAAAGGTAGGGCTTGAGAGGTAAAACTTACAAGGAAGCTGTTAATTTATTCCTATTTTTGTAAGAATTCAAACCTTTTGAAATGAAAATATTTAAACGAATTTTATTACTTATTCTAGTTGTATTGGTGCTTGTAGTGATGGTCAATTATCCAAAATTGAATATTATTTCTGGCTTTTCGGCAAAGAGTACAAGTTCTTCGGTTTTTGTAGCAAACAGAACGTTAGCCTTTACAGACACTACAGATAATAATTTTTCACCCATCAACTTAGCGACGGATAAGGTTAATTTTGACGAAAATTACGCAACAGCCTCTACATTTGGATTATTGACAAGGAAAGCTATTTACAGAGAAGGTTTGGGAAGTGTTTTGGTAACTAAAGATTTTGACACAAGTAAAAAACAATTGGTTCCTAAGAGAGCCATGCCAAATGATTCAATGCGATATCCATATGGAAACGTAGGACAAATAGATACTGTTTTTGGCAATGTGAATTATGAAAAATTAAACACTTCAGTTTCTTCCATTTTTAAAGATGTTCATGAAACTAGAGCCGTTTTAGTGATGTATAAAAATCAAATTATTACTGAAAAATATGGAAAAGGATTTGACAAAAATTCTAGAATTCTAGGTTGGTCTATGACGAAAAGTATTTTAAGTACAGTTTACGGAATCATGCAATATCAAGGAAGATTGAATGTAGAAGATAAAGCGCCGATCTCAGAATGGCAAAACGATAGTAGAAAAGAAATTACCATTCACAATTTACTACAAATGAATAGCGGTTTAGCGTGGGATGAAAATTATGATAAGATTTCTGATGTGACCAAAATGCTATTTTTAGAGGAAGACATGACTAAAATGCAACGGAAAAAACCATTAACAGGAAAACCAAATACTTCCTGGAATTATTCTTCAGGAACTACAAATTTGTTGTCAGGAATCTTGCGTCAAGAGTTGGGTTCTCAACAAGAATATTTAGATTATTGGTACACAGAGCTTGTTGATAAAATAGGAATGAATTCGATGATTTTAGAAACAGATATGGCAGGACATTATGTTGCTTCTTCTTATGCCTGGGCAACAGCGAGAGATTGGGGTAAATTTGGCTTGCTATACTTATACAAAGGAAACTGGAACGGAACTCAACTCTTTGCACCAGAATGGGCAGATTATGTTGCAACACCCACACCAACTTCACAAGGAACGTATGGTGCTCAGTTTTGGTTGAATGCTGAAGGCGAAATGAAAGATGTTCCTACTACTATGTTTTATGCCGATGGTTATCAAGGACAACGAGTATATATTTTACCAGATCAAGACATGGTCATTGTTCGTTTTGGATTAAAAAAATATGATGAGAATACTTTTTTGAAAGGAGTTCTAGAATCGATTCAATAAGAGGCATTACTTAGGCTGACTTACTGGAATAAAAATGGATTTTATTCGAGTAATCAAACCTTCTAGAATACTAAAAATAGCATCAGAAGAAAAACCTCCAATTAGTGCAAGAATACTCTTGTTGAATAAATTAATATCATTTGGGTCTGTTATATAGGATGCTAATACTTCAGAGAGTAACAAACCTGCTATGATACCTAATAATATTTGAGCAATATAGTTTATGGATTCTTCGGGAACTAAAGTGCTTTTTTCTACAGAAACACTAATTTTTTTTAGGAGGTGGAATAAAACCCCCAATCCGGAAATGGAAGCCAAGTAACCAAGATTTAACAATAACGATATCCCGCTATTGCTCATAACGCCTTTATCCAGACTGTCATTATTTACTTCAGGAAAATAACCAAACGATATATAAGAGATTAAGAATAAGATGGTTAAAATTATTAAGTTTCTTACTAAAGGAATTCTATTAAACAATGATTTATTATCACCATTTATATTTATTTTTCGAGTATTTTCAATCGACTTTGGGGTTGCAGGAGCTACGTTGACACATAATAAATTGTAAGCATTAATTAGATCATCAATAGAACTATTTTGAATCAAAGGATTTACTTCTGTATTGATGGCAATTCCATTTTTTGCTGCAAAAGACAGCATAATGTTTACATCTCTACTTAATTGATCAATCACTTCTTGAGAAATCCCTTGTTGTGTAACAACTGTTTTTTGAGGTACAGGAGTTGGATTTACTTTCTTCGTTAAAGGGGTTGCCTGCTTTGGTGTAGGGGTGTTTTCTTGAGGAGTTGGTGTCGTAGCCATGATTGTTAGTTTAGCAACTAAAAATACCAATTCATTAGACAAAAAAAACAGGCATAATTGCCTGTTTTTTGTTCTTGTATTTATACTTGGTTTTATATATTAAAACCAATATTTACATTTAATTTTGTAGCAATCAACTTTGTAATTCTTTCTTTTACTTCAGGAATCTTTACACTTTCCAATACAGTGTTAGCAAAAGCATACATTAACAAAGCTCTCGCTTCTTTCTTCGGAATTCCACGTTGTTGCATATAAAATAAAGCCTGTTCATCTAACTGACCAATAGTACATCCGTGAGAACATTTTACATCATCAGCAAAAATCTCTAGTTGAGGTTTTGCATTAATAGTAGATCCGTCACTTATCAAAACATTATTATTTTTTTGATAGGCGTTGGTTTTTTGAGCTTCTTTTTCAACAATTACTTTCCCGTTAAAAACACCCGTAGAGCGTCCGTCAAAAATTCCTTTATAATCTTGATGACTTTCACAATTAGGCTCAATATGATGTACTAATGTATGATGATCTACATGTTGCTTTCCTTCAATAATGGTAATTCCTTTTAAGATAGAATCTATATATTCTCCTTTTTGATAGAAGTTTAAATTATTTCTTGTAATGTTTCCACCAAAAGAAAATGTGTGAACAGATACAATACTTTTAGATTGTTGTTCTACATAGGTATTATCTACTAAGGAAGCAGCAATATGATCATTTTGAATTTTATAAATATCGACCGTTGAATCTCTGTCTGCAAAAACCTCCGTAACAACATTTGTTAATACGGCATTTTCTGTTAAACTCTGATGACGCTCAATAATCTGAACATGTGCATTTTTTTCAACCACAATTAAATTTCTAGGCTGTAGCATCGTTGCCGTCTCAGTTCCAGTAGTAAAATTGATGATTTGTATTGGTTTTTCAACTTCAGTATTCCTAGGAATGTGAATATATGCTCCTTCTTTAGCGAAAGCAGTATTCAATGAAGTCAAATTGTCTTGTTTGGCCACTTTATTGAAATAGTTTTCAATAACAGGCTTGTATTTTGCTTTTGTTAAAGCAGAGGACATTAAACAAACATCAATATGATCATGGGTTGTTTCTGATAAAAAAGAACTGTATTTTCCGTCGATAAAAACAACTTTATAGGTGTCTATATCGTGAATAAAATACTTCTTAACATCAGCAAGATTGATCGAATTTTCCTTATCTGGAAAAATGCTATAATCCTCTTTTAAGATAGAATTTAGAGAGGTGTATTTCCACGCTTCTAATTTCTTAGTTGGAAAACCTACTTTTTCAAAGTTTTGAAAAGCTTCCGATCTTATCTCATGAATATCTGAATCGATATTTATGCCATCTTCAAAAGCGACATACGAGGATACTATTTTTTCTTTTAAATCCATTTTTAATGATTTATGAAACCATTTCTTCTTTAATCCAATCGTATCCTTTAGCTTCTAACTCTAGCGCTAAAGAAGCATCTCCTGTTTTTACGATTTTACCATCGTATAAAACATGTACGAAATCTGGAATGATATATTCTAACAAACGTTGGTAGTGTGTAATTACAATAACCGCGTTGTCTTTTGATTTTAATTTATTGACTCCATTTGCAACAATACGTAAAGCATCGATATCTAAACCAGAATCTGTTTCATCTAGAATCGCCAATTTAGGCTCTAGCATTGCCATTTGAAAGATCTCGTTACGTTTTTTCTCACCTCCAGAAAACCCTTCGTTTAATGAGCGAGATAAAAATTTACGGTCGATTTCTAACAACTCAGATTTCTCACGAATCATTTTCAACATGTCTTTTGCAGGCATATCTTCCAACCCTTTCGCTTTACGATTTTCGTTAATAGCTGTTTTAATAAAGTTGGTTACAGAAACTCCAGGAATTTCTACAGGATATTGAAACGATAAAAAGACACCGTTGTGTGCTCTTTCTTCAGGAGCTAACTCACTAATATCTTCTCCGTTTAACTCAATAGTTCCGTCTGTAACTTCGTACTCTTCTTTTCCAGCAATAATATTTGCCAAGGTGCTTTTACCGGCTCCATTAGGACCCATAATTGCATGTATTTCTCCTGGTTTTACTTGTAAGTTTAAACCTTTTAAAATAGCCTTATCTTCTATTACGGCATGTAAGTTTTCAATCTTTAGCATGATAGCTTGTCTTATTTTTGATTTACTAATTTTTTGATACGTACCAAATCAGCAGGTGAATGCTGAATGAATACATTTGCATTTTTCTCTTTTGCGAAAGCTTCAAACTTGGCCATACTTTCTAATGTTTGTGCAACATTATAATTGAAAGAAGGAACTCTTTTTGAATCTCTGTTTTCTTGGAAATGATATAAATCTCCTGTCAATAATACTGGTTGTTCTAAACCTAAATCAACATACAATACTTGATGACCGACAGTATGACCTGGCATTGATTTGATGACTACAGTTCCGTCGCCAAAAACATCATAATCACCATTTAACTTCTTGATATCTGTCAACTCTTTGATTGAAGGGTCTATTTTTGTTGAATCCCCTGCAACGGCATTGTATTCAGTTTCTTGAACTAACCAAGTAGCTCCTTTCATATAATTTGCATGACCTGTATGATCAAAATGTGAATGAGACATTGCAAAATAGGTAAAGTCTTCAATTTTGAAACCGATTGAATTCAATTGATTTACTAATGAATCTGGTCTTTGAACTGCAAATACTCCGCTTGGCTCATTAAAAGGTTCTGGAATTACCAAGCCTTCTGGCAAACCAGCATCCCACATTAAATTTCCTTTAGGATGAGAAATTACATAATATGCGTCCGTGAATTGTTTTGTTTGACCTGTATAGGTTGTGTCTTGAGAAAACACTTCTAGTTTCTTTACTAAAATAGAACCACCTTCTAAAGCGTATAGTTTTACGACTGGCTTTGTTGACTCTTTTTTCTCTGCATCTTTACAGCTAACAATACTGATAGCTAGTAAAAAGAATAGTATTTTTTTCATCATTGTTATTAAATCGTTATTCGTCAATCTTCAATCAACTACCCCACACTTCCTTCTAGGCTGATTTCTAATAATTTTTGTGCTTCAACTGCAAATTCCATTGGAAGTTTATTTAGTACATCTTTACTAAAACCGTTGACAATCAAAGCAATTGCTTTTTCTGTATCAATTCCACGTTGGTTGCAATAGAACAATTGTTCTTCTCCAATTTTACTTGTGGTTGCTTCGTGTTCTATTTGTGCTGATTTGTTTTTTACTTCGATATACGGAAATGTGTGTGCTCCACATTCATTCCCCATCAATAAACTATCACATTGTGAGAAGTTTCTTGCGTTTTCTGCTCTTGAACTGATTTGCACCAATCCACGATAACTATTTTGTGATTTTCCTGCAGAGATTCCTTTAGAAATAATGGTCGACTTAGTATTCTTCCCTAAGTGAATCATTTTGGTTCCTGTATCTGCTTGCTGATGATTATTAGTCACGGCAATTGAGTAAAATTCTCCTACAGAATTATTTCCTTTTAGAATACAACTAGGATATTTCCATGTAATTGCAGAACCAGTTTCTACTTGTGTCCAAGATATTTTCGCATTGGTTTCACACAAACCTCTTTTGGTTACAAAATTGTAAACACCACCTACTCCTTCACTATTTCCAGGATACCAGTTTTGTACGGTTGAGTATTTAATTTCAGCATCGTCCATGGCAATTAATTCAACAACAGCTGCGTGTAATTGATTTTCATCTCTACTTGGAGCAGTACACCCCTCTAGGTAACTAACAAAACTTCCTTTATCTGCCACAACAAGAGTTCTTTCAAACTGACCTGTTCCTCCCTCATTAATTCTAAAATAGGTTGATAATTCCATCGGACAACGAACGCCTTTTGGAATATAACAGAAAGATCCGTCAGAAAAAACGGCTGAATTTAATGCCGCATAAAAATTATCTGTAGTTGGAACAACAGACCCAAGATATTTTCTAACTAATTCTGGATGTTCTTGTATTGCTTCAGAGATTGGCATAAAAATAATCCCTTTTTCTCCTAGTGTCTTTTTAAATGTAGTCGCAACTGAAACAGAATCGATTACAATATCAACGGCAACATTTGCCAATCTTTTTTGTTCTTCTAAAGAGATTCCTAATTTTTCAAAAGTTGCCAATAAATCTGGGTCAACTTCATCTAAACTATCTAATTTTGGCTTCTGTTTTGGTGCTGAATAATACGCAATCTCTTGAAATTCTGGTTTTTTATAGGTAACGTTTGCCCATTCTGGCTCTTCCATTTTAGTCCAAACTCTAAACGCTTCTAAACGCCATTCGGTCATCCATTCTGGTTCGTTTTTCTTTTTTGAAATAGCGCGAACCACATCCTCATTTAATCCTTTTGCAAAGGTTTCGCTCTCTATATCTGTATAAAAACCATATTCATATTCTTTGGTTTTTAATTCTTCTCTTAAATCGTCTTCAGTATACTTACTCATAGTGCACTTTATTTATAATGAAAATGATTCGCCGCAGCCACATGTTCTGTTGGCGTTAGGGTTATTAAATACAAATCCTTTTCCGTTTAAACCTCCCGAAAATTCTAATGTTGTTCCTACTAAATACAAGAAACTCTTTTTATCTATAACAATTTTTACATTATTGTCTTCGAAAACTTTATCGTTTTCTTGTTTGGTGTTATCAAAATCTAAGTCGTAAGAAAGCCCAGAACATCCTCCGCTTTTTACGCCAACTCTTACGAAATCGGTAGTAGCATTAAAGCCACCATCAGTCATCAATTCGATAACTTTCTTTTTGGCTGTGTCTGAAACTTTTATCATAACTTATATAGATTAAATCTAAATTGTGGATGCAAAGATACGACATAAGTCTAAAATGAACAGTGAAGCTTACATTATATTGATTGATTTGACAATCAATAAAATTGATTAATTCTGAAAATTGGGGTTGTTTACAAATCCATTGTCGGTTAATGAAAGTAAAAAAGCTTTTAAATCTGCTTTGTCTTGCGCTGTTAATTGCACGCCACCTTGATTTACTTTTTTCATTAGTGGGTCAATTGTAGATGATATTTGCAATCCTTCGCTATAGAAATTGATGACTTCTTCTAAGCTTTCAAAACGACCGTCGTGCATATAAGGAGCTGTAAAAGCAAGGTTTCTCAAAGAAGGGGAACGAAACTTACCGTTGTCATTTGGGTCTCCGGTAACATCACCCAGTCCAAGATCGGTAAATACAATATCTAATCCGTTGTTGTGAAAATCATTGTCTGTCCACAAAGGATTGTTATCGCTTCCGTGACAATGAAAACAATCTCCTTTAGTTTCATCCATAAACACATTAAAACCATTCAACTCTTGAAGAGTTAAGGTCGCGTTTCCATTTAGATGCTGATCAAATTTGGAGTTTCCTGAAATTAGAATTCGTTCAAATTGCGCAATGGCTTTTGTTATGAATATTGAATCTATTGAAGAAGTTCCGAAGGCTTGTAAAAACAAAGTTGGATATTCTGAATCTTGTTGTAGTTTGGCAGCAACATCTGTCCAGTCGCTATGCATTTCAATCGGATTTTTTACAGGTTCTAAGGCCTGTCTTTCTAACCCTAATTCTTTTCCGTCCCAGGCAAAACGCTCTCCAAAATTCCAGGCGAGATTAAATAGCGGCATCGAATTACGAGTTCCGAAGGCTCCGTCAATTCCATCACTAAAACGAGTATGATCCGTAAATGAATTTTGAGGATCATGGCATGAGGCACAAGATTGTGTATTATTTCCAGATAGCTTTTTATCGAAAAACAATTTCTTTCCTAAAGCAACGCCTTCTTCGGTTAAAGGGTTATTTGTTGGAATTAATGGGTTTATCAATTTCTGTTGAAAAAGCTGCGGAATTTCTAATGTAAAAGCAACGGGTGTATATTCTTGTTCTGCATCAGCATTTGAATTTGAGCAGGACATAAAAAACAATCCCGTAACACAAAGGAGCAAAAGGTTATTTTTCATTTTTATTCTATAATATCGACCAAAGAAAAGACAGAAGTACCATTTCGACTCATCAATAATTGAGCATCATAATTACTCATCAAATCAATGTCATATACGTTTAAATCCCATGTATTTGGGGTTTTAAACCATTCAGAAACATCCATATCTATATTGATATTCGTATTACCACCAACGTTTACTGCTCCTATATTTAAGACAAACGAGGTGTCTTCACGAGGCGTTCCTGCGATAAGATCTATGGCGCTAATCATGTGATAGCTGAAAGGAGATTCCATCGCTGAATTGTTTATATAACTTCCATCAAATTGCATATAATGATATCCACCGCCTAACATTTCTGGCACATTAAAACTTTCGGTATTTAAATCGGTATATATTCCATCAGTATTATTTTCTTCACTAAAACCAAAACGAAAAGTGATGCTTGTATAATCTCCTGGTAGAATACCTGTAGAAGTTGTAAACGACAATCCTTCGTTATTAGTAACATCAACTAAGTTATAATCATCAAGAGTGGTTACTACTCCACTTTCATGAGTTAAGGTAATTTCTGAAATTAAATATCTTAGACGAGTAATGGAGAGTGTATCTTCATTTTCATTCACAAAATTAAGATCATTAAAATCTGCACTTGTGATGGCAGTTTCACCCCAAGAATGACTAAAATTTAATGTGATACCAATAGGCACGGCATTTATATCATTGTCTTCACTACAACTGTTTACTAAGAAAGCAACACATAAGACTGCTAAAATCCTTATTTTCATTTTAATTCAATTTTATTATTAATAGGTCAGTAAATCCTTTATTTTCTGTAATATCTCCATTAGAGCTACTGGTTTCTCCAACAGCAATGATAGTTCCGTTTGCCAACTGAACTGCATCATACGCGAAGTCTATTTCTGAACCGCCAACAGTAGTTTCCCAAAGTAACTGACCATTATTATTTATTTTTACAATCCAAGCATCATTCTGTCCTTGATTTTTAGCGACATCTCCATCTGAACTTCTTGAGCTTCCTGCGATGATAAAACCGTTGTCTAATGTTTTATTAATGGATCTTGATACATCAAAATTTGAACCACCAATAGAACGATTCCAGATTAGTTCTCCATCATCAGAAACTTTAATCATCCATAAATCTGCAGCACCTTTGTTTAATGACACATTTTGATCGTTACTTCTGCTATCTCCAACAATAATGTAATTCCCATCATCAGTAGCAGAAATACCTCTAGCTTCATCAATTTCTGAACCTCCAAAAGACTTTTCCCAAACCATATTTCCACCAGTTTCAGATTTTACTACCCAAAAATCGTAGGCCCCTTTATTGTTTGTGATATCAACATCATTACTATCTGAGCCACCCACAAAAAGAAATTCATTATTCTCATTTTCTATTATTCCGGTAGGACTATCCGTAAATGAACCACCATAAAATCTTGACCAAACCAAATCACCGCTAGATGAAACTTTAATAGACCAATAATCTCCACCGGCATGTTCTGCTGAAAATCGACCAAGATTCCCTAACCCACCAGAAGAAGTTACATCTAAAACCCCTGAGATTAAAAAATGATTATCGGATGTTTCTATCAAGGTTGTCCCTTGATCTGCTCCAGAAAAGCCAAATGATTTTTGCCAAGAAAGGTTTCCTAAAGGATCTAGTTTTGCTAGCCAAAAATCTCTAAACCCATTATTGTTTGTTACATCACCGTCAGAACTATCTGTATACCCTAAGATTGCAAGTCCACCATCTGAAGTTTGAATGATGTCACTTCCTCTGTCATCTCCACTGCCACCATAGGTTTTATTCCATTCTAATGTTGCTTGAGAATTAAATTTCAGCACCCAAAAATCAAAACTTTCATTTGTTTTTCCAGAAACATCACCGTCCATACTTTGTGTATATCCAACAATAGCAAATCCACCATCTGAAGTAGCAACAACAGATTGCGCCACATCGTTTTTAGAACCCCCAAAAGTTTGAACAAGATCTAAAACTCCGTCAGAAATCCCGGTAGTAGGATTAAAATCCAAATCTGCTTTTACGCAACTAAAGGAAATGATAAGAATTAAAAAATAGAAGCGCTTTTTCATTAAATTATTGACTCTTTCTAATAATAAAAAACCCACTATTAATATCGCTAACAATAATGTTTTCACTAGCAAAATATGGATATACATTCCAAACTCCATTAAAAGAAGCAGCATTATTTGTTGGATACGTATCAAAATAGCCAACCTCTGACATAGTTTGTCCTCCGATATTTGAAACATCAATAATTCTAACTCCAGCTGAATAATTTGCCAGATAAAAAGTATCTCCATTTACATATCCATTATGGTCTATGGCTGTTGTTGGTCCAAAATAATTCATATGAAATTGAGGATTATCCAAATCGGTAAAGTCAAAGACAATATTTCTTGTATTTCCTCCAAAGTTTCGCTCATCTAACTCATCACCTAAGATGAAATATCTTAAATCTTCTGTAAACCATCCTTGATGAGTATATCCAATATTTGTGTAGTCAATTGTTGCTATTTGAGTTGGACTCATTTTATTAGTTACATCTACAATAACAACTTCATTTTCATTACTTCCAATTAGAATCTCTTTTCCTGTATAATCTGTATCGGGACCATTATAAGTAATCACTTGTGCATCATGTGAATATGCATCATTTGCATATCCGCCAGCAGCAGTTGGCATTAAAGGATTTGAAATATCTACAAAATGAGGTCCACCACTAAACGTATTTGTTCCAACTGCATAGGCATATCCATTACTTTCATTAATAACGATGTTATGAGCATTCCCAAAACCAGCATAATGAGCGTCTTCCGTTAAAGTAACTGTGGGTGAATTTGAAGGGATGCTAGCCAACTTAGTTAAATCGACAACTTGCATTCCGTGTCCTGAAGCTTCACTTACTATAAAAGCATAATTTCCGTAGGTTTTTACATCTCGCCAAGAACTATTTGAAGTATGAGTTGGTAAAAAACCAACAATTTTTGGGGTTTCTAAATTAGAAATATCAATAAAAGAAGTTCCGTTATTTGTGCACATTAAAGCATATTCTTTTCCTGTCGATGGATCTGTCCAACCCCAACAATCGTTCCCAGACGTTCCTGGCCCACCAAGTTCATTAAGATCAATATGAGCAATTAAATCGTAGTTGTTACATGGAAATGCTCCAGCAAACCCATTCACACAAGGCTCTAGAATAAAACGATTTATTTCATCAACATCAATAATTAAAAACGTAACTGTTTTTACGTCGCTCACATTACCTTCTGCATCATTTGCAGTAATACCAAAACGGTAATTTGACTTTGTTTCAAAGTCTGGATCAGCATCTAAGCTTATTATATTACCAGTTATGGTTAATAAACTAGCGTCTTCTCCGCTTAGTTCATATCCGGTTACTTCTATATTGTCTGTTGCTATAATGGTATACACCGTTTGACCAGCACCACTATTTTCTTCCAGATTTATTCCAGTAATTCCTGATGTTATTTCCGGAGGAGTGGTTTCTAGAGTTTCTTCTTTTTCACAAGAGATAACTAGTAAAACAACGAATAATAGAATAAATTTTTTCATACTTATGTGAGTTTAATACAAAATGAGTTTTTAGAAATGACACATTAAGGTGTTATTTTAAAGGTATAACGAATATTTTGTTACAAACAAAGGTAACAGATTCATATAAGAAAAATGTTAAAAGATAATAGGGAGCAAGTTTTAGGATTTATTTTTAAGATGTGTATATCTTTGCAGTATGTTAGAAGATAAAAATCAATCAAGAACGTCGTTAGCTGAACTAGGAGAGTTTGGTTTAATCAACCATATAACAAAGCACTTTAAGATTTCTCATAAATCAACTGTAAAAGGAGTTGGAGATGATGCTGCTGTCTTGGAAAGTTCAGACAAACAAACCCTAATTACTACAGATTTGTTGATTGAAGGCGTGCACTTCGATTTAAGCTATATGCCCTTAAAACATTTAGGCTATAAGTCTGTAGTGGTCAATCTTTCTGATGTTTTTGCCATGAATGGAGAAGCAGAACAAATAACAGTTTCTTTTGCTGTTTCAAATAGATTTCCGCTGGAAGCAATTGAAGAATTGTATGCAGGGATTCAATTAGCATGCGAAACGTATAATATAGATTTAATAGGCGGAGACACAACCTCTTCAACCAAGGGGATTTTGATTTCTGTAACCGCTATTGGTAAAGTAGAAAAAGAAGATATTGTATATAGAAACGGAGCAAAAGAAACAGATTTAATTGTTGTTTCTGGAGATTTGGGCGCAGCATATTTAGGATTACAGGTACTTGAAAGAGAAAAACAAGTATTTAAAGTAAACCCAAACAGTCAGCCAGATTTAGATAATTACACCTATTTAATTGAACGTCAATTAAAACCAGAAGCTAGAAAAGATATTCGTCCGTTACTTAAAGAAATGGATGTAAAACCAACGTCTATGATTGATATTTCTGACGGATTATCTTCTGAAATCATGCACATCTGTTCTCAAAGCGAGGTGGGTTGTAAGATTTACGAAGACAAGATTCCTTTAGACCCTCAAGTAATTTCTGCTTGTGAAGAGTTTGAGTTAGATAGTACCATGGTGGCTTTAAGCGGTGGAGAAGATTATGAGTTATTATTTACGGTTCCTATTGCAGATTTTGAAAAGGTAAAAGGAAACCCGCATCTTTCTATTATTGGTCATATTACTGATAAAGCTGCTGGATTAAACTTAGTAACAAGAGCAAATCAAGAGTTAGAATTAAAAGCACAGGGCTGGAACGCTCTCAAAAATGAGTAAACATTGAACAAAATAGTTTTTTTATTGATTGTGTTTTCTTCTCTGGCAATTTCTGCTCAGAAGAAAATGAAAACGCCTAAAAAAGCACTTCAAGATTTAGAGAGGTTTAAACAACAACAGAAGTTTGATGAAGATTTTATGTTAGAGTACCCAGGTATCTCTGATGAAGTTTATAGACCAGAATTGACTAATTTAATTAATCTTTCTGCGGACGACTTTATAGAAATTGTAGGCAAAGAAGAACCAACGGCTAAAGAGTATCAAGAAAAGATAAAAGAAGGATTAGAACGGTTTTCTACAGTGTATCAAGATTTAAAAACTGCTGATATTGAAAGAATTTGCAGTTATTATAAAGAGTTGATGGATATTGTAAACCTCAATTCGTCTAACGGGTATATCAGTAAATTTAGAAGAGGTATCGGTTTTGATTGAAATTAATTAAGTTTTTACTTCTTACAACTTTTAATAAAATCTTTCAAAGCAATAATTAACGCCTCTTTATTTTCAATATGACTCATATGTCCGTCATCAAAAATAATGACCTCTGAATTTGTTTTTTCAACTTCTTCTAAAGCTTCTTCAAAAGTCAATACCGGATCTTTCTTTCCAATAATAATCAACTTTTTAAATGAATTTTCACTCAGCACCCGAGTTCTATTGGGTCTAATTCTCATTCCTTCTTGGCAAGCAATATATCCTTGAACAGGTGTTTTTAAGGCTTCGGTTAACGCCAATTCCATTTCAGGTTTAAAGAGGGTTCTGCTTTCTTCGCTAAACAAATTGGTGAAAGACATTCGCACCATATTTTTAAAATTATTCTGAACCATCTTATTAGCTCTTGCTCTTAGTTTTTTTCGATCTTCTTCATCAGCCAAAGAAGTAGAATTCATTAAACACAAACCTTTTATCATTGTAGGATGATTTTCTGCAAAAGCCAAAGAAACATATCCACCCATAGAATGACCAATCAGTGTAGTTTTTCTAATTCGCAACGATTTTAGAACGGCAAAAACAGCTTCCGCCATTAAATCCATAGAATGGATATAGCCCAAACATTCTGTGTTTCCGTGACCTAACAAATCAATGGTAAGAACTCTATTGGTTTTAGAAATTTCAGGAATTAAATTGTTCCACATGGTAGAGTTTTCTAAAAACCCATGTAATAAGACCACTACTGAACCTTTTCCATAATCACGATAAGCAATTTTTGTATTTTTAAAAGAAAGCGACTTTTCCATCCTACAAAAATATGTATCTTTCGTCTCTATCAGACGATTTTAATTCATGTTTTCATCACCTTTTTCTAATCTTACTAAAAATCAAGAAAAAAGACTCACTAGAGTTTTGTTGTTTTTTGTGGTGATTTGTATTGCTGTTTTAAAATACTTAGATCAGTTTTTAATAAATGATACCTGTACTGGCGGAATTGTTTCTTTTGAATTAGCAGGAGATTTAGAAACCGTAGGATCGTATTTAAACTCTTGGGGCGAACAAGGAAAAATAGCAGTGTCTTTAGGTTTAGGGTTTGATTTTTTATTTCCTATCGCTTACACTTCCTTTATAGGAATCTTGATTCATAAACTGAATGTAAGATTGTGGTTGAATACCTCTTTTTTTACGTTTGGAAACTTCTTGATTTGGGCGACGTTTTTAGCCGGAATCTTTGATTATATAGAAAACATTGGATTAATTAATTTGGTTTTAGGAGACATGGAGCAACATTGGGTTTCTATTGCTTTCTATTTTGCCACAATTAAATTTATTATCATTTTGATTGGAATTTTATACATTTTGATCAATTTTTTACTCTTTTTGATAAAAAAACGCACATAAATGAACAAAACAAAAGAAATCTGGATGAGTGGTTTTGCCCTCTTTGCACTCTTTTTTGGAGCAGGAAATTTAATTCTTCCTCCGTTTTTAGGAGTCAATTCTGGAAACCTATGGTGGATGGTGGTTTTAGGATTTATTATTACAGCAGTTTTTATTCCAATTTTAGGAATTTTAGCACATGCAAAAGTTCAAGGAACCCTATATGATTTAGGTAAAAAAGTTTCTCCTTTGTTTAGTTCGGTATACTGTATTCTTATTTATCTTATTGCAATTACGATACCATCGCCAAGAACCGCTTCCGTAACTCACGAAATGGCAATTGATCCTTTTTTTGGATCAAGTTCGTTACTAACAAGTAGCATTTATTTTATATTGATTTTCATTTTTGTCATCAATCGCTCTAAAATTATAAGCTTAATTGGTAAATACCTAACACCAATAATTGTCATTATTTTATTGGCAATTATATTATTAGCATTATTTTCATCTCCACAAGTAATGAATTTAAACACGTATGAAGTTCCTTTTGTAAGTGGTGTTTTAGAAGGGTATCAAACCTTTGACGCGATTGGAGGAGTTGTGGTTGGAGCAGTGATTATTATTTCATTAAACTTACGAGGTCATAATTCTTACAAAGCAAAAAAAGAACTCATTACAAAATCGGGTCTTATTGCCGGTACTGGGCTATTGTTAATTTATGGAGGATTAATTTTTTGCGGGGCATTATTAAGTTCTTCATTTCCTGAAGATGCATCAAGAACAGAAATTTTAACGAGTTTAAGTACACAAACTTTAGGAACCATCGGAACGTCTTTTTTAAGTATTTTGGTTGCTTTGGCATGTTTTACTACTGGAGTAGGAATTGTAACGGGAGCAGCAGATTATGTAAAAGGAATTTTTAAAGAGTCACAAAAAGCATATATTATTACAGCATTTATCAGCTGTGTTTTAGGAGTTTTAATCGGTCATTTTGAAGTTAGTTTTATTATCAAAGTAGCGGTACCCGCGTTAATGTTTATTTATCCAATTACGATTGTATTAATCCTTTTAAATGTGGTTTCAAATAAATGGGCGACACCATTAGTCTTTAAAGGAGTCGTACTTATAACCTTTATTTTCAGTATTCCAGATTTCCTTCAATTTTTTGTTGAAAAGGGAAGTTTATCAACGGTACAGTCATGGATTCCGTTGTCTTCTCAAAGTTTAGGCTGGGTAATTCCTGGGGTTGTTGCGTTCCTTGTTTTGAACCTATATATACAGAAAACAAATCCCGGTTTTACAGAAGCCTCAAAATCATAGAAATAAGAGTATATTTGCGGCTTATATTATGCTAAATCACTATACATATTTAAACGAAAACACCACAAAATGGGTAAGTTTTGTCCATGGAGCTGGCGGAAGTAGTTCCATTTGGTTTCGTCAAATAAGAGCTTTTAAAAGAGAATTCAATGTGCTTGTTTTAGATCTTAGAGGGCATGGGAATAGCAAGCCAACTTTAAAAGACACTTTTAATGAAGAGTATACTTTTGATGCAATAACAGAAGACATTATTGAAGTTTTAGAACATTTAGAAATAAAGAAATCTCATTTTATTGGAATTTCTTTAGGAACAATCTTAATTAGAAATTTAGCAGAAAAAAGACCCGATTTAGTTGAAAGCATGGTCATGGGCGGCGCTATTTTGAAATTGAATGTTCGCTCCCAAATTTTAATGCGTGTTGGAAACATCTTTAAATCTGTAGTACCTTATATGATGTTATATAAGTTGTTCGCCTTTATTATTATGCCAAAGAAAAACCATAAAGAGTCTAGGATTCTTTTTGTAAACGAGGCTAAAAAATTATATCAAAAAGAGTTTATTAGATGGTTTAAATTAACGGCCGAAATCAATCCTTTGTTGCGTTTTTTTAGAGCAACAGATATTCCAATCCCTACATTGTATGTAATGGGAGCACAAGATCACCTGTTCTTGCCTTCTATTAAAAGAGTTGTAAAAGAACATGTACAATCTTCTTTATATGTTGTTGAAAACTGCGGACATGTTGTAAATGTAGAACAACCCGAAGACTTTAATACAAGAACAATTCTTTTCTTAAAAGCGATTCCTTCTTAATTTGTAAATAAAATGAAATTTTTCGACCAAAAAGAAAATCGTTTTTATGG
>TARA_R110001632_G_scaffold36801_2_pt1 | contig 25468 bp, 38 predicted proteins | sample TARA_R110001632 | Tara Oceans TARA_R110001632 (sample SAMEA4398266) | marine metagenome | biome: Polar Biome; feature: [SRF] surface water layer (ENVO:00010504); material: water (ENVO:00002006), including particulate matter (ENVO:01000060) such as... | depth 5 m
TTGCGCCAGCTTTTCTTATAGCCCCGTTGTCATGAACTTGAGGCATATAACCGCCCTGACGCTTTGGAATGTCACCACCGGCTTTGTTAAAGGACAGGCGCAGAAACTCAGCGGCCCTTTCCCAGGCTAGTGCTAAGTCTTTTGCGGCCTGGTCTCCTGTATTTTCTCCAAAGACCTCACGCAACATAGTATTGGATTTGGCCCGCGCTTTTCTAGTTGTGCGGCCAGTTACTTGAGTTTTGCGGAGCTGAGAAAATACATCAGACATAAGCGAATGAGCCATCCCCCTCACAACGGCCTGTCTACCAGCGACGTTAGAGTAGGGGCTTAGGCCCTTTCCATCGCGCTCGAGGAAGGCAACCATAGCCTCGCCTTTATTTGGTCCTTTGTAGGCTTCCAGGTTTTTGAGGGCCCTGGTAAGTGTGGCCCGTTGCAATATCATCCGACGCTTGCTTTGAAACGCTTCATATTCGAGAACATCAAAAGTATCTTTGCCAGCCTTTGCGTCAGCATCAGCAGGGCCCATTTTCATGTTTGCTTCGTTATTTACTTTGAAATCAATAAATAGGTCCCTGGCTCTTTTGGCTTGCTCCTTTGTTAAGCCGCCATTAGCTGGACCCTCGGCCTCGGCGTTAGCAATACAATCTAAAAGGCTCATACGACACACCCTCTCAGCCTATCCAACATCTGTTGGTCTTGTGCTAATTCTGCTTTGATTTCTGCGCCAGTGTAACTCCGCGCTACAACCTGGTCGTCTATTACTTCATCCAGGACAAGAATTTCATCGTCCGCCATATTCTCGAAGTCAGTATCCCTGGAGACTTGCTCAACAGCATCATCCACATCCTTTGCCTGGATTGCTGTTTCCTGAGGCGCAGGGCGTGTCTGAGTCGAGCCTACTGGGTCGTCTGGTAGATTGCCGCGCTCGAGGTTGGCAAATGCGTCGTCAGCTTTCATTTTCCTAGTTATGAAATCCTCGACATTAAACTCCTCATCCACTATATTAGAAGTAGAAGGAGAACCCATGTCAGACTTAGTGTTTACCTCTTGGGATGGACGCCCTGCAATCGTTGACTCGCTAGGATTGAGCGCACTCGCCATAGTTGAGCCTGGCGGTGATTGGGTGCCAGTTGATGCAGGGGATGTGTTTACATCGGCCCGCGTAATAGCTGGCGGAGAAGATGACTTTAAAGCAATTTTTGAAGAAAGGTTTGGGTCCTTTAATATCCCAGACAAATTGACAAAAGATTGATGTTCTTTGGCTAAAGCCTCTGTGTAAACTTTCATCTGTTGCTTGCGTAGCTTCTTTTTCTTTGCCTTGCTTTTTGTAGCTATAGACTCTTTGTATAGTTTGTGGCCCACATCTTTAGCTTTTAATATATTTTCAGACCAAATCTGCACCTCACCAAGGACGCCATCATCATTTTTGATTAAAATCTTTCTGTCAAAATACCCGTCTGGAGTGATGCCCCAACCTTCGTCAACTAGGTCAAATTCTTTTTTAAGAGCGGCAACTATCTCATCAGCTTGCTTTCCTGTCTTGGCAACAAACCCAGCTCTCACAACATCTGCCAGCTCCTTTGCGGAAGAATAACCTTTGCGGCCTAATTTCTCCGCTGATGTTTCTTTTAGCTTTACGCCAGGTGTTTTGAACTTTGCACCTAGTTGCGCCTCAATCCGTCTGCCAGCATTTTCCAGCTTAGCTTGGACAACTGGAGCCAATTCATACAATTCATCCAAAGTCTCAAAGGGCTGTTGGCTCTTGAGATTAAAAATCTCTACCTCGTCAGCCAAGGTTTCGCTTGGGGTTTTCACTGGGCGCACAAACTCAGGAGAGTCAGCCAAAAATGTTTCTTCTTGATTATATTTGTTGATAACAGCAACAAACTCGTCCTGCGGAGCCGTGACCTCTGGAGCGTCAGGACTACTCAGCGCCTCAAGGTCGTCGAGCTGGTCCATAGCCAAGTCACCATCCTTGGGCTTTATGCTTGTACCCTTAAAGGCCTCAATGCCACGCTTTGCCTGGTCAAACGTCAGACTGACAGCCGTAGACCCGCCTTTTAATACTGGTGGTAATGCACCCCCGATAAACAGACCCGCCGCAACGTTTGTTAAAAACTGGTCATAGCCGTAGTCGAGGCCCAGCGAATTGTACCAATCCATTACGCCAGCCTGGAGCTGTGCTTCCATACCAGCGCCAATAATCGCCTCTCGAACCATTGTCTGGCCAAGATTTGCAGATGACCTGGTGAAAGCCGTGGGGCCCATCATGAAGAGCTGTTCTAAAAAAGCATCATCAGAAAATACGCCGCCAGCGATACCCAAAAAACCACCGACCGCGCCAAGCGTTGTTTCTCTTTCAGCAGATTCGCGCCCAGCCTGGATTTCTTCTAGAGCTGTAGATGTAATTTTCTCATGCAAACTATCTCTGGTTAGGCTCTCAAACTCAGGATATAGCTCACGATTTGCGTTGAGATGGTCGAATACCTGATTTAATTGATACTCACGCCTTCTGTCATTATGCCCCTGGCTATCTGATGCGCCAAAGTAATTCCCTGGGTTGATGAAGGTCTGGCCCTCTTTTTCTTGGATAGAGTCAATGACCGGCTGTAGCTCTTCTTTCATAAGCTCTACATATGTGTCGATATTTGAGCCTCTTACCTGGCTATTATAAGCCGAACTCATAGCCTCAAAAAAGCCAAGCTCTTCGCCGCCGTAGGCAATAGGCGTATCGCCTATCCCTGTATTATAGTAAGGCTCAAAAAAGATGCTCATTGCTGAACTTTCTTGAGGTCTATGAGATAGGGCTGACCGTTAGGTGCAAAGGAAAAGTTGCCTTCTTGCACCAGTTTATAAATACCATCACCCACAGTAATTAGGTTGCTTCTTTTAATTAAGGTCAAAGGTAGAGCGATTGAGTTCACTACCCCCAAGGGGGCCTGGTCATAGTCCACATAATTGCCTTGCCCGTCTTGTGTTACTGCCAGGGAAATTAAATCGTCCATAGTAGCCATATTTTTAAACACATTCTCAACGCCATCAGCGGTCTTGATATTCTGAGGCACAATGATATTACGCCCGTTATATTCAGTAAAACCGCCATAGGCCTCGCCGCCTATCATGCGCTGACCAGCCGCCTCTTGCAGGGCTTGCTCATATAATTTACGATTAAAAGTGGAATCTGTGCTTCCGCCTCGACCTAAATATATGAGGTCTGCAACAGATTTGAGGCGGTCCATAGTATTAACCATGTTCGGAGTCTGCGCCAGGCCTTGCGTAATAGTGACCCGCATATCTCGCTGGTCTGTCATTTCGCCAAGGGCTCTGTCTTCTTTGCCAGCCTTTATAACCTTGCCCAGCATCGCGGCATTGATAATATCGTCTGTCGAACCGCTTGCCAGCAAGCCGCCAATATGAGCCAGCTCCGGCGCATCTTTGTGAACTTGCTCTAAAACAGTCAAAGCATTTGAGCCGAAGCCCTCAACAATTCTTTTTAGAAGACCGGCCTGGGCTTCAATCGGAGCTTCGTTCAAAGCTGTAGCCAAGCCAGAGGCTTCAGATTGAGTAAGTATTTTTCTAGGTATTTCGTAATGACCGGCAACTTTATTCGCATGACTGACCCGAGACGCAACAGAGGCTTCTATTGCATCTTCGTCGGAGCCAGCCAAAACTGTCTCAACGACATCGACTTCCAGGCTCACGACCCCAGAACCGTTGGCCCACGACAAAGGGTCGCTCTTTAAAGCTGTTCTCATAGCAGTGAGGCGTTTATCTAAATTAGCAATAGTTTCACTTAGCTCTGGCGAATACCCGTCTTCTCTTGCTTTTTGTCGCTCCTTTGTAATTCTTTTTAATAATTCTGATTCACTATCATCAGATATATCATCAAAAAACTCAGACTTTTGCGAAAGCCTGGCAACATCCTGCTTTAACAAAGCAATCATTTCTGGCGGCGCACCAGCTTCTTCCATCGCGTCGATAGATGCGCTTACAGAGCTTATGTCCTCGTCTCGAATTGGGTCGAACCGTTTAACTACTTTTTCTAACGCATCAACACTTTTGCTTACAGCCGTTGCCGCATTTTTCCAGGTTGCATTTTGAGCATTGGCCTCAGCCACCATAGGAGCGAGGCGAGACTTTACAACACGCAAACGCAACAAGTCGTCAGGGGTTGCGGCTGTGTCTCTGACGCCTTCGAGCCTGGTTTTCTCTTGAACAAGCTGTTGTATGTTATAGCCCTGGACACCCTTGAAATATTCAATATTGCCTTCGGCGCTTGCAAGTTGCTCTTTCAGACTGGCTATCTTGTCTTTATCGCCGCCTTGCTCCTCTAAACCAGCTAGACGGGACCGCAACTTTTTAACAACCCCATCACCAGGCACACCGCCAGATGTGACAACGCTGGAAACATCTAGATTTATATCAGCCTTTAACACGGCTATCTCTGAATTGAGAGCCGCCTTATCAGCATTTGCCATGTTGCTGAATTGATTTGCTAAGGCTTGTGCAGTCGAATCTGACATACCTCGAGACAGCCCGCCTGTCTTGCCAATGGATTTTTCAAAGTCATCCGCAAACTTCAGCTTTTCATTAACGGATGTGAGCCTATCAAATGCGCCACGCGACCTGGCTATAACAGCCTTTTTCTTTGAGGAAATCTTCTCTCTGGCAATCTCCTCTGGCCCAAAGCCTTGAGCCTCAAGATATGTGCCCATCGTTTCCAGCTCTTGGTCGATAAGAGCATCAACGCCCGATATCTGTGACCTGGCTAAATTCTCCAGGTTCTCATTCATTGTGTCTAGTCTTATAGCGCCTTCAGCTCTCGCGATTTGCCTTTGCTTTTTGATGTGGTCTTCTGAGAAATTTAAATACTGAGAGTTTCTGTAATTCTCCAGGTTGAGGCTCAGTGCCCTGGCCGAGCCTGGGTCCATCAGGGCCAGCGCATCTGAATAGCCTAGCGTCACCATGTCCAGGCGCTCTGCTAACCGCTCAGGAGTTTCGCCTAGTTGCGTTGACTCCAGCATCTCCAAGCCCATAGATTTTTTGGCTTCAACCTCGACTTCTGCCGTAAGCGCCTTCACAGCGGTTCCAAACGCCGCTGAGTCCCTGTAGCTGAAGTCTGAGGGGTCTTTGTCCTCTAGCTCTGCTAAGGCTCTCCTGGGATTCTCCGCGCCCTGTTGCTGGCCTTCTAGCGTTTGGTTTCGCTTTGCCTGACCCGATGCAAAGCCAGAAATGCGGTCCATTGCGTTTGCAAACGCCTGTGATGTGCGAGCGGCCTCTCTGCCAGCCGCAAAATCTATCTTTGGCAGATTGCCTGGGCCTGTAGTTCTGACAGGTGAGTTTGCTAATCTTTCAAATAATTCACTCATCAGTCAAACATCCCAAAGTTTTTGGCGTCACTTGAAGCGCCAGCGAAACTGGACATAGCGTTAATCTGGCCCTGTTGTTTCGCCAGGTTTCCTGCTCCTATGTACTGGGCAGACTGCATGAACCCACCAGCCTCGATAATCGCAGACTGAGCTTGCAAAATCTTCTGGTTCTCTGTACTTGCAAAAAAGTCCTCTGCTCCTTTGCCAACATTAAAAAACGCAAGATTTTGGACAGAACCAGAGAAGGGGTCTATAGAGCCAGCCGCCGCCCTTGCGTTGATTGACGCTAGATTTTGAGCCAGCTTTTGTAAAACCGAAATGCCTTGCTTTTTATGGTTCAACACCTCGGCGCGGTTCTGCAAAACTTTATTCTTTGCTTCCATCACGCTTTGTTGGGCTTGTGCGTTATACATCGCCTGTTGTGCACGACCCGCTTGCATTTGGCCTATACCAGCGAGAACCTGACCGCCGACTGCTATTGCTTCCATTTTATTGCCCTACCGATATTTTATAATCTAAAGCGAGAATCGTCATGTCCAGCGGGACGCTTTGTGTAATTGTGATTTGCCCTTCTTTATCAAAGCCGAGAAGGGGGCCTACTGTTTTGACGCCAGTGAAATTTTGAACCGCAATGTCCAAATTGTTCTGCCCAAATTGTCGAAACTGAACTTGTTGAGAATTTACCGTCATTGCCTGGGTCTCAAAGACCTCGGCGTTTACTTCGAGGATGCGCTTTTTGAACCCTCTAAGTGAGCCTGTCTGCAACTGAGGCTCGACGGGCATAGTCTTAATTTCAACCGAGTAATTTAAGCCGACTTCGATCGATGATGAACTTGACCTGTCAAACGTAACAGTATTGTTTGCAACTGTTTTGTCTGCTTGAACTATCCCGTCCAAAATAACCTTAACTGTTTTTGTATTCAGATGAGCCGCACCAATCGTACTGGCAGAGCTAGCAGAAAAAACACCGGAATCTAAGTGTAGCGAGCTATCAAAATACTCAACAAAATACTGGTCAGAACTGTTGATAGTTCTTTTGACAACAACATAAATCGCGTCAACATCCACGCCAACAGCCTTAAACTCACCACCAGTTGTGAACTTGGCGGGTGCTGTTACTTCTTGTGAGCGGAGTAGAGAGAAGACAGTCAAAGAGCCATCTCCACCATTTACAATCATCAGACGGTCACTCTCATCCGTAGATGTTGCGCGGCGAATGGCCATATCAGTTGGCGTCTTAAATAAATGACCTGACAGCATCGACACATTGCTTGTGTTGTAGGCCAGCTCTGTATCTGTAAAAGCAAGCTCATTAAGAGATTTACCTTTACGCTGAATAAACAGTGTACCTGAGTCCACGCCTACGATTGGAACGTCAGATTTTGAGCCGTTCCTGGTCGCAATCTTAACGATAAAATTTGAAGGCGTGATGGGCTCTAGGTTCGCCTGGGGAACGTAAAACTCGCCGCCAGTCGTAAAAATCTGCAAGTCTCTGCCAGAAAAGATATCTGTCACAGAGTTTAGAGTTGAAGTCGAAATTGTTGCTTCTAGGCTTGCATCGTCCAGCCCTTCGCCTTTATCAAAGTTAAAAAAGTCATTAACCCTTGAGGCCCAAACAGTTGAGGGCAGGGACTTAGAGCCAGCAAGCCACAACCGCCCTTCGTGAAAAGTTATAGCTTTTGGCCAGCCACGGGCATTTGACCAGACATCTTCATAACCAGTTTCAAGCTCCCAGTTATTTACTGTTATTGCGTCAGTTGAGAAAAGGGGGATTTCTGCAACGCAGTTCACAACAGTACCAGAAACCCTTTCTATAATTCTTAACCGGCCAAACGAGTTTACAATATTGATATATTGATGAACATGAGCGGTTGTGAACACAGATGAGTTAGCTGTAATTTTTATATTACCGTCCGTTGCAGACGGGGTAATAGTCGCGTTTGGATTTGATGTGGCTAATGTAAATGCGTAGTAAGGCACTTCTGTAAAACTGATTGTTGATTTCGTCCAGGACGCATTGTCCGCACCGCGCACCAGCTTCAATGGCGGAAGGTCCTCATGCACAAAAATAATCGTGTCGGCAGATTGAGCAAACCGAAGCTCGGGCAACATTGCCGCTGTGATTTCAGAAATAGCCAGGTAGTCATTACCTGTCGCGTTAATGTTTGTGATTAAGACGCCATCTCTTATGACGTAGAGCTTGCCTGGCGTGATGGCAAACATATAGCTGTCATCAGTGTTGAACTCGAAAGGTACAAGCCTAACGCCGTTTGCCGCGCCGCTATCGAGGGTCATGAGATATCGCAAACCTTCTCTGCGCTTTGCTCCGCCTTGAGGCTGGATGACAACATTTGTGGCCGTCTGAAGCGCAGAATAATACTGCTTCAAATCAATCCTGGCGCGGAGAAGCGGGTCTATTTCACCGACGGAAAAGTTTGTTTGTATCTGGACAATCCGGCTCATCCACGCACTGCAATAAGACTGAAGTCCTCTATCGCCTCTATCTGACGGTTCTGGGAATCAATGCTGGTCGCAACCCGAAAGAAGCCGCCACGCATATTCTCAGAATTTGTGCCCATTGCGATGCCTCTGAAATAATCGGCTTTGGTGATTTGGTCGGTCACTGTCTCAGCAATATTCCAGGCCATCATATATTTGAGAAGTTGGATGAAGTAAGTAGGCATTTCGCCTTCGGGGGTTGCAAACTGATAATCAACAAAGATTTTCTCAGAAGATGTTAGCAACTTATCTTGCATGATTTCCCATCCGTACTGGATAGGCCTCGCTCCAGAAGAGCCGCTATCAAACACCGCCCTGACGTTATTTATCCGGTCGCCTGGCAGAACATACTCATATAAGAACTCATTTACTGGAGTGCTTGTTGTTCTTGCGAGTTGTGTTTTCTTGAAGGAAAACGTCCAGGGAAACATCCCGAGAGTGCTATCACGGATGTCATCATAAAGACGGTCCGTGATTTGAGCGCTGTCAGTGCCCTCAGAAAAAGAGGAGAGAGGCGCGGCACCCAACATAATCAAAGCATCTGAACAAATAGATAATTTGGTATCGCCAGAGGCCATGCGCTCTCTCCTTAGTTGGAAGGGGCGGGGAAATGAAACCCGCCCCCAGGGAGGAAATGTTAGTCGCTATCGGTAACAGCGATTGTTGTGCCATCTGACACATCAACGACTGTGCCAGTGTTACTTAAAACGATGACAAGCGACGCCGTTGGCGTAGCGGAATCATGTATGTACATGAGGTCTCCAACCTTCAGAAGGTCAGCCGCTCCGTTGAAATAGCCTTCAGAGTTGACTGCGGCGATAGCGTCCGCTGATGTGTAAGCCCACATCTGAGGTGCAGTTCCAGCTTTGCCCTGACCGCCGATAGGTTGAAGACCATTTGATGAATAAGCCATGTCTCAGTCTCCTATGCTTCGCGACAAGTGATTTTTGTGATGCCCTCAGGGTCAATAGCAACAGACCCAGAGCTGAACATTGATGCAACTAAGAAGGATGTCTTCTCTGGAATGTAATCAACGCGACTTTGCTGGTTCATACCAATGCCAAGACCCATTGCATCTTTTTGGAAGGCATAAACGATGCGGTCATTCGAGCCATCAATGGCCAAACCGCCTTCGTCTCTGTCGCCCAGAGATATGAAGGTGAATCCTAAAAAGGCATTTACGTCCCCAGTTACTAAGGCTTTCACAGTATTGAAATCAGAACTTGTTACTGATGTCTCAGCAAGCAAAGCATCCATATTATTAGCATGTGCAATAATACAGCGACCCTCGGCAGGAACGTTTTTAGCGTCCATTGCTTTTTTCGCCGCGCGCAGTTTTGCTACGTTCAGATTTGTTCCTGAGCCGCCAATGGAATTGGCCACAGTGTTTGTTCCAGATGAAGCAACCAGGGCGTCAATAACAACCTGGTCCATACGTCTGCCAATCGCGCCAGAAACTACCTTGACCAACTCAGCGCGGTCTTGAAAGTTTACTTTAGCTTGGTTGAATATGTCACTGTATTCTGCGGCAATATAGTCTTCCATAGTCGCAGTAACCTGACTGTAAGTTACAGACATAGGGGTTACGTCGGTTTGTGGAACTCGGATAGATGCTGTGCCCTTCCCAATCTTTGGAAATTTCACAGTAGACCCTTCAACAGCTCGCTCACGAACAAGACCAGCCAGCGCTCTTTGACCCTGGTAGGCTTGCTTCACCTCACTGTCGAAAAGGGTTACAAATGCATTGCTAATAGAAACAGCCATTTGCTTACTCCTTTGATAAATTAAACGTTAAGGTTACACCGCAAACGGTTGTCCAAAGGGGCCGTATTCTCGGGCGAACTGGCCGTAAAAAAAACGGTTGTCAGTTGCTCAAACATATCCATCTCAGAATATTCTTGCAACTAACAACCGTGTCATTTGTCTATTGTATTACGCCTTAGGCTTCACCAAACGCCTTTAAAAATTCTTGCTCAACATTTCGGGTGAACGCCATATCAACCCCATATCTCGGGTCGCCCACCATGTCATCAAGCTCTTGCCGCGACACCGTAGCGCCTTCTTGTAAGTCGATTGCAGGAATGGGGGCCTCATTATAGCTCTGACGAATTTTGTTCATAGCCGTTATGAAGTGCCCATTTGTCGAAGCATTTGCTAGTGCTTCTGTCTCTTCTGACGATATAACGCCTGATGAGCCCATTTTCACAAGCCATTGCTCAGTCTCAGAAATAATCCGGTCAGCATTTCGGCCTATCTTTGCTCGCTCATCTTGAACGCTCACAGCCGCAATTTCTTCCGCATCCCCAACTGAATTGAAATACAAAGACGCAAACTCATTAAAAGCGTCCTGACTAATCCCGTGTTTCTTAGCCAGGTCAAGATAGCCTGTCGCCATTTCGTCATCTTCTGCAATTCCAGAATCAGACATAACGTCCATGGCGTAAGCCCCGTCCTTCGGAGCTTTGTGCAAGCCCTGGCTCATTTTGGCTCTGAGTTCATTGTAAGATTTAAAAACGCCCTCAACATCCGGCCCCTCATCATCAGACCAGAACTGACCAGGAATCCACTCCGGTCTGTCGCCCCAGTCGATTGGCTCGTCCGCATCCTCTTGATTCTGCATATGCGGCATCGCATCAGGCTCATCTGACTGAGCTGGTTCTTCTTGCGGGTTTAAATTTAGGAGAGTTTGTTGCTCTTGGTTATCGCTCTGCGGCTCTTCAACAGAGTTCTCGCTCACGGCCAGCTCTTCTTCGTTCATAAGGCTCTTCCTCTTTTAATGCGCTTCTCAATATCTCTGACCAAGGAGTTTTGACCCTCACGGTGAAAACCATGAGAGGGGTCATCCCCTGGAAACCAGGTCGCCTGTTCTATCGTGATATTTCGCAGATATTCCAGGACTGCCTGGCCATCCTTTGTGGAGAAGCATCGCACAAAGGTCTTGTCAATTTCTTCATTCACTCGGTTTGGCTCCCTGCATTTCGCTCATAGCCGCTTGCATTTGCTCAACTACAGCCCCGCGCTCTTCAGCATTATTTATCACGCGGCGAGGGATGCCCATCTTCTCAATGATGTAATCAATCATTTCATCCTGGTTTATTGCTACCTGACCCATTGGCCCTGCACTCTGAGCAATCTGAGCGAACTGCAACACATTCTGTAAATCATCCATATTCTGCGCCTGTGCGAGGGGGCTAACAGGAATAATCCTTACAACCTTACCGTCAGCTTTCAGCGGCATATCTAGGAGATTCTGCTCATCCATAACGTAAAGGATGCGGTTTACCAGGGGCATCATACATTCTGTAATCAATCTGCCATAAGCCGCGCCCATGTTCTGGGACAGCTCCTTCATCCTTTCCACGATTTCTGTGGCAGACCTGGCTGACTGAGTATCCAAAGGAAGCGTATCGTCCAGAAGCATTTTCTTGATGCCCATCACCAAGTCGTTAATCACTAGCTGGCCCACATTGAAATCAGCCGCAGACTTTAGCGCCTTGAGGCTTTCGCCCTGAGGACCGCCATTCCTGGCCACAGGAATAATCGCGCCTGGAGCGATAGTGATGTTATTGGGGTTTAGCACACCATCATCAGCCGCAGTGTAAACACCAGCTACAGCGATGCTTGCATTTTTAAGCACAAGCTCTTTGACTTTGTTTAATGTTTTAATATCAGGCAATGCGCTAACCAGGGGCCCACGGCCATAGACTTCGCCCGAAACTTTCATGTACCTGGCAACAATCCAGGGGCTAACCTTCATTGTGCGATAGACGATATCCTCAGCGCCGTTTGCTTTTTTGTCTTTTGAATATACTAAGTGATAGCAATAAGTCTGCATTTTCTCAGACCAGACAGTTGCTTCAATCAGGTCAATCTCTTCTTCGGGCTTCTCGATAACCTTTTTCTGAAGGTCAGCGGAGAGCTTTGCGTCCGGCCATTGACGTTGCAAAACATCCAATCTGACACGCATCTTGCGATATACGTTATCGACCACACCGTAAGGGCCTTCTTCTAGGCTCACTAGGTACTGTGGGACAGCGGTAAAGCGGACAGGGCCATCATCATCGCCAGGCTGGACCAGCATCACAGCGGTTCCAACACACAAATCTAATAGAAACTCGCTCATAGCCAGGTCAAAATTTGTCTGGCGTATAACGTCAAACATCTTTTCTGTATAGATATCGAGGGCCTGACCTATCTCATCCTTGCGCTCGTCCGGCACATCATTCCCTGCTTGAAGGCGGCACCAATTTCGGTAAGGCGGGAAGAGAGCTGACTGAATACGGTTAGCAAATCGCTGTGTTGAATTGACAGCCGTAGCATCGAACACCCTGGCCATCTTGTTTTGTCCAGGCGTCTTGCCCTCGTAATAGCCTGAGTATAGATTTCGCTGAGGCAGTGCAAACTCATAACACTCCTCGTAAATCGTGCGCCACTGGTCTTTTCGAGCCTCGGCCTTTTCAGCCCGCTTCATGATTTCACGCGGTTCAAGTTTTGACATTTTTTAACCTCTTAGATATTGCCGCAGACTTGGCTCTTGCGTCAGCCTTCGACGATGCTCCCCACGCATTCAGGCTCAAAAGCAGTCTGGTGGGCTTCCCCTTGCTGTCACGCTCAGGACCAGAGTTGCCAGCCATTCGCGCCAGGAATGAAGCCCGTCTCGGGTTATTACCTGATTTAACAGGCGCTTTTAGCTTAGAGCCGGTTGTCCTGTTGAAGTGGGCTCGACCAGCCGCATTAAGACCACCAGAAGGGTTTTGATGGCGTTTGAGGGTCATCCCTTGGCCGACCTCATATTATCCACAAGATTAGGATATTTTCTGCCACCGCGCCTGGCCATATCCATCGCCCGTTTCTTTTGCTTCTTAGAGAGGCCCTGAGGTTTGCCTAAAGACTTAGGGCGAGGCTTATCCCAAACTTGTTTTTTCATGCGCCTAACCTAGAGTTGTGCCAGAGCCTTTTTCAAGGCCTTGCGCCGCAGAACCGCCCCGCGCAGGCGAAAGAAGCAAGCGATAAGAGCCTCGACGCCTTGCTTTCGACGATGCCGCCGCCGTTTGCTGTGCAGATTTTTCTTTCTGGTTTAGCCGCGCTTCTTGCTGGTCAAGGAGTTCTGTCTGCTTTGCCATCGCGTCAGCCTGTGCTTTCATAGCCTTTGATGTATCAGGCATCTTTGGCTTCGATAAAATACCGCCCATTTAATAGAACCTCACATAAACAAAATAATCATCACCCTCTGGTCCGTAAGACTGGAGAGTTGCTTCTCTAGTAAAGTACAATGTCTCTGCAAACTTAACCGCATGTAAGTGAGATGAACGAACCATGAACTGCAATCGCCGTAATTGCATAGCAGGACCAATCTCATTAAATAATTGCCTAGCGCCCCTGACGAGGGCAATCGCCCTGCCATTAATGTGATTGCTTGGCACCATCCAGCCTTCTCCCAGGCCTGGCCAAATGGGATAAATGCCAAATGATAGAGCAACTTTGCCCTGGTCGATTATCGTAAAAGCAGGGGTTCCGGCTGTTGTTTGCTCCATATATCGCAGATAATCCGGCACAGCACTCGACAGCTCCTTGGCCTTATCCTTCACATCCATCAACGCAATATGACCATAGTGAAAATCTACTGTCCTGTGACCAATCCAGGACTCTACATCTTGCGCCGTTACCATATGCTGAAATCTGTCTTTGCAACGGATTGCTGAAAGTGACTACGACTTGAGCCCCTGGTCATACGCCTATGCTCACCAGCCCCCAGGAGAAGATAGCCATAAGCATCGCCAACATGGCTCGAATCATTCTTATTAGGCATATCCCTAAACCTGTCATTACCACCAGATATACCAACCCTCTTAAAGTGATATCCGCCAGCCAGGGCCTTTCTCAGCCTGGTACAACGGGCATTAACCCTCAGCCCAGGCTTTCCGTCCACAAGGCGTAACATAGGCGCGGCACCAGCCTCACGCCGCACCTGGAAATCATTTGACGCTGTAGGTTGAGCAGTAAAGCCAATGGTCCGCAAATGGTCAAAAGCCGTAACCTCAAATATCTCATCTCGCTTCATTCCGGCAGGGTCGCCCCAAACCTTCACCTCAAACTTCGGATATTTCATATTCAGCTCATAAAGCAACATCTGACCAAATCGCTCCAGCCCCATATCTTCAGTAACAATTTCATCAAGAACGTGCCATTTTCCATTTGGAAACCGCTGACCAATCACAGCCGCAGGAGTTAATCCAAAGTCCAACCCAACATGCAGGGGAAGGGAGTTATCCAGGCCCAACTCATAATCAACCATTATCGTATCATCATATTCATGCCAGACGGGTTTGCCTTCTTTCACGTAGACGTACTTGCCACCCACATAACATTCGATCCAATCAAGCTCCTTATCGCCAATTTGCTGTTCATAATAACCATTCGGTAAGTTTTTAACGTTCTCAGCTCGAGGATTGTTGGCCCATAACCTTCCGCCCCCAGGCAAAGCCTCATCATCTCCGCTTTTAGCTTCGACCATTCCGGCCGGCTGTTTATAGAAATTCCACTTAAACCGACCGCGAACAGGCTCCTTCTCAGACAACCGAAACCACCAGTGGTCATCTGCCATAGGATTAGTATCAGCCCATATACCGCGCCAAGGACAACCACCATTCGCCTTCGTCGGATATCTGCCGACGCGGTGTGTTAAGCCCTGGACGATGCTCAATGGAAGCTCTCTAGCCTCATTTACCCAGGCCCCCGATAATTCTAATGAAAGCAACTTCCGCACATCTTTAGGCTGGTCTAGCGCAAGGAATATAACCTCACAATCAATCCCTGCCGCGTCGCCTCTGGCCGGTAACTTAATATGATGGGTTAAGGGCGGAGACCAACGCATTGGCCCAAATACATTTTCTGGGAATAACTCGAGCCAGGTCTTAATCGTTGTGGTTCTAAGCTCAGGATAAGAGTTCCGCACAACAACAACCCGCGTGTACCTTATTCCATCCTTTGGGGAAACTGGCTGTTTAACTGCCCTCAACATAACCTCAGCGGCGCAAGCATAAGACTTGCCGGAGCCAACAGGACCAAGCAACCCTCTAAAGAACGCATCATCATTCAGAAACTTCCACACCGTAGGACTGGTACTAAAATCCAGGTCCAGCCCGCCAAAAACCCCATCAGCGTCAGTCTTGCGCCGATTAGACCTATCACTCGCTTGTTTCGTCCGCCCCATCTTTTTCCTCATAATTTGTGACCACCGGCCCATGTAAGTTAATTCCCAGAACAGATGGCCTGTCCGATTTCTCTAAACCAGGCTCAAGCAAGCCATGATGTTTAGCCAACATCCTCAGCGCCGAGACCTTATCGTGCATCTCAACCTCAATCGCGTTGCCCATCCTTGTAGGCGTGACCTTGATTTTCTTAATCGCCTTTCGCGCTGAGGCCGACACATCATCAGAAGAACGTAAAGATATCCGACCATCTACACTCCATTCCATAACCTCAGTGATATCTGAAGCCGCAAGTGAGGCCAGCTCTTGCTTGACCGCCTCTTTCTCATCATCACTGCCAAAGACCAGGGCATTTCGCGCCTGGCGGGTACTCAGCTTCTTTCCATCACTCACAACTCATCCTCGTCAAATTGAAAACCATCCTCAAAAATAGCCGCTTCTAACTCCTCATCACTCATCTTCTCAAAGGTCGCTACAACAACATCGCCCCTGCTAAGCTTGCCGCCCTTCTTCCTGGGGCCAGATGGCTTCCTGCCATGCAAAACCTCAATCGTGCGAAACCTATGCCCACAATCCAAACATTTGCGGCCTCGCCGGGTTGTCCTATCAAAGGCGCGGCTATCAAAAACCGCAGACTTACTTCTGCAACTTGGACACAACATTATTCACATCCTTCTCAATATCAGCGATGCCCCGCCCTATACCGCCATAACCAATGATATCCGCCCAGGAATCGTCATGGCTCGGCTCATGGATAAGGCGGGATAGCTTGACTGCAACCATGCACATCACAACCTCTTCTGGCTTGATGTCTCGATTAAGAATGACGGACCAAAGCTGGGCTGTGTTGACATGATTGGCGTAGGGCGTCCCATAGTTTTGATTGCGCTCCCTGAGGATGTCAGCCACGCTCTCAATGGATTCGACATAACGGTCAATGCTCATGATGAAAAACTCCAAAATTTTGAGGCAACCCCCCGTATATACACGCGACGGGTGGGGGGCCAAGGGTGCATTGTCAATGATATCAGATACTTACGCAAAGTATGGGCCCCCTGTTGCAATGGCCAGTGCAACGTTTGGCTATTGTATTTCCAGGCTAACATAATGCGGCCCAGGTTGCGACCTGTTCGATTGTAAGCGGTGGTGTCCGTCCCTTCTTGAGGTTAGCCCTGGTCATCTCTACGGTTGCGGCCTTCACCTTGTCAGCCTGGACGCCGCGCCGTGCCAGGACGCGGGCATAATCCTCATTGGCGCTGACCAATCTGTTCTGACCAGACGCCATTTGCACTCCAGAAACGAACGCTTGTGCCAATATCTTAAAGTCGTCATTTCCACCCTCAGACTCCCTTCTAGTATGCATAACGCCTTGAGCCTCTTCTGCCATGTCCTCAGCCACCAGCTTTGGTCTCGGAGCCCAGAACTGCTCTAGGCTTGGCAACTCAGTCTGAGCCCCGTCAAATAGCACCTGATACCTGTTTGTCCGCCAGGTGTTCTTCGGCCTTATCTTTGCCGGATAGCTTCGGGGATGTAGTTTCCTGACATACCCCTGCTTAATTAACCTGGACACATGAACGCTGACGGTCTTTGTGCTTCGGCTTATATGCCTGGCTATCGTCATTCTGCTCGGCCAAGCTATGCCATACGCATTTGTATAGAGACAGATAGCCCCAAGCACTCGGAGTGTTGTCCAGTGCATCTCATCATCCTGGATGGCTCTTGCTGGCAGTACGCTATATTTGCGAATGTCTGGCTTATCGTTAAAAGGGGATTGGGTCATCGGGCGTTGTGTCCTTTCTCTTCATGTCAGTCACTCTGGAGCCAGCGAAGGTGCGCTTGATTTCAATCACAGTGCCAGGCACGAACTCTATCAATTCATCCGCACTCAGATAGGCCACACCTTCTGGCTGGTCTGTTGGCATTTCTTCTTGCGTCCTGACCAACCTAATCACCAGCTCTGGCTTTGTTGGATGTCTCATCTCCCAGAACTCTTTTCCCACCAGTGAGGCTCCGGCTTTCTCAGCCTCACCATCGAGCATCTGATAAGCTCGCTTCATACCAGCACCATGCTTCTGGATATCAGCCTCATTATTGAAATGGATAGCCTGGTTAAACTTGTCTCGCTGAGCCAGGAACTTCGCACCCAGTTCCCCAGGCACAACCTTCTGCAACCTATCGACCCCCCACTTCAATTCCATCTCTCTTGACACAAGGTCATGAGCCTCTATCACCAACCTCGTTTCCTGGGACATTGGGACAGTGGGACAGGACTCTAGAGAGTGTCCTGTCCGTCCCGTCTGTCGGACAACTGTCCCACGCTTGTCCCATTTTCCGTAACCCTTTGTTTTATTTATGGACATTGTGTCCCACTCCCTTGTCCCATCGCTGTCCAGCCGGACAACCTCGAAAAACCCGTTTGTCCCAACTTTTACGCCCTTTGTTCACCTTACTTTCCAGACTAGGTTTCCCCATTTAGCGACGACTTTCTTCTGCAAAAGCACATCTGCCGCCCGTGAAAAAGCCTTTCTCTCCGCGTCTGGATTGCCTGTTGAAATGCTCTTTGCCAGGGCGACTGAACGCCAGTTTGATTCCTGGACAACAGTCACGCCGGATGGATAATTATCACCGCCAGGGGAGTCCTCACCATGCCGATTGAGGGCTTCAACCAGGGCATCAAGCACTGCCTTTTGCGCTGGTCTGAGGCCCTTTATCTCGCCGCCTGTTGGCCCCTGGTCTGTTCTATCAAGCACCAGGCTTGTCTCTGCTTCCAGGGCGAGGGCGTCAGTTTCAACCTCAACGCTGATGGTGTTCATCCATATCGGGTCCATCATTTCTGCGTCTTTTTGCTTCTCTACGACCAGGCTGACCGTCTCACCAACCCGCTCAACCTTCATAGACGCATCAACTGCGCCCAGGATTGCAGAGCTTCCCCTGGCTCCTCGAGAGCTATCTTTTCCGCTGTGATGAATAGCCATGACAGCGCAATCAAACGCCTCTCTGACATTATCCATAGCCCTAATCGCCTGGCCTATATCTTGTGAGCTATTCTCATCGCCTGTCATTGACCTGGCTAATGTGTCGAAGATAACCAGGGCAACAGGCCCATCAGCTACAGCCTGGATTGTAAGATGAAGGTCTATTGTGTTTGCCTCATCGAGCAAATCGACAGCCGAGGGCACGACAACAAACGGAGCCTTTGGTTGTAACCCATGATGTATATGCCAGGCCGCAATTCGCTTTTTGAGTCCGCCTACACCTTCACCGGCTATATATATGACCTGGCCACCTAAGACGGTCTGAGACTGCCATGCGGCCTTGTGAGCGACGCTGAGGGCCATATCCAGGGCAATGAATGTCTTTCCGCACCCTGGCTCGCCATACATCATGGCCAAAGACTTTTGAGGTATCAGCCCTTCGACCATCCATTCGACTGCTGGGAGCTGTGAGATATCATCTAAAGTAAGGACCTTTAATGGCGTGACGCGCTCAGTTATTTCTTTTGCGTCCTTGATTAGGTCCCTAAGTCCTGGGGCATCACCGCCCTGGTGCAACCAGTCAGAGACATCGCCCTTATCTTGTACAGGTAGCCTGACGACCTTTATGCGCTTGGCTTTGCCCTGTAGATGGCCCAGGAGCGTTTTAACGTGCTTTTCACCCGCCTGGTCATTGTCCGGCAGTATGATGACATCACGGCCTATAAAATATCTATTGAGGCTATCGGCCCATTTACCAGCCCCGCCCGAGTTACAGGTTGCAACAAAGCCCAGGTGAGCCAATGCATCAGCATCCTTTTCGCCCTCAACCACCAGGATAGGAGCGCCAGGCTTTGCCAGTATGTCCGGTAATTTGTAGGGCAGGGGCTCAGTATCACCCAGGCCCCAGGTTGTTTTGCCATCAACTACGCGGCGCTGTCTGAAGGTCTTAGGCTCAAAGCGTAACACCTCATATGTAACCTCGCCATCCTCATTCACATAAGGGTAGGTTGCCACGAGAGAAGTCCTGATGGTGTCATGACCGTTGCTTTGTGGCTGTGGCTTATCTGTCTCAATGCCCAGGCCTACCAGCACATCATTGATATCTGCTAATGGGTTGTCTCTTTTTATAAGGTCAATGACCCCGCCGCCCTGGTCGCACTCATGGTCAAACCAGGTGCCTTTTGCCAGGTCTACTGATAGTGAGCCATGATTGCCCCACCTTAGTTCTGACTTGCTGGACAGTTTTACGTTAGGCTCTCCCAAAAGGGCCTTTGCGACTGTCTCTATATGTTGTGAAATCTCTGACATAATCACCCCGAAAAAAAGGGGCAGGGAGCCGAAACCCCCCACCCCAACACTGGCTAGAATAACGGCTCATCATCTTCTTGCGCCTTATCAGGGGCAGGGGGTGTATCTACCGGCTGATTAGGCAAGTCATTCCATTGGACCAACTCAAAATTGGGGATTCGAGTTGCTCCCTTTCCACTGGTATCCGCAGTGGAGCCAGAATATTTAAGACCGGCGATTTTGCCGCGATTGTCTTTGAGGCCATCATGAATAGCCTTCCAGATGTTACTGAGGCCCTTATTGACACCAGCTCCGTTGGATGACCACTCCCTGGGCCCGATATCTTTGAGGTGAACCATAACGCTAAAGCCACGCTTGTAATCACCGTCAGGCCTCGGGCCTTTGACGCCGACAGTCTCATCCCATGACCATTGAGGCGCTTCGCCTTCCTGGATAAGGCCCCATCCGGTCTTTAATGATGTTGGGTCGAGGGACATTCCTTTGAGGTCGAACTCCTCACCATCCACATACCAAGCGTTCACAGATGGCTTAAAGCGGATATATTCACCATTTCCGCCATTATCTAAATCAAGCATTGTCTATTTCTCCTTGCTCATTCTTAGTTGGAACCCAGCCCATTTTGACAGCGAACAGCGCCATCAACGGTTCTGGGATAATATAAAGACGTTGCTGACGGTCAGCCCTTACGACCAACAAATCAGCGTCGTCTTGCTTAAACCAGTCATAGAGGCTCTTAAAACCGCTACCACCTTTCCGCCGCTTACACTCGACCAGGAGACCGTTTAGATTTACGTCTCCGGCCAGGTCTGCGGAGTAGTTTTTGAACGCACCTGAGCCAAGCACCCTTTTGCAGGGGACGCCCAGTTCTGTCCAAAAGTCCTGTACTTCTTTTTCGAGTTCATAGCCTCGGCGCTTGTTGCGGCTACTCACCTGATGCTCTTTGCGATATTTTCGAGGTGTTCAAGCTGGGCCTTTTGGCTATTGAAATCACCTTCGCGCCTGGAAAGACCATCTGTCAGCAATTCTTCTGCTAAACTTGAGACACTGCGACGCTGGCTCTTAGCCGCTGATTTTAGCAGTTCTCTCAATGATTTAGTCAGATAAAGCTGTTGTTGTTGGACATCCATTTTCACACCTTTTGAAAAATAATTGTATAAAAGTACCGTATGGCTATTGTATTACACTTGTAATGGTACTATGTTAAAGGTGTAAGAGAGATGAACAACAGGAGAAAGTAAGTAATGACTTTGATTAAACCAGCCAAATTAGGCGTTATCGCGGGCATCAGTTTGTATGAAGACCCAATCGACGGGAGCGACGTTCCCATGATGTTCAAGTTCGGCAACGGCTATGTCAGCACTGGCCTTTATGATGAGCCGCTTGCGGGCATTGACCCAGAAGAGGTTAAAGAGGCTTACGACGCAATCAAAACAGCAATGGGAGGCGCCTAATGATTACACACTTTGAGGTTATCGCTGATGGCGTGGTTCAAGTCTTTGCGGGCGGGGGCATGGTTGCCCAGGTCGATAAGGCCAAGACCCTCGGCTATGTCATGAATATGTATGGCATGGCCGACGAGACCAAAATTAAGGGCGGCAATGGTATGCCCTTCGATGATGCCATCATTGATGAAGCCATTGCGATTTATAACTGGGAAACAAATGGAGTTGCCGGATGAATAAACAAACACCAGCCACAGCCACCATAAATATCGGGGATATCTATTACGATAGTTGGGGCTACGAGCAGACCAATGTCGGGTTTTACAAGGTCGTTAAAAAGACGCCCAGCACTGTGACTTGTATCGAGATTAACAAAGATTATAGCCAGGAGACTTGGGGTAGCGGAAAAGTCGTCCCAGTTGATGCGCCACGGGACGGGCGGGATGAGCCGTTCACAAAGCGGGTCAAGCTAGTTTGCGGTGAGCCACGGTTCAACAGCCCCTGGCATGGCCTTTGTTTCCCCTACGATGGGGCACCCGTTTACACCAGTAGCTGGGCATAAGGAGACTGCATAGATGGCTAAACAAGATGCTTTTGAAATGATGCGTGTTTTAGGCAAGACCTTCACGAAAGAGCTTGTCGGAAGAAACATCATTGAGCCTGGCGACGGTTTTAATAGTGACCTTATGAATGGTCTGGCCGCTGTCATAAAATTAGAGCTGACAGATAAAGACATCCCTGGTGTTGAGAGAGCCTTTGGCATTGTTATGGATTATGCCACCAAATACGCTTTCGAGAGTTACCTAGAAAAGGAGACTGCATGATGAATAAACATGACTTAGGCGAGTTAGCCGCAGAGTTTGGCAAGGTAGCGGGTTACACAAAATACATGACCCTGGATGATAAGCAAAAAGCAATCATCGCATTTGGCATGACGCCTATCGAGGTGATGCCAGAGGAAGATTACGGCCCAGAGTTCAAGAAAGCGTTTGTCCTGGGATTGATGGACGCGGCAAAGGCAGAAGGGAAAATGGTGGTGTAATGACAATAGAATTTTATAGCGAAGATATGGCCTATATGTCTGAGGGCAAGATTACAACCGAGGCGCTGGATTGCGACCCTAAGAAGTGCAAGACAGTCGAACAGGCGGCAAAGGCTGTCTTCGCGGCGGTCAAGAAGAAGTGCAAAGACTATGGCCAAGACCCTGACTGTGAGGTGTTCATGCGGACGCCAGAAGAGAATGACGGTGAGTGGTATGTGTGTTGGGAAGCAGGGCCCTATGACTGGGCTGTAAATGCCAGCTTTGCAATCAGCGGGCCCTGGGGCCATGCCGAGCCATATTACGGTTTCGACCTGACATTTTATGAGGACTAATTGTGTGGATACGTTTGGCCCTTGTAATTATACTGAACAAACACTATATAAGAAGTGAAGGGAGTAAGAATGAAAACAGCATTAGGGTTCCTGGCATATATGGTTAAGTTTCCGACAGCCAAGCTAGAAGAGTTGCTTCAGAGGTTTGCGGCCCTGCCATTAGAAGAGAAAGCCAAGGTCAAACAAGCGTTCAAGACTGTAGATAAGGAGTGTGCATGACTTATATCGTTAAACACAAAAAGGGATACGCTCTCAGACAAGAGGATGTGGACTATTATTTCGACCGTCTCAATAAGATGAGGGATGATGGTTCAATCAATATGTTTGGCGCGCCAAAAGAGATACAGCATTTAACTGAGGGTCCGCTCGATGAAGCTATCTGGATTGTCCAGCTTTGGATGAAGTTCCAGGACACGGGCGAGTTAGAAGGGGCAATGTAATGACTTGGGAGTTTTACGAAACAAAGGAAGATGCAGTGTTAGCTGGCAAGCCTGATGGTGGATACCTTGTTGAGTATGGCATTAAAAACAGCGATACCGGACAACGGAAAACTCAGGCTTTTGAAACTTTAACTGAAGCACAAGAATGTTTAAAAAATGTAAAAGCAAAGAAAATCGCTTCTTACATTGCAATTTACCAAACAGAAATTTATGGCAATAAAAACTATGCCACGTTTGTCGAGGGAGAGGCATGATGAAAAATTATACAGTAACACAAGCCGGACAAGGGCTTCTATACGTTTACCTAGACGGGAAAAAAACTAACTGGGTCATAAAAAACATCAATGGGAAGTGGGAACTTTGGACTGCAAGCGGTCACATTGTGAGTGACCTTGCAAGGCTTATTCACGACCCAATTAAACTAGGCAAGAAAATAGGCGAATTGATTGAAGGCTATGAGCGGGTAGTAATGTAATGACCCCGCACTCAGGAAAATACGTCGCTTACTTGCGGGTCTCGACCAAACGCCAGGGTCAATCTGGTCTAGGCATTGAGGCTCAGAGGGAGATGATTAGCACTCACCTCAATGGCGGGGAGTGGCAAATCATAGAAGAATTTGTCGAACATGAAAGCGGCAAGCGGTCTGACAGAAAGCGTAAAGAATTATCAAAGGCTCTTAAACTCTGCAAAGAGACAGGAGCGACGCTCATCATTGCTAAGATTGACCGGCTGACCCGTAACCTGGCGTTTTTAACCAGGCTGTTAGAGCAGGGGGTGCCGGTTATCGCAACAGACATCCCTCAGATGCACAGCCCTGCACAAAATAAGTTTGTTCTGCAACTGATGGCAAACATTGCAGAGTATGAGGCTGAGACAATCTCTCAGCGGACCAAAGAAGCGCTGGCCGCAAAGAAAGCCCGGGGCGATAAGCTCGGCTCCCCAACACCGGAGATAGGCGGGAAGGTAGGCGGCGAGGTAACAAGACAATCTGTTAATGAATGGGCTGAGGACCTTCGGCCTATGGTTACCGAGCTACAAAAATACGGGTGCGATACCCTAAAGAAGATGGCAGAGGGCCTTCAAGCGCGAGGGGCTACAACATTTCGCGGCAACACTATCTGGGCGCTAAGCTCAGTCAGAAACTTAAAAAGGCGTTTAGATGGACAAATTTGAAGCAGAATTAAACCATGAATACACATTGGCGCAATGCAAGCACCAAATTTTATTATATCAATGTCGGCAGACGCGAATGAATACGCCGTTGCAAAGATATTTTAATTCAACACCAGCAAGAAACGCATTTGCGCGGGTTATGTTTGTTGCGGCACATGACAACACAGTTTACACAAAAACGGGCATATCAAGGATATTACATATCACGCGCCAAGCAACTGCTTTGATGATTGATGACTGCATCGCAGAGGGCTGGGTTGAGGTTGACGGTAAGAGCTGGAAAGCATCGCAAACCTTGATAGACGCTCAATATGCATATGCTGAGTTTCATAAAGAAACCTTGAGTGGTTTGCCGGTCAGTTACTATTTGCAAACGCTCGAACATTACCAAAAAGCAAAAGCATTAAAAGAGTCAAGTCAGTTTACACTCGATGGTGTAGCCAGGTGACGTTGCGCGGCGAATAAAAAATTATGTAATAATGGTGAATGAAAGGAGAAGGGCGATGGTCGGACGCATGACAAGCGCACAAAAAGCCAGGCAAAGGTCCAAAGAGATAAATGATTTATACAAACAGGACTACACAACCAGGGCTAAGCGTTTTTATAATGAGCAGAATTATTCGAGGCAATTAGGCGGCGGTTCAGCGATGAGAATCACAGTTCCGGCACTTGAGAAAAGCCATATTGATAATGCCATTCGTCATTTTGAGATATTAGTTGCTGAATTAAAGGCGCTAAAAAAAGTGTCAAATGCACCGACCTGGCAAGAAGATGACACGCTTTCAATGGTTGGGTTAATGCGGATGCATATTTACGCATGTCATCGTCACTTAAAACAAGATGCGGACCGTAGTTATTCACATCCAAATCGCGGCTATGAGGATTTTCGCGGTGCGCGGTGAAATCAACATCTTGTATGTCCAAAAAAATCACCCTTTGAACATTGTAACTCATACTTCATTAGGAGCTATTATGAACAAACAGAACCTTACAATAAGCAAACCTCAAGATTTGTCGCATAATGTATATTCGGTCACATCAGCGAACAGTCACACCATGCTGAATAGGCTGAACAGCCTAGATAAGTCAGAAAAATCGCGGGAAACATTTTCGGACACTGTAAATATGTGTCTTGAGTTCGCCGCTCTTGCGATGCTTTTCGCAACCTTCATTATCCTTATATCATTGTCAGATAGCTTCGACCAGCAAATGATTTCTTGGTTGGGGAGATAGCGCAATGGTTGGTAAACTTACCTCTGATACAAAACTCTCCGGCTCACTTGCGCCAGCTCTGATGGGACAATCTCATCCAAGTTTTGGCATGAGCCGAAATGACCTTATGGCAAAAACTCTCAATGCAAGGGGGCACTCAAATTACAAGACCCAAACCTTTTCCGGCTCCGAGGCGGCAGATTTTGGCAATGAGTTTGAGGGAACCATCATCAAAAAGGCGGCTCAGCGATTGGCTATTGAAAAGTTCAATTCTGAAGTCACAGCCGTTTATGATTATGAGGACCTATTTTCTGTCAGCCTGGACGCCATTTTCTATAATGAAGTGATGGATATTGAGGCAACCGATAATATCTTTTTGATGAATGGTAAGGACACGATGCGGCTTGAGGGGAATGGTATTTGCGAAAGCAAGCTGACATCAGTCCATTACACAGAAACCCCGCC
>TARA_R110001632_G_scaffold233032_1_pt1 | contig 25328 bp, 17 predicted proteins | sample TARA_R110001632 | Tara Oceans TARA_R110001632 (sample SAMEA4398266) | marine metagenome | biome: Polar Biome; feature: [SRF] surface water layer (ENVO:00010504); material: water (ENVO:00002006), including particulate matter (ENVO:01000060) such as... | depth 5 m
CCCGACGATCATCCTGCCGACGCGGACCACGGACATTTTTTGGCAATGAAGGCACAATAGCCGCCCACTCTTCATCACTCAAATCAAATCGACCCATCATTCCCTCCTGTGTTACAGAAGGTGAATCACGATGTGCTAAGTCTCATCAATATCTTGAATTGGGTTCACACCCTAGTGCACTGTCGTTTTCTAACTCTGAGCAATCGGTTCGATGCCGGATATGTCGATTTCTTTAGCTGCTTTTGACAGGTCAAAGTTGGTTTGCATGTTGAGCCAGTAATGCGGTGTCGTGTTGCAGGCGCGTGCCAAGCGCATAGCTGTGTCAGTTGAAATCGCAGAAGTTCCTTTTACAATTCGTTCAATCCGCGTTCGAGGAACACTCAGGTGTTTGGCAAACGCTGAAGCACCGATGCCCATGGGCTCGAGATACAGTTCCTTCAGGACCTCGCCGGGGTGCATTGGGCTTTCGAGCATGCTCATTACCAACCTCTTTCTATGGCACTCTGTGATCGCGACATCAGTAAATCCTATGAGCACTCTTACACAATAAAGACTTCATTTCATGATCGGTACTAAAATCCTTAACCTCACATCACCTTATAACCCGTAAAGTATTTTATTTTAAGTCTGTCAGGAATTCTCTGAAAATTCGGATGTGACTGCAGAGGCTACAAGCTTGAAACCAAGTGCCCGCATAACTTTTAAAATTGTTTCAAAGCGTGGGTGAGCTCCATTTGAGAGAGATTTATAAAGACTCTCCCGCCCTACCCCCGCATCTTCCGCCACAAGCGTCATGCCGCGCGCAACGGCCACCTCCTTTATTGCGGCAAGAAATACATCTGGATTGGGATCCGTCATTGCCTCCGTTAGGTAGTCGGCCATCATCTCAGGATCGCTAAGATAATCAGATACGAAAAAGGGCGCTACATTCAACTGGTCCATAAGGTTTGCATCCTTTTATGTATGACTCTTTTGAAGAATCGTATCCTATTAGATACAAACAATGATGGCAACATCGCGAATATAAGACGGGACAGAAGGCAATGATGAGCGCCACAAAAAAGATTTATCAGGAAGCAATAAAAAGGGGCCTTCTTGCAAGGGAAAGTAATCTGAAGGAGGCAGGCGGAGTTTACAGTCTTGATGCTGTATCGAAATTACTGGGCGTCTCAAAAGATGCCGTGCAGCAACAGGTAAGTGAACGACAGCTGATTGCTGTTCTCGAGAAGGACGAAACTCTGTTTCCGGTCTGTCAGTTTAGCAATGATGCCCCACTCCCAGGCCTTAAGGACGTTCTTCAGGAACTGAACACAGACAATCCATGGACCCAGCTAAGTTGGTTATTGTCTGGAGATCCGAGGCTTGATGGGACACCCCTCGAATATCTGCTCAACGGGCGCGTCCAAGCAACGATAGCAGCGGCGCGGATGTATGGCGTTCATGGCGCTGCATGATAAACCTATTTTTTAGAACCTGATTTGTCTGCTTCCGTATCCATAGTGATATAAGATATCAGGAGAACCTTCGTCGAACTATAGAGCATCATCATGGCTTTTCGGCGTGTTCGCTGTTCACTCTACACTCGCGGGAATATAGGCATTTGCTATCTTTCCGAGAATTTGTAAAAAGAGGCAAGGAGCGATCAAAATAGACGAGGGAAAGTTCATGCTGAGTAACTGTCGATTGCGATGTCGGCAAAGGGTCGGTCACTTGCAAATCGCATCCACGAATTGCTGGCGTGGATGTATCAAGCCGCCGTGTGATCAGAGTACAGCTTGCTATTGTGAGACGCCATATGGACTTGGGTGATTTTCCCCGTCTGGCCGAGTTCCTGGTCCAGTGTATAGACGAGGAGTCGCTGGGGGGATTGAGGCTACGGCGCAACCAGTCCGGAAGCAAATTCATCGCCCCATGGTGTGGCGAAGAACCGTTATTCGGTCCTAACGCCGCCGAGGTCATTGTCCCGTCAGGGGATAAGGTTGTCGATCAGTTTCTTGAAGACACGACCCGCCTTCACTATGGCTACCCCCTGCGCCTGCACGACGACGGCTATGTATCTCCATTGTTCTTTATCGAGGTAGATGTCCGAAAGCGGGAAGACGGCGGAGAGGCTGTCTATTCCCTCCATCCAGTTATGAAAAGTCTGGGGATCAACCGTCTGTTGTTGGAAGAAACAGGGCTGTCCCGCGAGGAGGTTGACCTACTCGCCAGAGAGCTGACGGGAGATTTCGGTGCCTTTGACGCCCGACTTGAGACCGCTGCCAACGCGCTGGACATCCCTGACAGCCTACTGACCAACACCATGCTGGACCCCATGCCGCAGCAAAACAATGGGCGGCAGTGGTCCAAGACCTCGATCCTTTTCGTGTGCGACGTTAGCAGTGTTAAGTACCGTCTGCGGTACGAGTTGAGCCGGTTCATTGATCAGTCCAGGTTCCTACAATCCAAAATTCCAGATACCGCCCTAGGAACAGTTCTAGATCCGATGCTGAAGTCTCATCGGGAACCCAAATCCAGACCGCCCCGGTTTGAGGTGTCTGCGATGAACCAACAGCAGTCTGACGCGGTTGATCATGCCTTATCGGCCCCATTGACGGTGATTACGGGGCCGCCAGGCACTGGGAAATCCCAAGTGGTGGTGAACATACTGGCGAACTGCATTGCTGCGGGGGAGAGCGTGTTGCTCACCAGTAACAATAACAAACCCCTCGACGAGGTACGCCGCCGCGTTGCCGAGCTCATGGAAGGCGTCGGCGATTTCACGTTCCGTCTGGGAAATCGGCAGGCGTTCCAGGAAACACGGACGGATATGGCGGGGAAGCTTGGACATCTTGTCGCGGCGGATGGGCAATCTCATGTTCCCAACCTATTGCGCCAGCTTGAGGCATTGTCACTGGAACGCGACAGTCTGCAGCGGGAACTGGACGCCAACCGACACGCCCAGGCCGACATTGAACGCGCCTTGGCGAATGAGAGACAAATCACTTCCACCCTGCCGCCGATATGGGTCGAGTATCTTAGCGAAGAGAAAGCCGGCCCCGTCGCCGACACCATTGCTTTACGGCGCATTGTCAGCAACCTGAGACGTTGGACAGGCAAAGAACCCGCCGGTCTTCTCTTCACCATTTTCAAATTATTGTTCGGTACGAAACTGCTGGAGGGGATAGAAACCAACCTCCGTGATCTGTATGGGAAGCTGCCCATCGCCATCCAGAATCATGCGTTTCCAGGGGAGAGGCGCAGTTCCGCAGAGAGCCTGAGTCTTGCTGCCTTGTGGCTCGAACAACACTGCAATTGGGTTCGTTCCCATGCCCTGCGCCAAGACGCTGAATCCCGATTGGGGGCCTTGAGGACTGCGGAAACGATATTCCCGGAACTAGACGATGTTGATAAGCGAAGGGTCGAGGCGGGCAAAACTCTGTTCCGATCCACTTGGTCAGACAGGCTTTCCAGCAAGGCAGGCAGCCTGAAGGATTCGACGGACCGGTATTTCGACCATGTTGACCGATGGCTCAAGGGGGGGCGGAAGAACAAGGAGTTCTTTGAAGGGTATCGCCAAAGCGCCCAATCGGTCCTGGATAGCCTGCCTATCTGGATCACAACGAACTTGTCGGTGGGAGCTGCGGTTCCCTTCGAGCCGGGCTTATTTGATTGCGTCGTGATCGACGAGGCCAGCCAGTGCGATCTCATATCGGTTCTGCCACTCCTTTTCCGGGCTAAGCGGGCCGTGTTCGTAGGGGATCCAAAGCAGTTGCGACACATTCCCGGTATTACGTCGGACCAGGAAATCTACGTGGCGGAAAGGTCTGATGCATCAGATCTCTTGGTGAATTTCTCCCCGATCACTCGATCCGCCTATGACATCGCGGCAAGCGCTGCAGTGTCGAGAGGTGACGACGAACTTCTACTTTCCCAGCATTACCGCTGCCATCCGGACATTATTGGCTTTTCCAACATGGCATTTTATGCCGACCGTCTCGTGGCGCGGACCGCCGCGGCAACAGTTTTCAATGGCCTCCAGGCGGGGATGACGTGGCAACACGTCGATGGGACTCTTCTCCGAACCGCTAAGAGCGCAGCTAATGAAACGGAGGCACACGCTGTTGTGAGCCTCCTTCAGTCTGTCTTGGATCAGCTTCGCGATGGCGGCACCACAATTGGAGTGGTCACGCCGTTCCGATTGCAGGCTGACTTGATCGTGAGAAAGCTGTCGGCACAATCCTGGTGGTCGTCTCATGAGAGACGTGTGACTGTCGGGACCGCACATTCATTCCAGGGAAGTGAGTGCGATGTGATGATATTTTCTCCGGTCGTCACCAAGGGTATGAAGGAAAGCTTGGTTCGGTTCGCAGCGCACTCCGAAGAACTTCTCAATGTCGCCGTCACGCGAGCCCGGGCCGCATTGTATGTCGTCGGCGATGCAGAAAGCTGCTTGGCTTCGGAAGGGGCACTAAAGGAACTCGCCGACTACGCTCGCCAACTGGCCGATCGGAAAACAGGGCGTCCAACACCGAGAAGCGAGGCCGAAACCGCCTTCGCCCAGATCTTGGACTATCTGGGTTTCGAATACCGTGAAGAGGTTCCGCTATACCGGCACAAGGACCAGGCACCATACCGATTGGATTTCGTCTATGTCTCACCTTCGGGGGTCAGGTATGATCTAGAAGTCGATGGAGCCACACATAGCGAGAATGATCGGTTCCAGGAAGACGCGATCCGGGACAAAATTGCCAAAGCTTCCGGTTACACCGTTATCCGAATTCCGGCGCTCGATGTGATGAAAAAAACAAATGCCGTCACCGATCGCCTTCGACACCTCACATAGCAAGACGACCCTGGAGGTGTTACCTGTCCGTCATCATATAAATTGTAACACACGGCGGCCTGATTTAAGAGATGATTTCTGTCTCATCTTCATTCCCCTTCGGGTCATTCCGATGAACCAGAAACCCTCTCCCATGTAATTCCACTAATCTGTTCCATAGGCGCTGACGTTAGACATATCGGAATCGCTTTCAAGCCGCCACGCCGCGCCGTTGGGCCTCGACAGGGTTCTCCTCTAGCTGATGCATTGATGCATTGCACAAGATGCCCTAGCTAAAATGATTTGCTCTTGGGTAAACTGCAATATCACGCCGCTTGAGAGGCGCAGGCAGGACATTCTACAGACTCTTGAACGTCCTTAGACATCGTTTTTTCAGGGAGGTTGCGAACATCACCTGCTAAAATATCTAAAACCTGTTCTTCAAATTCAGCAAAAGTCATTGAGTACATTCCGCCTCTGGCTCCTTCAAATCTTGTGTTCCAAGAGGCAAGACCTTGTCCAAAAGCGAGGGCTTCCGAAAAATCATCTGGTCCCAATTTTCTGAACCTTTCAAATCCTCCAATGGCAAGCTTGTGAATGATACCAGCTGTACACCAATCACCTGAGCCACAGGTGTCTTCTAGACGCGCAGATTGAAATGCACTCATCCGCGTCCAAGGTTGAACTTTTCCATCCGCTTTGGAGCGGTAACGAAGACCATGCTCACCCAATGTTTGGATCTCAAGGAGAACAGAATTTTCGTCATTCAAAACATTTCCTGCATCGACTAAGCGCTCGTTCGCATATTTCAAGATATGTGCGATTTTCAATGCCTCGGCAAAATGCTTCGGATCGGTTTTCGCCGACGGCTCAAAAATCACTACAGCACCATTGTCGGAAGCGTTTTGTGCGAGTGTCAGCATCGCACGTGACAGCCTATCCATAAAAAAAACTGAGGCGTCCTTCATATGTGGCGCCACCACATCAACAGCAGCTTGAGTTATGGCTTTGAAGCGAGGCAAATGCTTTCCGCAAGATGGGCAAGCCCATAGAAATTTGTGGGTCGGATTGCCATCGCTATCAGACTTAATCTGTTGAACAATAATGGGCGTATGGCCTGTAGGCTCACATCGGGCAAAATCTAATTGGACGTCCCATTTTGCCAAGTCAGCTAAAACACGCTTAGAAGCCGCATCACCGTTCATCCGAGCGATGGGGAATGACTTCCAGCCAAGAAATGCGAGAATCGAAAGTACGTTTCCGCATGTTCCACCTGTCCAAGATTTTATAGGTGTATCTGGATCCATGCCGAGCACCAGATCCAAAGCGATCAGACCAGCACCAAAGGCTTTGGGGGCATCAATTGATTTCATTGTTGGCACTTTCGTTACTTTTTAGTTTGGACCTAGGTTGCGGGTAGGCTTCACCTTCCAACCAAAGATGAACAAGCTTTTGTTCAGCGTTACATGGCAATGGTCCATCTACCATATCATAGCCAATGGCTTCGAGATATGCGACCGGTAGGTTCCTCTCCATCGCTGCCAATAGTGCTCCGATGGCCATAATCTTGCTCCCGAGGGGAGACAAGATCATCAATGAACCACCGATGTTTTGAAATACGCGCTGTCTCAATTCGTGTAGACTCAGGATTGTCCGGTATAAATCCAACGGATTTGACTCGTCTGCGTAGACTAAGTTTCGAGTATCTACTTCCCATGCTTCTTCCAGTTCGACGATGTATTCTTCCGCTAAGATATCGACCTGCCGTGGGTTTGCCGACGGAAAGGGAACGATTGGGCACGTGTCATGTGGTTCCAAATAGCTGTGCAGAGCGCTCAATGCCGGTCTGCGACCGGTCACTAACTGAGGTAACCATAGCTTTGCAGCTTTCGAGGAACTATCGAGTGACATTCCACCACGAAAACCATGAATGTAGCCAGGGGCATCGCTGGGGATATGTATTATTGACGCATCCAAAGACGGATTATGGGTGACGAAAGCATGCAAATTCCTCGGCTTTAGTCCGGCATCAATCCTTTCAGTAAGGAACCGAATAGCCGGGAAGCTTGTCCCAATCGAAAGCGCACTGATATCCACCACCACGTCTGTGAAATCTTCGTAATTCAAACCATGAAGCGCTTTTATAACGTTACGGCCGCCAACAACAGCGTTGTCAGTGCCAAAAATTTCAATTTCAATGACTTTACTGTTGTGCAAAAGGTTTTCGAGGTCAGTCTTATTTCCTTCAGCGAGATCCTTGAGATTTTGCGCCGGCTTCGGTCTGATCTCCTTAATTAGGACCGCATTCAGCGCTGCACCTGCGTCCACAAGGCACTGAGCAACCAATGTTGATCTTGGATCAAAGCCAGCCCCTGCGATAAGCAAGATTTTTCGATCGCCCTGAGCAAAAAAGTCCTTAGCAAACTCAGCGACTTCTTGCCCAGAATGAGCGATGCATTGATCCCACCTCAACGGCCCGCTCCCATCAACTTGGCTTCAACATCGACAACAGATCGTCTGTTTTGCGTTCCAAAAAGCCGCCGCGTGTTTGGGATAGGCCGAAATGCATGCGCAAAACTCCGCAGAGTTCAATCTGGCACCACATCTGATTTTTAGTGCTGTGGTTATGAACAAGCACAAAAGCGTTATAGGCCGCCCCATATTTCAGGACCCGAGCCAGCTCTTCGTATTTTTTCGGAATTTGGTCAAATTCTTCTTGAAGAATGCCAAATGCTCCTGCACCAGCACCGCCACCCAGTGACGCATTACCTTCAAGAGACTTTGCAACACATTGCTTGGCAATACCTTCGGCCAACAATTTGACCTCCCTGTTGTGAGGGAAGTCCCACCCTCGGTAAATTTCTCCTGCTTTTGTACGAAGCAGCCGGTTTTGGTCTCTGCTGGATAAAGAGGCAGGCTTTTCGCGGATTAACTGAGTTTCAGCCTGGGTCACGAGCGTCGACGCGAGATGCAGAAACTGCTCCGCATTCTCTGAGCTTGCATCGCACAGCGCGTCAATATTGTAATAGTATGGACGATCAAAATCGTGAAGAAGACGGATTTTTGCGCCATCTGCGATACCGCCATCAACCGTCAACGGCCTGTTGGGTTCGACGTCATCTTCTTGATCGTCAAAGAGACCTTTTTGTGGCACTCGATTGAGATACCGATGAAACAGGATTGAAAGGATAGCCAGTTCCACATCTTTGCTTTCATGCCCGGTGCGCGCCAAATATTCCAAAACCTGGGCCTCAAGAATCTTCCGGCGATTCTCAGATATTCCATTCTTGTGCTGAACAGTGTCGACTGAACGCGCTAAAGTTTCCAGTTTGCTTGGTGCAATCACATCCGGCTGCGTGCTGATAAAGTCTGCCAGATCTGAAATCCCGCGACGGGAGAACACATCCATCTGGCGCAAATAACGGGTGGCCATCCCTTTTGCCATCTTGCGAAAGGCTTTGCGTTTGCCGAAGCGATCATCTTGGCTCTGCATCCAAATTACGCTCAACTCGCGTGCGTCCTTTAGGCCTGGACGCGTTTTATTTCCTTCGCTTTGGGCCAGCAAAACATCTTCCGGCGATAAAGCATCCATACGGGTTAGAACCCACCGCGAAATCTTGAGTTCACGCCTTGTTAACCACTCTCGGAACGCAGTGAACTGTTCTGGATGCAAGTTGTGCGCATCATCAAATATGACCAATGGGCGTAAAGCCTTGGTATCCCCGTTGACAGTAATCTGGAAGTACTCAATGACATCAAACGGGTGATAAGCTGAGGCGGCTTCATTATCGATATAATCAATTGCTGGTGGCAAAAGGGCGGCAGATATATTGTAGATCTGCTCTTCGATGGTGCGCGCCTTGTGAAATAACTCGCTTCCTTTAGTGCCTCCTATCGCTGCCAAGGCGGCTACCGCATCACTACGTGGAACAATCGAGATTTCGTCTAGTTCAACGCCTGTATTTGTCAGGTTACTGATCCATGATAGAATCGTCCTGCTTTGGATAAGCGCGAACATCAATTTGCACTTCAGATCATCAGGGTAAGGAAACTCCCAAAAATCCCGGTATTCAGACTCTAGTGGAACGCGACCACCAAGAAGAATAGGTTGCCTGTCTTTTATCGCACCGCATTGTGTCAATGTATCGACCAAAGGTTTGAAATTAATCTGACTTTCGTGCCGAAGTAACGTTTTTAGAGTCGAATATTGATAGAGACGCGCAATGGTAGTTTTTCCACTGCCCGGCGCTCCAATAATGACGGATAACTGGTCATATAATTTTCCGTCGTCCGCATGTTTCTTGAAAAATGTTATGAGCGGATCGGGCGTAACTAGCGGCAGGAACGCCTCATCATCACGACGATATTCGGATGCTCTTTTTTCAAAGGGATTTGCCATCTCTAGGCCTCACACATGCCGTTGGCGACGACGAAAAAGAGGACGCATGGCAGGTGGTTTGACGCCGTTTTTGATTTCGCCAATGGTTTCAGCCCAAAGTAATGCTGCTGAATTATTAGGGGTATTGTGTTCAAGCACAATCGGTAGAGCGCATCCCCCATATCCCAATCCAAGGTGCTTAACACCACCAACAGCGGTATGTTCGGTTTCAATGATAGGATCATAGTACTTGTTCGATAGGGCGATAAATGCATCGTCTGCACCTGTTCTGATCGGCAATTTTTCGTCAAAAACCGTTGCAAACGACAAATGAACTTCTTGGGGCCAGTTTTTGTGCTTCATATCTTTGCGAGCAGTTCTTTCGAGGCTGGTCATTTTCCCTTTTGCATGTGCTGTTGCCATATAGTGATGCGCACAGAGCTGCCAGTCAGGTGCAACAATGTCTCCAACTTCAGGGTCATTGATTGCATTGAACAGAGACGCCCTGAAACGATTGAGCTTCCCCGACCACTTCTTGTCTTCCTCTTTGTATCTAAGGAACGATGTGCCTGTGCCCGCAAAGTCATCTACTAGATAGATAATTTTGAAGAGTGCATTGGGATCTTCAAGGTCTTTGCGCAGATTTTTGAGGAGATCCTTCCACTTTTCAGCATCAATTTGTGGCGCGAGAACAAGTTGTTCGTTGCTCAGACGTCCCACATTGGCATGGCGCACAATGTCCATTCGCGCCCCGTCACTTAAGCCCAAGACAAGCGTCTGACGGGTGAGTCGTTTGATTGCCGCAGCGGCTTTTGAGTTTGTGAGAACGGTATATGGCTTTATGTCTAGATTTGAGGCGACCGTCTGAACAATCCGCTTACGGATCGTGTTAGGAAAAAATTGCTCAACAAGACGTCGAACCTCCCCAGGCCCCACATAAACCAAACGTTCTTTGACAAACTTGTAGGCGTCCTTGCGTTCATCTTGATCGAACTGCTGCAGCCACGTGGCCAAGCTTTCAATAAAGCGCATTCCTGCCTGAAAGTCACGATAACCGTCATATTTGAGGCGGGCCATTAGTTTGAGCCAGCCAAATTCCTTACGCGACTCGTCATCATCCCACTGCATTATATCGCCCATGACTCTCAGAGCAAGGTCCTGATTCACTTCAGTGCTCCCGAGCGAAACTTAAAGGATCCCTCTGAGCAGATAATGGCATCGAGATATTCAGCCAGAATATTAGGGCCACGCTGTCCTTGCGACCCAAGATTCCAGCATGTTTTCGGGTCAGCATTGATTTTGTCCACACTCAAAGCATAGGGGTGGAACAAAAGTTCATAATCGTTTCCATGCAGGTCCCCACTGTCTCCGATAGATAATATCGAAACATTTGGGATCTTTTGCATTAAAGCGTCAACAACGTTGAGCTTGGTCACCCCAGGAGCCAAGATATCGACCGAGTGCCCCGACCGGACCACCGATAGATTGTCCAGGCCCGCGCCAGATAGAAGTTCAACAACGCTTTCATACAAATTGGTAGCACTGAAGCCACCTTTGGACGTAAGGGTGATTTGATAGTTTCTGTCTTCTTGATCAGAAATTTCACAAATCAAACCATTGACGTTCAACAGTGCTGAAGCTGTATGAAGATCACCGTAGGCTCTCGCCTCGCCATTGGGGACCGAATCGTCACCCAATGAGCTGACCTCCGCCCCATTATAATACCCTATGAGAACCATTTCCCAATGTGCGCTCGGGATGCATTTTTGCAGATCAATCCGCGCAGACTTGCCTCGCCCAGTTGCCAAACAAACCCAAATGCCTGCCTCAAGCATCTCAATTAGCTTTTCAACAATGCCTTCACTCGGCGGATCAAAGCGCGAACGGGTTTCAGCAAGGGTGCCATCGTAATCGAGTACAATCGCATCGAAGGTTTTCTTAAAAAGCCCCTTACGAAAACTATTGAGATGATTTTTCCAGTATTGGAGAGATTCTGAGCGTGCCAATTTATCCACGGACTGCTTGGTTTTCCGTTCAACAGCAACAACATCACGTTCTGAGAGCCCATGGGGTGGTTTCCGCTTGCGGGGCTTTGGCGGTGTTAGTTTATACAGTTTGCGCCCGAACATTGGAACGCCCGGACGACCCGGATCAATGCCCTTCGCAAGGCCAGCAAGCGCTGTAAGTTTGAATGCGGTTAGCAATGAGGCCAAACCAGCAGCACCTTCACCGGGCAAATTGAGCGAGAGCTTCGGAATATCATCCGACAAAAGTGCCATTGTTTTGTCGGCAAGCATTTTGTCTTCGGGAGCGATCAACGCTACAACTCCACTCTCGGCACCACGCTTGGCAAGCCAATGGTGCCGACCATGTGCAAAGTTACGAAAATCGGCCAACTGGATTGAGCCGAGCGCTGCTTCCGTAAACTTGGACTCAATATCCATCGCGCCCAGCTTTGTTGATGGACCGTAGAGGACGACTGTTGTTGTCCGTTGCCACAGAGGTGCGGACTGCTCGTCTAAATCCAAACGAAAGGAGAACGCTGCATCACTCATCGATCTCAAGGCAGAAGCTATCTTATCCCAATCCTCTGGCTGACCAAACAATGAGATGTAAGCCCGCTGCAAAAGACCGGTAAACCCAAGCAAAGAATTTGTGGCCAGAAACCCATCCTTGCCTGCAGGAGGTGGGAAAATATGCAGATCAACAAAAGGGTGAGCGCGACAAAGCTCTGTCAGTTTGGTATCATCGCGTCCTGTCACGACGGTTAATTGTTTTGGCTCATGGTCGATCAATGCTTTTGCCGCAGCCAGAATGTCGACATTACGACCACCCGCACTGAGCAACCAGTTTGCTGTTTGCTTATCGATGGGCTCGCATACTACCTCAAGGGGTGTCGCTACATTTGAAAACCTTCCTGCATACTGGCGGTGATGTGTCGCCAACCCGTGGGCGGCAGACAATGAGCCGCCAGATCCTATTGCGACCATTGGAAGACCGCTTGAGGCCTCAAGCGATTTGATCAACCCCGAAATATCAACTTGGCAAAGCCAGTCCAGCGTCGCATTTAATTGCTCCATTTCTGATGCATATGGCTTGGCCATGATGTGTTATGTCCTTCCACAAAATACATAACAAAAAAAGAACATAGCGCGTAAGTTCATCAATGTCAGATAGACTGGTCTTTGACATAGGGACGCGATCAGGTCAAACAGCTTTGTCAGAGGAAACTAGATCGAGGCACGGACGGGCGTTGCCGGGCCGATCCAGGAAATTCACCGCGCGCCCTACGAACAATACTTGGCAGAAAAAAGATCCGATTCTTCATGAGCAGATTACAGTCTCAGTAATGATTCTTATTAATTGGCAGAACTACGAGAATTACTTCTTCGACTACTTGGGCTAACCCAATCGACCTTTTGAAGGAATGTTGTTTCAATTTCCATTTGTCCAGCTTCAACGGCTGTTCTCACAACCTTACTGATCAAAGCTGTCGTTTCACCTGTAAGGCCTCCATTCATGACGTGAACTTTGTAGATGACCCGCGTTTGCAAGCAGCCCTCGGACGGTTTGTGCCCTTTGCTTTTGATGAGAGACAGACACTCCGGGTGATGCTGATAAGTTGAACGCTGCCTTTAAGAAGCCGGCTTCTCAAAAACAGGAAAGAAGTTCCGAAAGCATCGTCTCGGCACGGTTCCGACGATTAAAGCGGTATTCGAACTCTTTCGCATACCGCTACATACTCGAAACGGTATTTTTGGCACGCAACGATCCAAATCAGATTGGACGCAACATTATAATTTAATCTGATAGCGCACACAAAGCCTTTTAATTGCGAAAAATAATGTAAATATCGACGCAACGGTATTCATAACGACTGGTTATGGAAAATATATAAATACAAAACAAAACAGAATATACATTATAATTCAATCAATTATCCACTTTTTCTAAGAAACGTATTGAGGACTAGAAACTATAATTCACCGTCAAAGAAACGTTGTCGTTCCTGTCATAGCGCCCAAACTGAGTGCCTTCATTCCCGTGATATTCAACAAAGGAAATCATTGTCCATAAATTATCGTTGGGTTGATAGCGCGCAAAAACCTGGCTGGTGGAATCCCAGTCTTTTAAGGAATGACCGTGCATGCCCCCAAACTTCCATTCATCGTTCGCTTCAACTGTCAGCGACATCAGGACATTATTCGGGTTGGGTCGCGCCTCTTTCGAGGATGTATTGTAATCTGGATGATCCTGAAGACCGAACCGCCATTCTTTTGAATATTCAATAATTGGCGTGATCTCTTTCCAGCCGATTGAATTCGCAAATTGGGTTTCGCGATATTTCGCACCGATCAACGCGCGTGCAAAATCATCATCGGTATCTTCTTCTGCCCAATATGCCAGACCTTCGCCATAGAACTTCCAGGATCCCTGAACCAGCGCGCTGCCTGCAGAGGCAATCGATACGGTGGGATATACCTTTGTATAGGGATTGAATTGTCCTGAAGCTGGGTTCTTCAAAACCGGATAAGGACCAACCCCGTTGTAAGCAGTTATGAAGTAATCAAGATTCGTTGCCGTGCCTTTATACTGCAGCAGATAACTCCAGTTGGATGGCGTGCTATCCCGGTAATCATCAACGATTTCAGGCGAAATGCCGAGTGGCAGTCCGGTGATGTTCAAATTGGCGAAGTCCGACCCACCAGACCCGTTCGGGCCATTCCAGCGCGAATGTTCAGCGGGGCCTGGGGCACTTTCTTCAATTGGCAGAATGATGCCGGTCAATCGATCACTGCCGACATACAGATCGGTGCGCAATTGCCAGACGCCATAGTCGACGGGTTGCTGGGGATTGGCCGTATTTTCAGCGCCATATAGATCGGTTGGAGAGTAAATTTCGGCCAGTCCGATTGGGATAGCATCCTTGCCCGCCAGAACCTCAACCGTATCGCCCAGATACGATAGGGTCATGCGGCTTAAATCGACATAGCGGCCATGGCCTTTACGGACACCAGGCGCACTGAAAGCCCCCCTTTCCGCGCCGCGATAGGTTGACGCCAAAGCCTCCACCCCCAGGCCAAAAGTCCAATAATCATCCAGAAAGGTCGTGCTGTCTAAACTCAGATGGGTCCACGCCTCGACCGGTTCATCCTCAATCCCGCTGGAATCCGCCTGATGAACGGCCCGGGGAAAGGCCGTCATGACCGTCTTTGACTCGTAGGTCGCGTTTTCCAGAACCTGCCCCAGAAGGGAGGCCTCTGCCCCCTGCTCCGCTACCGCGGCACCGCCCTGAATTCCGACACAGGTCAGACCGGAAACAACCACCGCAAGGCCACGAGAAAGTGCGGATTTATCTATCACTATGTCAGCCCTTCCTGCTTCTCATATCGCGACAGACGGTTGGACGTGCTGGCAAGCCGCATTCCCAGAATGCGGGCAATATTCATGTTCAGTTTGTTGGCGATATGGGGATATAGACGCATGTTCTTTTGAACCGTATCGGCATTCAGGCGCAGCATCTCGCCGTCGGTTACAGCATCAACATTTGCCGTTCTTTGCTGCTGCGTAACAAATCCAACCTCACCCAGAACGGCCCCTTCCGCCAATGTGTCCAGTTCGGTATGGCCGTGGCGATGATCCAGGGTGACAGCTGCTGATCCAGACAGGATTACATATAAATCCCGGCCAATCGTCCCTTGCTCCAACAACCGGTCACCCGCTTTAAAGGGAACAAGTTCAGACAACAAGATAGCCTTCCGGATTTGATAGGACGTCATATTGGTGAATAACGGGCTGTTGGTCAGCACGTCCTTCCCGACCTTCAGCGTCAATATCTCGTACAATCCGACCAGGCGCACCATGGACATCAAGACCGGTGTAACGATCAAATCGGCGATCATGGCAACGATCATAGCAATGGCCGATAGCGCACCAAATTGCCAGATGATGGAGAAACTTGACCCGCTCAACACAAGAAATCCCGCCGCCAAGGCGATAGAGGTTGAGATCGCCGGCACCGCCTGCCCCCTCACCGTTCGGCGAACAGCCAACCCGCGATCAGCCGTGCGCAGGCTTTCATGAGTATAGGATGACAGCAGGTGAATGGTGTCATCAATCGCTATCCCGATTGCAATTACCGCCACAGTGGCGGTTCCTGGATTCAAGGGAATGCCAAACAGGCCCATAATCCCCAATACCGCAATAATCGGTAAAATATTTGGCACCAGAGAGAGAAATCCACCGACCAGAGAGCTGTAAACGATGGACATGATGATGAATATCACCAGCAGCAACAGGCCGACAGACTGAACCTGGGCTGCGATCAGATCATCAGCGGCGTTATTGATCATCAGGTTTTGACCAACCAGATTGACGGTCAAATCAGGCCCTGCGATCCGCCGTACTTCCCGATCCAGATCCACCAAGGCCTGTTTCAAATCATGGCTGTTATGGATGTTATGGCGCACGACCATATTGGCCCGTTCAAAATCATGGCTGATATAGTTTTCCAGATCGGCCCGTTGGAAGAACAGAAGATATTGATCCACCAGTGCTATCGTATCGGGAACAACCATCATATCGGCATCGCCACCATGGAATTCCCGGTTCACCAGGGATAGATGATCGGCAATCGACAAGGCAGTATCAAACCGCCCGTCCCGCAAGATATAGTCTTTGATATCTGCCAATCGGCGCAGGTTTTCCGGATTGCGGAACGCATCAGGCTTGGTCGAAGACAGGTTGATATAGAAAATCTCCATCCCCGACAGTGTCTCAGCCAGCGTGTTGACGTCCTGGACAAGAGGGTGCTTGGGCTTGAAGAACGCAATCGGATCATTGGAAACCTTTGTCTGAAAGGCAAAAATCCCAAAGAAGACCGTTAGAACAATCGTTCCCCCGATGACATAGCGCGGATGGCGCGCCGCGGCATAGCACAGTTTCAGAATGGCCCCGATAAGCCCGCGATATCCTTCTTCCTCTGGATCAACAGCCTCTTGATTGGGGGAAGTGTTGTGCAATCTGCTGCGCAATGGCCCAAAGAGTGACAGCAACGACGGCACCAGCATCAGGGTGATAACCCCATTGGCGGCAATCGCTATCGATGCCGCATAGGCAAAATTGCGCATCAATCCCATATCCGCAAAGGAATTTGCGGCAAAGCCAAGGGTTGTTGTAACCGCCGTCAGGACCAGCGGCAGGCCCAAATGCCGGATCAGAAACAGAACCGCATAGCGCCGTTTTTCCGCCCCGGTCCCCTTTTTATCGCCCGCATTGATACCGTTCAGATAGGTCGAGAGCATATGGGTGTCTTCTGTCGACCCGATAACAATAACCAGGGAGGGAAGCATGGCCGATAAGATATTGATGGGAATACCAAAATACCCCATCAACCCGAAGCCCCAGACCAGACTGATCGCCGATGTGATCACCGGAAAGACCAGGGCAAGCCCACTGCGCAGGAACAAAACAATGGTAACCGTCAGCACGCCCAGGGACAGCGGGGCCAGTAAACTTAGATCCGACATAAGGCCGATTTCGGTATCGGCGTTTACCCGTGGTGGACCGACTTGAAATATCTCTTCAAACTGATCCGCGTAAGGTGCGATCACAGCATCGATCGCGCCATAGGCATAATGATCGAAATCAGGATTGTCGGGGTCTTTAATGATGGTAACATTAATCGCGGTTACGGAACCATCGGCAGAGATAAAATTGCCGACGACCAGCGGGGAATACAACGCATTGTCCCGGGCCGCCTGCATTTCCACATCATCAAACGGCACACCATCCAAGACGGTGGACGAGTCAATCATGCCATCGCGATCACGAATACTGCGCACAGTGAAAAGGCTGTCGACCCGCTGGACAAAGGGCAAATCCTCCAGCGCGAAATGCATATCTTCCAGGGCGACGAGACGGTCCTGCGTCCACAGATCTGACGACCTAACATAGACAATGGTCGTATTGTCCGAGCCGAACTCCTCTTTTACTCGTTCATAGACCAGTTTGGTTGGATCATTATCACTGATCAGGCTGTCAAAGCTGGTATCAATCCTCAGCTTATCCAGACCAAAGCCGCAAAAGATCGTGATTGCAGCGATTATGGCAATAGCTATGCCGCGATGGTTCACCCCAAACGTTAAAAACTTCTGCATCTGGCAAACGCCCCAGAAAAATGTTACAATTCAATAGTTTGATATTGTCAGCGCAAATGCCGTCCTGATGTCACCCAACGCTGTTCAAACATTCTGGCTGGGACCGAGCCTTCGGTCAGATCGCGGCTGTTAACCCGGATCAGGGTTTGATGGTTCAGCTTATCATTGTCCATCAGGATCCGGTTGGCGCGCCAGGTATCGCCTTCTATCTGTTCCATGTCCCAGGAATACTGAGTTTTCAGGAAGCGCCCGCGCCGATCATAGAAATCAATCCGGCGAATGAAAAAGCGGTCTTTACTGACATATAGTCTACGATATTGATATCCGGTCTGACTGGCCAGTTCTTCGTCTTTGGGATAGGCATCAACGACATAGCCTTCAACCGTATCCAGGACTGCGCCAGTTTCGTCTTTTATTTCAAAAGTTTCATCGGGTTGCCGATCATAGCGGAATTTCTCCCGTTCCTCGGATGTCATATCTTCGAAGGCGAAATCGGTTCCCATGAAGTAATTGCGCTTGCCGCCATCTGCGGATCGCTTCATCTCCCGTCCATAGGCTGGCAGGTGCATCCATTGATCGTCGCTGGCGCCTTTGTTTTGCCAGGTCAGCAAGGCAACGCCGCGCACCCCGGCAGGCGAATCAAATACCAACAGATATCGGTACAGGCCATTCTCCCATTCTCGGGCATATCGCCGAACTTCACGATTTTCTGTGTTGCCCCTGTCATCGATCAGCACCATCGCCTGCTCTTCAAATTCAAACGGTCGATCATGCCGGGCTGAAACCTCGTCCATGATCTGGCGTCCGCTTAAATCATCTGCATGGGCCGAAAAAATGAAAACCGTTGCTAAAATGAAAACAAACAACGACCGAAAAACCGAACCAGATACCTGTAACACGTAATTCCCCAAGACTGTGACATTCACTCTATTTTGACTATCATAAAGCACACTTGGAAGCCAAGGCTTAAGGAGAAATATATTAATAGTTTCAATACATTGAATGTGTTTTCAATTGATGTTTTCAAGTATGAACGACTGGCGCTCTTATTTGTTCATATCTAAAAATAGGCGAGCCAAAAGGCTGGCCGCTCACTTAATCTTAGACTTATTGTCTGATTCAGACACACATACGAATAACATGATAAACTAAAGTGAACGTCTAACTCTTTTAAGGGTTTTGAATGTATGCAGGCGCGATTGCGTGCCCTCAGCGGGTCAGTTCTTTTTGCATATTTGTCCTGTCATTTATTGAATCACGCCTTTGGTTTGATTTCCTTCGATGCACTTGGGATCGCCCACGACATCCTTATGGAGATTTGGCGCACACCCTTGGGCAGTTTTATACTGATCAGCGCCATGGTGACCCATATCGCCGTGGCTTTTTTGAGTGTCTACAAACGCCGGACGCTGAAATTGACCGGGTTGGAAATCACTCAGATTCTGTCTGGCTTTGTCATACCAATGCTGATGGTCAATCATATTATCGGTACGCGGGTTGCGGAAGAAATTGCCGGGATTGAGCCCACATATGAATATGTCATCGCCGCATTATGGGTCGCCAGCCCGGTTTTGGGCGTGTTGCAGGCGATAACACTGGTTTTGGCCTGGATGCATGGATGCATCGGTTTGTATCTGTGGCTGCGGGTGAAACCCTGGTATCAGAATTGGCAGCGTGAGCTGACCGTCGTCGCGATCATCCTGCCGGTTTTGTCTCTGGCAGGATATGTATCCGCCGGTTTTGAAATTCTGTTCGAATTGGACCGGGATCATATGATCTCCACCATTCTGGAGAATGCCCGATACAACAGCAGTGCCATTGAACCCCTGCAAGCCCTTGTCACACCAATAACATTTGGATTGGCCCTGTTGGGAGTTGCGCCTTTTGGTGCCCGAAAACTGCGTGCCGTGCTGGAGCAGAAGTCGCGTATTCTCCTGTTGCTGCCAGATGGCACAAAAGTACCGGTCCCTGCCGGCGCCACGGCACTGGAAGCGCTGCGTTCGTCCGGGCGTCCGCATGCGGCAGTCTGTGGCGGTCGCGGGCGATGCACCACCTGTCGGGTGAAGATTCTTGAAGGGGGCGATGTTCTGGAACCACCGGAAGGGCTGGAACTGACCGCCCTGACCCGTATTAAGGCCATGGCAGGGGTGCGGTTGGCCTGTCAGATCCGCCCAAAGGACTCGCTGGGGATATCCCCTCTCCTGCCGCCAACGGCTACGGCCAAGGATGGCCAGCAACTGGGCGGGCTGGAAGGGGAAGAACGCCGTGTCACCTCATTGTTCATCGACATTCGGGCCTCGACAAAACTGGCGGAAGAAAAGCTGCCTTATGATGTTCTGTTCATCCTGAACCAGTTCTTTTCAGAAATGAGCAGCGCAATCACCGAAACGAATGGCCATTATGCGCAATTCAATGGCGATGGGTTAATGGCCCTATACGGATTGATGGGTACTGAAGAGGATGGGGCAAGAAGCGCGCTTAAGGGGGCACGGGCCATGCTGAACCGGCTGGAAGCGCTGAACAAATCTTTAGCCAGTGAGCTTCCCTTCCCGCTGCGGGTTGGCATCGGCCTGCATCATGGAGAGGCAATCGTCGGTGCCATGGGCCCGCCACGCGCCCAAATCACCAGCGCCATTGGCGATACGATCAATATTGCCGCACGCCTGGAAGGATTGACCAAGACCCATGATGTTTCCGTCATATTCTCTCAGGAAGTCGCACAGGCTGCGGGGATGGATACAACTGGCCTGGAAAGGTCAGAAGTGCCGGTTCGGGGGCGAACCGCACCCGTGGTGTTCTTCCCGATCCGGGACCCGAACCGCATCCTGCCCCTCTAAACAAAGCGCCCCCCATCAAGCGATGGAGGGCGCTTTTCAGGGTATGTTGTAGTACCTATCAGCCAGGCACCTTGCCATTCACCCCTTCGACATACCAGTTCATGCCCAACAGCTCTCCGTCCGGGGCCGTTGCGCCATCGGCAATCGCTATCTCGCCAGCCTGATTCTTGATCGGACCGCTGAACGGATGCAATTTGCCGTCATGAATGGCTTGTTGGGCCGCTTTGGCCTCTGCAACCACGGCTTCAGGCAGGTTCTTGTTAAACGGGGACATTTCGACCATCCCGCTGTCAAATCCGCCCCAGACATCGCCGGACGTCCATGTGCCGTCCAGAACAGCCTTGGTCCGTGCCACGTAATAAGGAGCCCAATGATCGACAATGGCGGTCATATGGGCTGTTGGACCGAACCGTTCCATATTCGAAGCCTGACCAACGCACAGAACACCGCGTTCTTCCGCCGTCTGCACGGGGGCTGGTGAATCCGTATGCTGCAGAATGATATCAGCGCCCTGGTCAATCAGCGCCTTTGCTGCATCCGCTTCCTTGCCTGGATTGTACCATTCGTTCACCCAGATCGGGGTTACTTCGATGGCCGGATTGATTTTGCGCGCGGAATGGGTAAAGGCATTGATGCCCCGGATAACTTCGGGAATGGGGATCGACCCGATATAGCCAATCTTGTTGGTCTTGCTCAGGCGACCGGCCAGAATGCCCGCAACATAACGCCCCTCATAGAAGCGCGCGGCATAGGTCGCGACATTGTCGGCCCGCATATAGCCCGTAGCATGCTCGAACATGACATCCGGGAAGTTCTTGGCGACCTTGTTGGTCGGTTCCATATAGCCAAAGGACGTTGTGAAGATCAGCTTGTGACCGCTGCGGGCCAATTGGGTGATCACGCGGTCCGCATCCGCGCCTTCCGGTACGGATTCGACAAAGCTGGTCTTAACCCGATCTCCAAGTTCCTGTTCAATCGCCAGGCGGCCCTGGTCATGCTGATAGGACCAGCCAAAATCGCCGACTGGCCCGACATAGATAAAGCCGACCTTTAACGGGTCTGCTGCGCGGGCGGGAAAGGCTGCGGCCGCACCGGCGGCAAGCGTCAAGGCGGAGAAGGACCGCCGGGTCAGTTTGGTCATGCTGGGAACCCCCTGTTCTTGAAATATGGTGTTTTAGAAGTGTGCTGCGATGCAAAATTGTAACCGTTTAGCCATCAGGATGAAACACTTTCCCGATGCTGGCTGGTGCATTCATACGAATTCGTGTGGCGTCCCTGGAAATAAGAACAAGCACCACAATGGTTGCGATATAGGGAACCATATTCAGGAATTGCGAAGGAATTGCGGAACTGCCCATCCCTTGCAGATGCAATTGCGCCAGGGTCAGCCCCCCGAAAAGATAGGCCCCCAGGACCACCCTGCCCGGCCGCCATGTCGCAAACACGACCAGCGCCAGGGCGATCCAGCCGCGCCCGGCCGACATTCCTTCTGCCCACATCGGGGTATAGGATAGCGACAGATAGGCGCCGCCCAATCCCGCCATGGCCCCACCAAACAGAACCGCGAACAACCGTATCCGGATGACGGGAAATCCAATTGCATGGGCGGCATGCGGATTTTCTCCGACCGATCGCAGGATCAGTCCCGCCCGCGTGCGATACAGGAACCAAGCGACAATAGCGGTCACAACAAAGGACAGATAGACCAGAATATCCTGACCAAAGACAACCGGTCCCAGAATTGGAATATCTGTCAGGCCCGCAATGTTCAGCTTTGGTAAAGCCGTCAGCGGGGTGCCGACATAGCCCTGACCCAATAGCGCGCTAAGACCGATGCCAAACAGTGTCAGGGCCAGGCCTGTTGCGACCTGATTGGCCAGAAGTCCCAGGGTCAAGACGGCAAACAGCCCGGCCATCATGGCGCCCATGGCTGCGCCTGCGACAATGGCAAGGGAACTATTGCCGGTTTCCACCGAAATGATGAAAGCGATCACGGCCCCGCCCAGCATCATGCCTTCGACACCCAAATTCAGGACGCCCGATTTCTCGACCACCAATTCACCAATGGCGGCAAACAGCAAAGGGGTCGAGGCAGCGATAATTGAAATCAGGATCGGGGCCAGGATATCCATCACACCCCTTCCCGCGCCGGGCGCAGCTTGATGCGATAATGGACCAGTACGTCACTGGCCAACAGGAAGAACAGCAACATGCCCTGAAAGACGCCGGTCACCGCCAAGGGAAGCCCCAGTTCAATCTGCGCCGATTCTCCGCCAATATAGCTAAGCGCCATCAACAGTGCCGCAAACAGAATCCCCATTGGATGCAATCGTCCCAGAAAAGCAACAATGATTGCTGTAAAGCCGTATCCAGGAGAAATAGACGGAGTCAATTGACCAATCGGCCCGGCAACTTCTATTGCGCCTGCCAGGCCCGCCAATGCGCCGCTGCCCAACAGCGTTGCCCATATAATCCGCTTGTTACTGAAACCCGCATAGCCCGCCGCGGGTGGGGTCAGGCCCACCACCTTGATCTGAAAGCCAATGAAGCTGCGGGCGATCAGAAACCAGGCCGCAGCGACTGTCACCAGGGCGATGGGAAAGCCGATATGCATGCGTGATCCCGCAAACAAGGTCGGCAGCAAAGCCCCATCCCCAAACATCCGCGTGCGGGGAAAGCCAAAGCCCATCGGATCCTTCCACGGACCGGTGACAAGATAACTTAACAGCAATCCCGCGACATAGGTCAGCATCAGGCTGACCAGAATTTCATTGGCGTTGAACCGCGTGCGCAAAAAGGCCGGAATCGCCGCCCAGGCAGCACCGCCAATCATTCCCCCGATCAGCATAAGCGGCGGCAGCCAGGGTCCTTCCGCACCGTAGAACAGCAATGCCAACCCACCCCCGGTGATTGCCCCCAGTGTCAATTGCCCCTCTGCCCCAATATTCCAGACATTGGCGCGGAATCCGATGGCCAGCCCGATGGCGATGATCGCCAAGGGCGTTGCCTTGATGGTCAATTCCCCCAACCCATAGGAATCCCGCAAGGGACTTATGAAATAGGCGGTCAATGCCTCAATCGCGTTAAAGCCCAGCACTGAAAACAGAATCGCCCCGGACAGAACCGTCAGAAATACTGCCAGAATCGGTGTTGCATACAGCCAAAGTCGCGATGAATTGGGACGGCGTTCCAGGGCGATCATGGCGTCCCCTCAAACAATCCACCCATCAGCAACCCGACATCTTCTGCCGATGTGGCCTGGGTCGGGCGGCTTTCCGATAAGGTCCCGTCAAAAATGACCGCCACCCTGTCGGCGATGGTGAAAAGTTCATCTAAATCCTGGCTGACCACAACAACTCCGGCGCCGGCCCGTGCCAGTTCGATCAGCGCGGATTGGATGGCCGCTGCGGATCCTGCATCGACGCCCCATGTTGGCTGGGCGGCGATTAAAAGTTTGGGATCCTGCATGATTTCGCGCCCGATGATAAATTTCTGCAGGTTGCCACCAGACAGGCTGCGGGCGGCGGCCCCTACCCCAGTGCTGACAACATTGAATGCTTCAATCACATCCTCTGTCTTCTGGCGTGATTTCCCCCGTGAGATCAGGCCATGGCGAATCAACCCCCACCGGCCCCAGCCGCTGAGCAGCGCATTCTCTTCCAGGGGTAGATCCGGGACAGAGCCATGGCCCAGGCGTTCTTCCGGCACGAAACTGATTCCCATATCACGGCGTCCGCGCGCCCCTACGCGCCCGATTGACCGGCCTTCAAATTTCACCCAGTCATCCCGGGGGGCCGTGCGTTCCCCACTCAGCGCAGCCAGCAGCGTGTTCTGTCCATTGCCCGCAACGCCAGCAATGCCAAAGATTTCCCCGGAGCGGACGGTGAAACTGATATTCTTCAGCGATGTGCCAAAGGGAGAGTCCGCTTCCATGCTCAACCCCTGGACGGACAATAGGGGAACCCCCTCGCCCACCTGAACGGGCTTGCCTGGCTTTGGTCCATCAAACGCACGCCCGATCATCAGCGCCGCCAGGGAATTGGGCGTTTCTGTGCGCGGGTCGCAACTGGCAACAACCTTGCCGCCGCGCAGAATGGTCGCCCGATCACATAAATCACGAATTTCCTGTAATTTATGGGAGATATACAGGATCGTGCGCCCCTCATCACGCAGGCGACGCAGAACGGTGAACAGCTTTTCAACCTCACTGGGCGTTAGGACTGATGTCGGCTCATCCATCACGATCAGGCTGGGATTCTGCATCAGGCACCGGACAATCTCGACCCGCTGACGCTCGCCCACGGATAACTCATGCACACTGCGTGTGGGATCCAAAGCCAGCCCATACTCGATGCTCAGCTTTTTAATTTCGGCCAACAAGTCGGGATCACGCCCTGTCCCTCGTTCCATGGCCAGTGCGACATTGTCTGCGACGCTGAGCGTCTCAAACAAAGAAAAATGTTGAAATACCATCCCAATACCAAGCGCGCGCGCCGCGCTGGGGCTTGGAATATCAACATTCTGCCCTTCCCATTCGATTGTGCCGGAATCCGCCCCCTGTACCCCATACAGGATTTTCACCAGGGTCGACTTGCCCGCCCCGTTCTCCCCCAAAAGCGCGTGAATTTCTCCAGGGGCCAGATCCAAGGAGACGGCATCATTGGCCAGGCAGCCCGGAAACCGCTTTGTAATATCACGAAGCCGCAAACGAGGCGGCGTGTTGGGGGGAACGGCGAGAGGTGTTTCAGAGTCCATCTATCGTGTTTAATCAAACTATGTGAAAATTCCAAGTGTAAGAATTTTAATCCTAGATGCATTTTTGCCGTGACCAGATGAGACTCTTTCCCTACACTCAAAAATCAATAAGGGGATGAGTTGACAGGGCGAGGAAACTACTGTCATAAATTCCTCACCGAACGGCGGCATCTGGCAATAGAACAGATAAAAGAACGTCAACGGGGCCCAAGTTTAGGGAGGGCAGCATTTTAATCGATAATGCGCGGTAAAACACCAGCAGCATTGTGGGTTTGGACGGGATAGACGGGGCTGCTCAAAAGGCAGCCCCTACTTTTTTGATCTCCACACGCCTTATCATCTCACTCGGCCGCCCTGGACTCCCACCTGCGCGGGAGGGACGAGAAGATTAACCG
>TARA_R110001632_G_scaffold107596_1_pt1 | contig 25298 bp, 28 predicted proteins | sample TARA_R110001632 | Tara Oceans TARA_R110001632 (sample SAMEA4398266) | marine metagenome | biome: Polar Biome; feature: [SRF] surface water layer (ENVO:00010504); material: water (ENVO:00002006), including particulate matter (ENVO:01000060) such as... | depth 5 m
CCCCAATTAACCATGAGTGGTGCACTTATTATCTGAATTCGGGAGTAGTTCATACTGCAAATTATATGCATTTCGTTTAAACTTGTTTTTGGCTCGTGTGAGCTACCATTGCGAATTGAAGACGTCATTGCTTACTGGGTATGTACGTGGGAGTGTGTATAAATTACATACAATTCAGATGTTTTTTTGCGTTTATCTATACGTTCTGTATTTTCAATCTTGGTCACCAAAATGTTCTATATCTGGCTTTCGCTTTAAATAGTTATATGGTCCTGTATCATTTGATTGGGATTTAGCATAAAAACTAATCCCTTAACCATAGTTAGGCGTGCACCGTTGGGTTGATGATTCCGTACGAAGGTGCGTTTCTAAGCAAATCGGGTAGTATGATCCGAGGCATTGCCTAGTCGATAATTTAAAAAGAAAAGACTTTTGAATAAAAAAATCATGAAACAAGTTATGTCGACAATTAAGTTCTTTGTCGGCGTCTTTCCGGTTAACACCAGAAAAAAAATGCGCCAAAATCTCTGGCTGTTTAATTTATATAGTCGTAGTTTACAGAAATCTGGGTTGTTCTACGGTTTTCCCACTCCGCAGAAATTACAAAAACTGTATATTAAAACGATCGTTAGGCAATCTATAGAAATTGAAAAGATATCCGCTGCTAGGATTTCTTATGTCAAAGCTAACTGTTGTATTACTTTGAGTGGTCAGCCTGTTGATGACCTTCGCTCCATAAAAACGACATTGGCAAATACTGATATTCGGGCAATTTATCTGACTGGTGAAAAGTCTTTGGTCGAGCATTACTTGGCTCAGTTTGCAGGTGCGTCAGATAAATTTGTTGGCAAAATCGAACATTTGTTAGATGAGTTAGATTCGTCACCCTTGCTGGTATTAAGAGGGGGGGACATTCTTCATTCATCTGCGGTTAGTGTTTTCGCTCATTATTTGCAAGTTGAAAATAAGATCGCCAAGATACTTTATTGCGATATCGATAGTTATGATAGCTCAGGAAAACGACATATAGCCGAGTTTTTCCCCGCTTGGAACCCTGACCTTCAGCTAACGACTGGTTATGTAAGGACTGGTGTCTTTTTGCAAGGGGCTGACATTATTAATCAGTTTGTGCATTTTGTTAGTATCAATCAGGGATTAAGCTCGCTCGCGCTTTGGATATCTCATTGTTACCTTCAAGACAGAAAAGTATCGGTTAATCACATACCTCTATGTTTACTTCATCAAACTTCTAATAAGCCAATGCAATGGCATAAGGAGTTAGCAAAGCTTAATCGAACGGAATTTGTGGTTGCCAAAGGCGAAGCGAGTTCTGTGGCAAAACTCGAATGGCATAAAGAGTCTCATCCTCTGGTTACTTTGGTGATCCCTACTAAAAATGCCAAGGATTTAGTGCAAACCTGTATTACTTCTATTTTAGCAAAAACCAGTTATCAAAATTTTGAAATTCTTTTAATCGATAATAATTCAGATGATCAAGATGCCTTAGCGTACTTTGAAACACTACAACGTTCCGAGCCTAAAGTTAGCGTATTATCTTATCCTTACGAATTTAATTATTCGGCTATCAATAATTTTGCCGTACGTCATGCAAAGGGCGAGATAGTAGGGCTTATTAACAATGATATTGAGGTCATTAGTGCTAATTGGTTAGCTGACATGGTTGGGCAGGCTATTCGTTCTGATATTGGTTGTGTAGGTGCTAAATTATTATACCCTGACACTCGCATACAACATGCTGGTGTAGTAATGGGCTATGGTGGTGGGGCTGGTCACGCCCATAAATATTTTCCTCGACATCACCCTGGTTACCTTAATCGTCTAGCGGCAACACATAATTACAGCGCTGTGACAGCGGCCTGTTTGCTCATAAAAAAAGTAGACTTTGACGCCGTAGGCGGACTGAACGAGAAAGATCTGACGGTGGCATTTAATGATGTTGATTTCTGTCTTCGGATCCTGGCGTTAGGTCGGCGTAATCTTTACTGTGCAGAGGCTGAACTATTTCATCATGAATCAGTATCGCGAGGTGCAGACGATACATCTATAAAGCGAGAGCGTTTTGAAAACGAGTTAACTTACTTGCAGTCTACATGGGCTGATATCATAAATGATGACCCAGCTTATAATCCGAATTTGACTCTGCGATTCGAAAATTTTTCGATAAAAGATTAGTTAATAGCAAGTATGACAAAAAATCCGAGCGGTGCTTCTCATTATAACCCTAAGTCTGCGTCTGCAGACTTATGTGAATTACAAAATGCAGTCGTTATACCTTTGGCGCCAAATAGCAATCCAAATAATGTTAAAGGGGGCGTGAAAAGCTCGAGGCTAGATGAAAAATTTCTTCAGTGTCGATGGAGCGCTGTGCACAGTTCAAAAGCTAGTCTAGAAACCGTTACCGATCTCACTTACATGCAGCAATGGTCCGGTAAATTGTCGCATCAAAAAGGACGCTATCTTTTTGGCGGCCCTATATTTAAAAACTTCGGACACTTTTTAGCTGAAAGTATACATCGTACTTGGGCATATGAGACGCAAGAAAAAAAGAACGATGTAAATTATCGGGGCGTAATATTCTTACCTCAAAACACGAAAAAGCTGAATTTCATTCAACGACTCAACTACAAATTACCGCCGATATTCAAAGAAACCTTACATTATTTAGGAATACCAAAAAGCAACATTAAGCTTTTGTTTTCTGCTAAATCTTTTGAATCACTCGATATACCCCAACAAGCGAGTCATTTTCGGTCACCAGTGCCAATTAATGATAGTTACAAATCTTATCTTCTTCGTTGTGAAAAGCGTAATGGCATCGTCTCGAATGTGCATAACCATAAAAAAGTATATGTGAGCCGTACTCACTTTTCTCTTCGGGGTGCTTTTGCGGGGGAGTCAACTTTAGAGGCTTTGTTCAAACGAAATGGATTCCATATTTTTTATCCAGAGCAGCATACTTTGCTTCAACAGCTTCAAACTTATAAAGGGGCCGAGGAAATCGTCTTTGCTGAAGGAGGAGCTTTACACGTGTTGGAGTTACTTGGTGAGTTGTCTGCCGACATTTATATCATAGCTAGACGGCCTAAAAGCCCCGCGGTGTTTAATGCGATGCTTGAAGCAAGAGTCACTAAGTTTATGTTTTTTACCGCAGTGATCACCTTACCTTCGTTATTTGTACCAAAACGAAGTAACAGGACTGCCCATGGTTCGGCTATAAGTCTTTTAAATTACAATGAGTTGTTTGAATTTTTGTCCAAAGAGTTACAGATAAAGGTTAATATCTCAGATATCGAGGAATTCAAGAAAGCGACTCGTAGAGACGTTGACCTATACTACGCGCATTATAAAACCTTGATCCCAGGTGATGAATCAGTCAAAGCTAAGGCAATTCAAAATTTTATAACTCAGCTTCGAAGTCTACCAGACTTTCTCGAGCATCAATTTAACAATTAATATCCTTATTCAGTCACCACACAGTTAATTGCTAATATCGGACAAAAGATCACTTTTAGTACTTCGATAAATAAATTTGCTATACTTCGCCGTCAAAATTCCACCTCTCGGCGAGACGACAACCATAGTGGCTTGCGGTAAAATAAAAACACAAATAAAGGTCGCTTTCCAAGTTGAGTAATTCATTTAAAATTATCCATGAAACAGCAAAAATTAGTTCCTTCGATTCAATCGTTGCTATGGGAGTGTATGCAGGTGACCGATTGGAGTGGGTCGAGGAGGCGATTAACAGCTTATTGACGCAATCCTATCTAGATTTTCTTTATGTAATTGTCATCGATGGTGAAATTCCACTAAATATTCGAGCATTTTTATTTAAAATAGCTAATGAGCATAATAACGTTCAATTGGTTCAGGCCGAGCATAATGTCGGCTTAAGCCAATGTATGAACTTTGTAATTGAATGGTCACTAGAAAATGTCAAATCAGCTCAGTACTTCTTTCGTATGGACGCAGATGATATCTCTCTTGAGAATAGATTAGAGAAGCAAATTGATTTTTTACAGAAGCACCCTAATGTGTCTGTACTTGGCAGCGGCTTGATAGAAATCAATGAGCAAGGCGAGAAAGTAGGTCAGCGTAAGCTGCCTTTAAAACATCACGAAATTATGCGTTTTTTGCCCAAGCGTTGTTCTATTAATCATCCTACGGTTGCCATCCGCTTTAGTGTATTTGAGCAAGGCTATCGTTATCGTAGTGACTTAAAAAATACCCAAGATTATTTCTTTTGGGCTGATTTAGCGGCGGCGGGTTTTAAGTTTGCTAATTTACCCGATAAGCTTTTAGAGTTTAGACGGGTTAACGATTTCTATAAGCGCAGAGGCTACAGCAAGTCTTTAAACGAGTTTAAAGCGCGCTTTTACACCATGAAAGTGTTGAATCGCTATGGAGTGGGTAATATTGTTTACGCTTGTAGTGTATTAATATTACGGTTAATGCCTGCGAAACTTGTTAAACTAGCTTACAAATTAGACCGATATCTTCTAAATAAACGAGTTAAGCACGAGTGATTGGCGCGACAATAATCTTATACAAACCCGAGCTAGCCCAGACTCTTCCCCTGTTGCTGAGTATTATTGAGCAGGTTGAGGTAATAAGTATTGTCGATAATTCACCCGTGCCAACAGAATTAGATTTAGTCCATGAAAACCTTCACTACCATCATTTCCCAAATAATATTGGCATTGCCGCAGCACACAATATTGGTTTACGTGATTTAAAAACGGCCAACTGTGAGTATGGCATCCTGCTCGATCAAGATAGCTCAATAGATAATGACTTCGCTTTTCGCTTGTCATCACTTATGGTGGCTTCTAGGGTCGAAAATAGGCCACTTGTGGCCATTGGACCGCGCATTATCTGTTCTTTTACTGATAAGACCGTAAAGCCTCGTGTTCAACGTGAGATATCTGTTTATGAAGATTTGGTTTGTGTCACACAAATTATATCCTCGGGCATGATGATTGACTTGGCTAAGCTTGACAGTATTGGCCTCAAGGATGAGTCGTTATTTATTGATGGCGTTGACCATGAATGGTGTTGGCGGGCAAAGCAACAAAACCAGATGGTGGCGATTGCAGAGAAGGTTGAAATGGTTCACCAACTCGGTGATGCGCGACGTAAATTTGCTGGCGTAACTTATAAGGTTGGTTCACCTGTTCGACTGTATTACCAGTTTCGCAATATTCTGATTTTAAGTCGCAGAGGTTATGTGCCTTGGTATTGGAAAGCACGTAATCTTCTGTGTATGCCGATCCGTTTTTTTGCTAATGCACTTTTACAAACAGATAGATTGCAACGTATAAAATTTATGGCTTGTGGGATAATCGATGGGCTTTTAAAACGTGACGGTTCGTTCAGCAAGCATTGGTAAGGTATTCTTAGTCTTCGTTACTTCTAATCTATACACAGCAAATTTCGTTCTATTCTGCGTACATTAAACCTTCTTATTTTTTGATAGCAAACCTTCTGTAATTCTAAATACAAATGATTGGTAGCAGCGTAAATCGTAGCTGCTACCAAATTAGACAAAATACTATCTTGCGAATGGCGAGCGTTCGTTCGTTGTACCGAATAACTCAATAGGTCTGTTAAGCGCTTGGCCACCATCACGAGAGATCGGGATCCAGGGGATTTTACCGCTTCCTTTGGCTGGTTTAAGCGAGAACAAATCAAACGGAATAGAAAGGTAGAAACCTTTGGTAAAGCTACCTTCTCCGTATTCTTCTGAACTGACATTGGTTATGGCTGCATACGCACCTACAACAATGCCGCTGTCGAAGCGCTTAGCAAAATCTATGGTTACACCTTTGTCTTTCGCTAGGTACTGGCCAACCTTCACGGTAAGAAGCGTATCAGGCAAGAACTCAGGCTGCCAAAATACATTTGCATGCCCTGTTAGTACTTTGTAATCAAAGAAATCTAAGTCGTTGTCCCAAGAGCGCTGTTTTACATAGTTGATGTCAAAACCAAAGGCTAAGTTGCTGTCTACAGGGCGATAGAGTAATTCACCGCCAATACCGCCATACATGGTTTCTAAATAGCCACCGTAAACTTGGGCATATAAGTTTTCGGCGATTCTATCGTTCCAATGTAAATAGAGGTTCTCCATAGTGATATCGCTACCAGACACGTATTCTCTGATATTTGTTCTTACGCGAGGAAGCGTGCTTGGGGCTCTGTCTGTGGTAAAATTAAACTTATCGAAGTTTTGCAATAGGTTAGCTTTGATTGTGCCTGCTACACTCGTTTTCCCGTCAAAGCTATAGCCGCCATTGACCATTACCCCTGCCTGATACAAATAGAACTCTTCTGGATTACCAAAGGTTTGGATCCAAAATGCTTCTATTCCGGTGAAGAAACCGCTCGTATTTTTGGGGTTGTAGTGGTCTAAACTATCCTGACTTATGTCTTCTCGTTTGTAGCTTTCAGCTAGGTTCGGCTCAAGAGTTTCATACCTTGCTTGGCGTTTAAATTCTTGTGCGTCAACGACGGTTTCTACCATAGGTACTGAACCAGCAGTATTAACAATGCGATAGGTGTCTACGCTTTCAGGCAGCTCAGACGCTAAGATCCGGCCTACACGCTCAGTCGCTTCATCTTCGTACCTATAGCTAGTCTGTTGACCAAAAATAGTCACCTCGTTGTCTTTGATATGTGAGGTGCTTAGTGCAAATCCTGCTTGATAGTACAAATCTTGCGTTAAACGTTGGCTATTTATGTCTGTTACGTCAAATTCATTTTTGTCATTGCTTAGCGGGCGAGGTGGTTTGTCGACCTTTATTTGTGAAAGCGTGTGCAAATTAAAGTTATAGCTCACACCAAAGCCAATGGTATTGCCTCGCTGATAATTGAGGCTAAAATCAAAATCATTCCAGCTGTAATTCGCGCCAAAATTCCATTTGCTATCTTGCGTTAAGCTACCGGCTCTGTCGTTAATATAATTATTGCCCTCGTACTCTAGTTTAAGTCTTAATGGCTCCCACGGCGTTTGATACTCAATACCGCCAAAGAGCGAGGCAGGGCCTTTAAAAAAACGTTGATAATCAATTTTGCCGCCATTGCCAGTGAATCCACCTGGACGATCGCAGTAGCTATCAGATGCTTCACAAAACGGGTTGGAAACGTTGCCGGTTGTGCCTAAGTAACCCCAACCCATGTTGACATGTAAGTTAAAGTTACCTGCTTGTTTACTTAAACCAATAAACTCACTTTCAAAAAAGCCGGTTCCGCCAAAGTCACGAAAGCCAACTGAAAGTTCAGGCAAATAGTAACTTTCTTCTAATAGGCGAAATTTGACATCGATTCCTTTGTCTTTGAGTGTTTGATCGCCACTAAACCCAGGGAATGGGCTGTAAAGCTGTGTGCGTACATCTGTGTAGCGAACCGTCGTTTGCATCCACGGGAATAATTGCAACGTTGCGGACCAAAAGCGATATTCGTCATTATCGGTGTAGTTAAGGCGTAAATCGCCTTCTGCTAGCATGCGTGAGGTAGGGGTTTGTATTAATCCTGTGCCTCCGTGCACCATTAATGAGCTTCCTACCGGGGAGATGTTCCATTCTTCGCTTTGCGCTTCTGCATTGACGTTAGGAGCGATAGTTAAAGCCGCTGTAATAGGAACGAGGTAATAGGTTTTCATTGTTACTCTTTTCTTGCGACTCATTTAGGCAGCCTATTTTTGGCAAGCGTGACAATTTGTTGATTTAATTCCGCAATTTCTGGCGAGAAAATGGACTCTTTAAACGGGACGTAAATTTGACTGCCAGGCATGACTTCTTGATGCTGCTTGTTCCAATAAGCTACTGGCGCTTGAATAATTCGTCCATCAGCTTGAATAATTTTCACGAAGTCTTTGTTCGCCGAGTTTAAAAGGCCTTCTTCATCAACATATTGGCTCACGTCGCCATATGGAATATGTTGAATTGAAACTTTACGGTTTACCGCACCGAATACTTCAACTGCTTGAGGGCGCGCCGTTAAGTGTAAAATATAGTACCCGTCGTCAAATTTAGGATTACTCGCTGCTGACACTCGCGCTAAATCGAAGTCAATCTTTACGGCTAAACGTTTGGCCAATGTCCATGTCTTAATATCAGTCGCTAGCTGCTCAATTGCATGGCGGAACTGGGGCGATTCGCTTTGTGATTTAGTGGATATGGTTGACAGGTTTTTTAATGCTAATTGGCGAGTTTTTTCTAAATTAATATCATTTGGTGAGTATAACGTAGCAGAAGGCCAATATACCTGATCATCTATGCTTAAGGTGGTAAGCACATCTGTTAAGCGAGGTTGAGAATTAAATTGAAATTCAGCTTCTTGCCATTGAATTGTTACGATGGCAGATGTACTGAAACTCAAGCTGGCTAGCGCTATAAATAGTATTTTTTTGATATGTTTGTTCATTTTTGACGGCTCTAATTATAAATCTAACCGCGCGATGCGGCTTAGGTAAATCATTTCAATCGGCTCTGATAGCGGGGATAGCGTCTGCTTCGACTTTATAAGGGTGCCAGTGGTTTTCTCAAACCAATAATAATTATTCCATTCATGTTGAGTTCGTACATAGTTTGAAGGAGCTTCGTAACGTAATTTTTCAATATAGAGTAGGGTATCTAACTGCTTGGTAAGAATATTGAGTTGTGTTACTTGTGGATCATCAAGCTGTGAGGTAACAGGGTAGCCGTACTCGTCATTGTTCCAATCTAATGAGAAGTCCCATGCTTTGTTGCTTAGCTCACCTGGTAGCTGTTTAAGGGGATCTTCAGAGCGGTTCGCTGTGTAGATAAGATCGTTTCCAAGCCCAATCGTTCTAACAATTCGGCCATTTTCCATTATCAGCATCGCATTGTCGCCGGACACCCACTTGTGTTGACCGTTTTCAAGATAGGCTAATGCCAGAATGGCGGTAGGCCTTTCGCCACGAGTAACGGACATCACGTCAATACTGGAGTTTTGAACTTCTTCTAAGTTCATGCTCGCGTTCTGAGGTTCTTCTAAGGCAATTTTGATTGTTTCATAATAGGCATGATAAGTGCCACCGCAGCCAGATAGGCTAAGCAAAGAGATAACGATTAATAGGGGCGTTTTTAAGTTCATGATGAACGGCGTTTCCGCTTAGTGTTATGGTGAATATGCAATAAAAAAGCCGCCATTGTAGGCGGCTTTCAAAACTTTTAAAACGCTTAGATTGTAGGCGCGTATGTAAAAGTAACTGGAACAGTAGTTGTACTAGTCATAGTACCTGTACCCGTTACAGTCACAGTAGTAGTTGTACCAACACAAACACCATCTACTAACGCATCGTCGCCACTACAGCTAGGATCAACTGGCTCATCGATTACGGTTGAAGAACCACGGTTATTTGAAACAACCGCACCAGCGATAGCTAAGCCAACAACACCTGCAGCGATAGTACCAACTGATACGCCACCAACTGTTGCTGAAGAAGATTCGCTTCCACCAGCGTTTTCTTGTGCCATTACTGTGTTACCAGCAAGTGCTAATACTGCTGTTGCAGCCATAAGAATTTTTTTCATAATATAATCCCTTCGAGTTAAGTGAAATCAAGACTGGTTCGATTCTAATGGAATAATTTACTGACCTCAATAGCTGCCGATAAAACAATCACTAAAATAACGTCTTCCGCGGTGAAATTTGATAGGCAACCAGAACACTACAGTATTTCCTACGCCCTTGTAACCCATGTTATTTGTGGATAAAAAAACTTTTTGCTACTTGGTTCCACTATTCTGAATGATTCTTTACTATAACCATTCCCAATGGGGCTAAATAAAGGGTAAAATATAAAGTTAGTCGCGAAAAAAAGACATGTGGCATTTAAAACGCCCTTGAGACCCTTGAAATGACGTTTAGGCACTATTTTTGCTTTTGCTGCTAGGATCAAGAGTTTGTCATAATTGGGCGGTAACATTTGCCCGAAATTACAGTTAAGGAATATTTCTTCAATGAAAGTTACAGTATTTGGAATTGGTTATGTAGGTTTGGTACAAGCAGCAGTCATGGCTGAAGTGGGCCACGATGTTGTTTGTGTAGATGTGGATCAAAATAAAGTCGACAAACTTAAACAGGGACACATACCCATTTTTGAACCTGGTTTGACTCCTTTAGTTAAAAGTAATTACGAAGCAGGACGTGTAGATTTTACTATCGATGCCGCGCGCGGCGTTGCGCATGGCGAAGTAATTTTTATTGCAGTGGGTACGCCTCCAGATGAAGATGGTTCTGCTGACTTAAAATATGTGCTTTCAGTAGCCAATACGGTTGCAGAGCATATGGACTGCCACAAAATTATCATTAATAAGTCCACAGTGCCTGTTGGTACTGCTGACAAAGTGAGTGCAAAGGTTTCTGCAACACTTGCGTCACTTGGTAAAGATCTCACATTCGATGTGGTTTCAAACCCAGAGTTCTTAAAAGAAGGGGCTGCGGTAAACGATTGTATGCGCCCAGACCGAATTATTATCGGCACTGACAGCGAACTCGCTGAGAAGACATTACGCGAGTTATATTCACCCTTTAACCGTAACCATGACAAAATTATCATCATGGATATTCGTAGCGCAGAGCTAACTAAATATGCTGCTAACTGTATGTTAGCGACAAAAATTAGCTTTATGAATGAAATGGCTAACTTGGCTGAGCTAATGGGTGCAGATATTGAAAATGTGCGCCGTGGTATTGGTTCTGATCCACGTATTGGTTATCAATTTATCTACCCTGGTTGTGGGTACGGTGGTTCATGTTTCCCTAAAGACGTACAAGCCCTTGTTCGCAGCGCTACAGGCGTTGGGTACAGTGCGAAGGTTCTTGAAGCGGTTGAGGCGGTTAACTACGCTCAGAAAGAGAAATTATTCGAATACATCACGCGTCACTTCGGTGATGATCTGAAAGGCAAAACGGTGGCAATTTGGGGGCTTTCATTTAAACCCAATACCGATGACATGCGTGAAGCATCGAGCCGTGTTTTGATGGAAAATTTATGGAAAGCTGGCGCGAAAGTGAAAGCTTATGATCCTGAAGCGATGGAAGAAACCCAACGTATTTATGGTAGCCGTGATGATTTAAGTTTGGTTGGAACCAAAGAAGCTGCCCTTGATGGCGCAGATTTCTTGGTAATCTGTACTGAATGGCAAGCGTTCCGTGCCCCTGATTTTGAATTAATCAAAGAAAAACTTTCAACTCCATTAATCTTTGATGGTCGTAATTTATTTGAACCCAACATGATGTTGGAACATGGCTTGCATTACTATGCAATAGGTCGTGGATTATCAGTAAAAGGACAATAAAATGAGTCAAGTAAAAAAAGCCGTTATCCCTGTTGCAGGGTTAGGAACACGTATGTTGCCAGCAACCAAAGCAATTCCAAAAGAAATGCTGCCAGTTGTTGATAAACCGCTTATTCAATACGTGGTTTCTGAATGTGTTAACGCGGGAATAAAAGAAATCATCTTGGTTACTCATGCGAGTAAAAACAGCATTGAAAACCATTTTGATACTAGCTTTGAACTTGAAGCAACGTTAGAAAAACGGGTTAAACGTCAGTTACTTGAAGCTGTACAAGCTATTTGTCCAAAAGACGTGACGATCATGCACGTGCGTCAGGGTGTGGCGAAAGGTTTAGGGCACGCGGTATTGTGTGCACGCCCCATGGTAGGGGACGCGCCATTTGCAGTCGTACTGCCCGATGTCATCATCGATGAGGGTACCTGTAATCCGAAGAAGGATAACCTAGCTGCTATGGTCGCTAAGTTTAACACTAGCCAGGTTAGCCAAATTATGGTGGAAAGTGTTCCTGAAGACGATGTAAGCAAATACGGTATCGTTGATTTAGATGGTGTATCACTTACACCAGGTGAATCTGCAAAAATGCATGGCATGGTTGAAAAACCAAATCTTGCTGATGCACCGTCAGATTTGGCAGTTGTAGGTCGCTATGTGTTGTCTGAGAAAGTATGGGACTTACTCGCGAAAACCGTTCCAGGCGCCGGTGACGAAATTCAACTTACCGACGCTATAGATTCTCTGATGCATACAGAGCAAGTTGATGCATATTACATGAAGGGCAAAAGCCATGACTGTGGTAGCAAACTTGGTTACATGAAAGCGAATGTTGAATTCGCCATGCGTCATCCAGAATTAGGCACTGAATTTACAGAGTTTTTACACACAATGGTGAAATAAATTCTGCTTGAGTAAAGAAAAGCCGCGTAATGTTTACCATCACGCGGCTTTTTTGTGCCTTATTATCAATAAAACGTTATTTGACCTGAACGTGGTCTGCTAATTTTGCCACCATTTTTTTGCCGATCCCTTTAACGTTAGTGAGATCGTTCACGCTGGTAAACTTACCACTTTTCTTGCGATACGTGATGATAGCATCTGCTTTTTTCTTACCTATACCTGGCAATGTGACTAACTGCTCGGCTGTAGCCGTATTCAGATTGATTTTTTGCGACTTCATTTGAGACACACTGCTTTTGTCTACTTTAGCTTCAGCAGCAACATTGCCGACAAATCCCGCTAATAAAACACCTGCAAAAAATAGGGTAGTGATAAACTTTTTCATAGTGAATTTCCTTGTCTTTTTGATCCATTTCGGTGCAAATGCACAAAACTAAGACTAGTCGTGCTTTTAAATTTGGTAAAGAAAAGTTACATTATTTAAAACTGAAGCAAAAAAAAAGTGGCCTCAATCAGCCACTTTTAAAACTTTATTTTATAGACGTTCTAACATGGCTTGAGTAAAGTCACTTGTACCGTGTTCGCCGCCTAGATCACGGGTTGTTCTATCACCAGTTTCGATAACTTGCTTCAAGGCATAACGGATTTTTTCAGCCTTTTCACTCATATTTAAATATTCAAGCATTTGGATTGAGGCCAAAATAACAGAGGTAGGATTCGCTAAATTTTTACCCGCAATATCAGGCGCTGAGCCGTGAACGGCTTCGAAAATTGCACAGTCTTCACCAATATTAGCGCCTGGTGCCATACCCAAACCGCCCACTAAACCAGCACACAGATCAGATAAAATATCACCGAATAGGTTAGTCGTAACGATTACGTCAAACTGGTGTGGGTTCATCACTAATTGCATACAGCAGTTGTCTACAATCATTTCGGTAGATTCGATTTGTGGGTAACGCTGGGCTATTTCACGAGCCACTTTAAGAAATAAACCCGAAGTCGACTTAAGAATATTGGCTTTATGTACTGCGGTAACTTTTTTGCGACCGTCACGGATAGCCATTTCATATGCATAAGTTAGAATACGCTCGCAACCACTGCGGGTGATTTTACTCATCGCTTCTGCTTCAGTGCCATCTTCAGACACCACTTGACCTAAACCTGAATACATACCTTCGGTATTTTCACGAACAGTGACGATATCAATGTCTTCGTAACGTGCTTTAGTACCTTTAAATGATAAGACTGGACGTAAGTTAGCGTAGAGCTGGAATTTTTTACGCAAGCTAACGTTAATCGACGTGAAACCTTCACCCACTGGTGTTGTAAGAGGGCCTTTTAGCGTCACTTTATTCTTTGCAATTAAGTCTAAGGTTTCTTGAGGTAACAGTTCGCCGTGGTTTTCAAGTGCAACTAAACCTGCATCAGCGAAGTCGTAATCAAAATCGCAGCCTACCTTGTCTAAAATCTGTAGTGCCGAATCAATGATATCCGGACCAATACCGTCTCCGCGAATTACTGTAATGCGTTGTTTAGTCATAAACCATTCCTTAATGTTGATGTAGACGAATGAACGTCAAATAATGCCTGTCAGTCGTTGCTATAGGTCGATAAGCCTATATTTTTAGGGCGCGATTTATATCATAAATTAGTGATAAAAGCCAGTTGCCGTGCGCTATAACACGTTATTATACGGGCGAAAATGTGTGGCAAACGGAAAAGGCATCTTGTGCTATTCGTTTTAATTCTTGTTCTGTCACCCCGAGTACCGTCGCTGCACTTTGCCAATAAGCTTGGGTTTGCACGCATCGTTGTGATTCGACAAAATACAGTTCTCTGGTGATGATTAAACTTATTCCCAACAGGGCGGCTAGTTTTACTGAAACACCATGTTTTTGGCCTTTTAAATAATGCGGATCATGATAGTTGCTTAAGGCTACAATTTCATGACGCGGTTGATGCCATGCTTCGGCTAATGACAATGAATGACCGCGTAGTTGCTCCGAATTAACGCAGCTTATTAATGAGCGTATGTCATAGAAACAAGACGTCGGACGTTGCCATTTTAGTTGGATTTTTAATTGGGGATGAGTAAATAAGCCAACGCAAGCAAAATGTGACAGGGTACACGCTTGCTCAGGGATACCAATATCTGCAACCTTGGCTAAGCTGGCAGCGATATGGCCGCGAAGCTGAGCAAAATTAACGAAGTGCTTCTGCAAGGGAAAGTAATGTTGATTTAAACGACTAAGCAATGCTTGCTGCATAATGATACTTCCAGAACGCTCTAATCCGTGCATCATTAAGCCGTGTTGTATATCTTTCATGGGCAGTTTTTGACGGCTACTCTGTGACGCTGTTCGTTGTAAATGCTGAGCGAATGCAGGTTCTTGTGCTATGGCTTTACTCAACGCTTTTATATCTTGAACGGGTTTATTGAGTTCTCCCTGGATCGCAATTAACGTGGCTGGTGGGCGGCTCATTTTGTAACTCGGCGTAAATGCAGATACCGTCTTTAGCTGATTTTCACGTTTGAACTCTTGCCAATGATCTCCCCACAAATTATTAAGTTTATTGAATTGCTTATACTTTTGCGCGGGATAAACTTGTTTAACGCGAGATCGGGGCATTAAAAAGTGCGATGTATATGTCGATTTTTGCTGTGCTATACTCTGTGGAAAGCAGGCAATACCGCTGTCAAAAATGCCAATCACTATCCCAAGAGAATTGTCATCTAGCATGACGTATGCCCCTGGTGGGGTGATACTGGGATATCCTATAAGCGGTTCTAATAGCGTTGCCGCGGTGTTAGGTGATTGTTGAACTAATTGGCGCAATGCGACTTGAAAACTCATTTTTTTCGTTTGTGTCACGCCATGCATCATCAGCGAAAATCGTGCCGCTAACGCTACGCAGACAACATCTTTAGTCGCACCGACTAAGCTAAGCAAATGTTGTTTTTGATCTTTTTGCAACCACTGAATTTGCCGATATCCCCGCAACCACACCGCTTGTTGGTATTGTGTTAAAATTCGGCAAAACGGTTTGTTGATATTGCCTAAAGATGTTGTGGGATTTGGTTGAGTCTCATCGTTTCGAGGTTTATCAAAATAGGGTTGGTTAAAAGCAAATAGGCTGATAGCCGCGCACATAAGTTGCTGGGTCGTGGTCTCATTAAATCTATTACGTGCGCAAATTAGTGCGGTTATTAAGCATGTGCTAAAGGCAAGCTGGTAGCTAAAGGGTACAGATGTTTTGTGAAGATGTATTTGCGCAAACGTCAGATTGGGATGTTGTTTGGCCAACAGCAGTACGCTATTGCTAAAATCTAAGGTTTGCTGAACGAGTTCATTCGTTGGCTCGGGGAGACGATAAAGCGCAAGAAGTTTATGTAGGCTCTGATATTGCTGTTTAATCAAACTGTCGGGCACAGAGCAGACAAACCTTATAGGGTTAAGTAATCTTGATAAGCACTGTCGCCCCAAGCAATGAGTTCGTCATTTTTCAATAACAATGCAGTGCATTCATCCTGAGTCGTGATACCGTCTGATTTGACATGCTGCGTGCGGAAGAACATCACTTGGAACGTATTCTCAGCTGTCTTTTTCGCTTCACTTATATCAGGACCACCAAGAAGTTCTAATATTTGCTGCTTACTTTGACCTAATTCGAGTTTGGCGACTTGGACTTTGTTATATTCTTCACGATCTTTCCAATCCATGTCTTGGGCACTATCAGGATAAAACAGCAGCACTGCGGCTACAAATACGCCATAAAGGGCTACGCCGATACCGATTCGAGTCACTATTTTTTTATTCATTAGTCGTTATTTCTGTGGTTTAAATTAGTCGTAAGTTTGAGCGTAATTTTCGTCTTTATACTTAAAAATACCACGCTCAAACTCATTTTATTACATTATTTCGTAACAAGGCACATATTCAGTGCCTGGTAATTTCATGCGTTGTTGCACAACAAAAGACTGAAGCAACTCGTCCATTAATGCCATCAGCTCGCTGTCTCCATTTAACTGAAAAGGTCCTTTTTCACGGATAAGCTTAACGCCCTCGGCCTTTACATTTCCCGTTACAATCCCCGAGAAAGCTTTACGAAGGTTTGCAGCTAGCTCTGCTTTTGGTTGGTCAAAGTGCAGATTTAACTTTGCCATGCTGTCGTGGGTTGGCAAGAATGGTACTTGAAATTCAGGCTCAATCGTCAGTGACCAATTGAAATCAAAAGAATCTCCTTTCGCTTTACGATAGGCCCGTACATCAGCACGTCTATTGTTGATGGTTTGGGCGACTAATTTAGGGTCGTCTACAATAATTTGATAGAGCGACTGTGCTTCAGCTCCTAACGTGGCGCCAATAAACTTATCAATCGCGGTAAAATAGCCTTCGCATACTTTGGGGCCAGTGAGAATAATGGGTAGGACTTGTTCTTTGTTTTGCTCATTGAGCAGTAAACCAAGCAGGTAGAGTAATTCTTCAGCTGTACCGGCACCGCCAGGGAATACAATTATGGCATGGGACATGCGCACAAATGCTTCGAGGCGTTTCTCTATATCCGGCATGATAACGAGTTCGTTTACAATGGCATTTGGCGGCTCAGCAGCGATAATGCTCGGTTCGGTTATCCCTAAGTATCGTCGCTTGTCGTAACGTTGTTTAGCATGGCCTATGGTTGCGCCTTTCATTGGGCCTTTCATGGCTCCGGGCCCACAACCTGTGCAAATATTTAGCTCCCGTAGGCCTAATTGATAACCGACTTCCTTAGTGTACTGATATTCTGTTTCGCCAATAGAATGACCGCCCCAACAGACAACTAAGTTTAATTCAGCCGTATTTTTGAGGGTTTGCGCGTTGCGCATCATATCGAACACTTTATGGGTAATATAAGCGGACTGGGCTACGCCTGGGAATTCACAGCCATTGAAGCTTTCACCCATATGAAGTAGGTCTCTGAGCACCGAAAACAAGTGTTCTTGTACACCTCTAATTAATTTTTCGTCGACAAATGCGATCTCTGGTGGATTAATCAATTCTATTTTAACACCACGTTCTCGACTGATTAAGCGGACGTCGAATTTCTCATTCTTATCAAATAAGTCTTCGCAGTTGTCGGTCTCAGCGCCGCTGTTTAAGACGGCTAAACAACAACTTCGAAATAAATGATATAGCTGGCTGTCAGCTGAATGATTGAGTTTATCTACTTCTAATTTGGATAACTGGCTCATGGCCCCTATAGGGTTTAACTGAATACTGTTCATTGATTTCCTTAAATTGATAACACAGTCGACACATGCTTAAAACGAAAAATTTCCATCGATAGCTTATTGTCGGGCTAAACGTCGCTCTGGATAAATACTCTCGAAATTGCTTCTAAATGGATTAATGTCTAATCCACCCCGCCGAGTGTATCGAGCATAAACGGTTAGTTTTTGTGGTTGGCAAAAACGCATAATGTCGCTGAATATGCGCTCAACGCATTGTTCGTGAAATTCATTATGTTGGCGAAAAGATATTAAGTAACGTAATAAATTTTCAGAGTCAATTTGCTGGCCGTGATAACGGATCATTACACTGCCCCAATCCGGTTGGTTGGTAATCAAACAATTGGACTTAAGCAGATGGCTACAAAGGGTTTCTTGCACTTCAGTTTTATTAGCCGTCAGAATCGAAGGTTGTAAATCATAGTTGTCGATGCTGATGTCCAAGTCATCAATGCATTGGGCGTCCAAAGTACCAAGCTGTAAGCTGGGGAACTCATCTCTAGCAAATAACTGCACGTTTACGGGTAAACCCGCGCATGCAGACAAGTCTTTACTGATCATTTTCTGGACATGACTAATGGATTCAACTTTACTTTGGTTAAAGCTATTCAAATACAGTTTAAAAGACTTCGACTCAATTAAATTGATCGAATTACAAGGAACCTCGCAGCGCAGAATAGCAACTTGAGGTTTTCCGCGTAGATTTAACCAAGATAATTCGTAGCCATTCCATCGGTCGACACCATCAAAAGGTAACGCATCACCGAAATTAAGTTCTTGGCGATTTAAGCTACGAGGGACACCTTGCAGTAATTCAGGGCTGTAAAATTCTTTATACTGAGTGGGCTTACCTAACGTTAAGGTACTTAAAATATCAGAGGGAAGCGTTCTATCTTGCATGGAAAATACCTCAGGTGATGAATAGGTTAGCTATATTTTACATTAGGTTAGCTGCATTTTATCAGAAGATTACTCTAATTTAATGCTACATTACCTCGCATTTATAACTAAGCAAGAGCGTACATTATGCCTTTAAAGGTAAATCAAGCGTTAGACGAATTTATACAGCGCTTTATACGTTTCTCAAAGACTCATCCTGAAGTGACGACTATGGAATATGATGCTGATTGGCCATCAGCATGTTACCGAACGGGTACTGATGAAACGTCAGGAAATCTCATCTCATGGGAACCGGTATTGCGTGATCAAATTACTGACTTTTCGGAATTATCTGCTGCCTTAGAATTGACGCTTCATCCTGATATAGCTATGTTTTATACTCGTTACTGGAGTGATAATATATTTGCGCAACACCCAAGCGGTCCGCTACAAATCCTGCAGGCTTGGAACGACGATGATTTATCTCGATTACAGCAGAATATTATTGGTCATATTTTAATGAAGCGTCGATTACGTCAACCAGAAACAATTTTTATTGCCTTGACAGATCAAGAGGATTTTATTTTAAGTGTGGATAATCAAACGGGGGCGGTCATGCTAGAACAAGTTGGTTTGCAACCAAAGGAGCAAGTTTCATCTAATCTAGCTACCTTCCTAAGTGAAATAGAACCAACCCTACCGCATTTTTAACGATTATTTTGCGTCTGAGCTGAGTATGGCTCTTAACTGTTGGTTAAGATGGTGGACTTGCTTTTCAAGTTTGATGACCCGCTTTTCTAACGAGTCAGTTGGTTCTTGCTCTTGCGCAGGTATTTCACTCGTTTTGATGATTTGCTCAGGTTGCGCTTTCCAACTTTGAATACCTTTAATGGCCTCGGGAATAGACACATTTCCGCCGGCGCGGCTCCTGACTAATCCTACACTGGGTTTTTTGCCTTCTTTTACCAATGTTTGGCATACAGAAATGAGATCTGATAGACGATTATTCATTGTTTAGTCAATTCCGCGAAAATTTAGTTGTAAAGACTATTACACCTCAATAAATTTTATTTGTAAATCTAAAATATTCTTTTAAATCATATAGATAAATAGTTGGCCTTCTTATTGTATACATGGATGTATGTGATTATTGCAAAACGCTATTTTCGCTTAAACCTAAAAATAATATAAAAGGAGTTGAATATGAAGCCAAGATTACTTGTCGGCGCATTAGGGTTATCGTTATTATTATCTGGATGTGTAATTTCAGTAGATGGGGACGGGTACGACGGCCATCACTCTGACTGGCAAAAGCAAGAAAAAGACAACCGCAAAGAAGTAGCACAGCTTCAACCCAATTTGACCGCTGGACAAATTATGGAGCGGATGGGTATTGCTGATTTTAGTGAGTTAGTGAAAAAAGGTGATGATCAATTTCATGTCTTGTACTACCGCACTCAGCGCAAAGACGATGATGGCGTAACGACTAAAGATGAATGTACGCCCTTAGTGTTGAAAAACGACAAGCTTATTGGCTGGGGAGATTCGGCTTTAAGTATGCTCAATCAGTAAAAAAATTGATAACATCATGCTCTATCAGAGCATGATGTCATTCTCGTTAAACTATAGTTTAACGAATTCGGGTGTTTAGTTGATCGATTAACTCTGCCCATTCTGCATCTTCTAGTAATGCATTTCTAATAAATTCAGCTTGAGATTTTGTCCAAAATTCTGCGTCCTCTATATGCACGCCCTGGCGCAATCCCTTGTGCTCGTCAATGAAAGCTACAATATCACGTTCTTGACCACCCAGACCCAGTTGTTCGAACAGGTCGCTCATTGTTGTGTGATAATTTTCCATTGAATACTCCTGATATTTTAATGGTTTATGATTGACTTATATGTCGTTTTACAAAATATTAACATGTATTATGAATATATTATGCGAATTTAAACCTCCTAGGAGAGAGCAGCATGCCATTATCTCAAACCATTGTCGCCCCTGATATGGATAACATAAAAGCGGTATATCTAGCAGCGGATGATTTAAAGATAGCCGCGTCCATTTTATATCAGGCTTATCATGACGATCCTTTGTTTATGGATATTTTTCAGTTTAACAAAGAAGGCTATGAATCACGCCTACGCTCGGCGATCCGGGAAGAGTTGAACGCTTTTTGGCAAGCACGGCAACCTATGATTGGTTTGTTTGATGATGGTCGTTTGCTGGCTGTTGCGTGTTTAATAGGGCCCGATGCCGAGTTTGGGCCTAGCCGCTTTTGGCATTGGCGCCTGAAAATGTTATTAACCGCTGGCTATTTCGGTACCAAGCAAATGGTTGAAAAAGAACAGAAAGTGCGAGAGCACATTCCTGCTGAGCGATATCACATGCTGTCTTTTATTGGGGTTCATCCTGATTATCAACATTATGGGTTAGGGCATATATTGATGAATGCTATTGATAGCGTAATGAAAGAGGATGCCGGTAGTGAAGGGATTGGCGTGTATGTGACACTGCCTAAATGCCTCTCTTTCTTTGAGGATGGTCAATATAAAATGCTTGAAGCGCTAGAAACTGGACATATCACAGGTCATTTAATGTTTTGTGGGCGTCAATAGTCGTTAATTTTGTCATGTTTATTTACATAAAAAGGACATCGTAAATGAACTTTTTGTATGACCGCCTAATTTAGTTACCTAGACTATATTTTATGTGTAGTCCATTTCCCTACAACCTTGTACGAAATCTCGTACAAGGTTGTAGGACAAAGTCATTTTATCCCGTCCGTTTTCTCTCTATTAATAAAGCAAGTTGTTGTAAACAAACAACATAGTTCTATTTATTATACTTTTGTCTAATGAATGTAGCTCAAGTGTCACAAAAGCATGTCGAAAATATTTTTGATTGTTATATAGTTTGTCCTGTCACAAGGAAACACGACGAGTCAGGACGACACAAGGAAGAATTAGGACAGGCTCAAGAAGAGCAACACGGTTCAATGACTAAGCCGTAACATGGATTAACAGGATAGGCTCAGCACGAGCAACCCATTTGGAAATGGGCAAAAGGAAAAGGACACACTCAGGACGAGTGCCCATTCTGGACGAATGAAACAAGGATGACAAGGAGGCTTCTGGAAGAAGTCGCTCAATATTGAGCACAAGGAAACGGACATACTCAGGACGAGTTGCTTAAACGGAATTGGGCGCATTGGAAGCAAATAGGATGGCGGTCGGGAAGACGGCATTCACTTTGGAAAGTGACGAACAAGGAAAAGGAAACACTTAGGATGAGTGTATCATTCAGCATGAATGATAGAAGGACGATACAAGGAGACTTACGGACCGAGTCGCTCAATATTGAGCACAAGGAAATGGACATACTCAGGACGAGTTGCTTAAACGGAATTGGGCGCATTGGAAGCAAATAGGACGGCGGTCGGGAAGACGGCATTCACTTTGGAAAGTGACGAACAAGGAAAAGGACCCACTTAGGATAAGTGCAGCATTCTGGATGAATGACAGAAGGATAAGACACGGATTGTGTGAGTTAGCTGTTGCGAGGGAGCGCGCAGAAGGACCTTCAGCTTTTTATGCAAAGCCGCGGCCTGAATTAGTTCAGGCCGCGGCTTTGCTGTTTGTGAGGTAAATGATTTTTACCAATATAATTTTAAAATTTGCGCGTTAAAGGTTAGTTAGCCTAATCGGCTCGGTAAGCGGGTGTTTCTACCTGCAGAATATGCTGACCAGCCATGGTTAGTGTGCCTTGATAACTGTTTTCTCCATTTCCCGAAAACTCGAAAATAAAACAGCTTTGCCAATCTAGCTTGCCAAGATAACTGCCGATCCGTGTCTTGTGCCGTGCCACACTGATAAGTTGTAAACCATGTTTCTCGCAATATTGTTGTAAATGCTGGTTAGCTTTTTCAGTGATAGCACGCATGCGCCAAAATTGGAAAATGACTAATAGGATGATGAGAAATAGTGTTAAATCGAATAAATTCATTGCTGCTGCCCACTGAATAAATGTCCGATTACTTGCGTTAAGGCTGGGGACCTATTCGGCCAGCGGATCACAGCAAGCATTTGCGAGCGGATATCCGGTAATTGAACCAAATCACTGTATAAACTGGCGCATAATTCGGTATCGATCACAGCAAGTTGATTGATGTATTGCCTAAGAGTGTCTTCGTTGCTCAATAATTGCCAGTGCCGTGCTGCGATTAACAACATGATATCTGCATTTGAACCGTATTCTGAATCAAGCACACGTTGAATAAAGTGCTGAACCACCGTTTTAGCCACGCTTTGGCTCAGGGCACGTAAAGTCCATTGCACGGTCAATGAGTTAGTAAAGTCTTGTTCGGCCCACTTGACTAAATGTTGGCTTAAATGTTTGTCAATGGCATGATTCTCTAAAGACGACAATAGCGCTTGTTGTACTTGAGGAGCCACAGTCGGCAAATGGTCAATGATGAGTTGGGCTGCATCTTTGCGGCGTACGCTGGCCGCTAGATCGGCAATGCCTTGTAAAGCCACTTCTTGCCAGTTATGCATTTGTGGCTGCGTAAAATAACGCAGTGCCCCTGAGTAATATTCGCTAGGAGGTAAATTAAGGGCAGTTCGACTAATACTGTTGAAGTCAGCTAATTGTTGCTGATTGGGCACAAAGGTATATGGATTTTCTGGCAAACGCCCTTGTGCTTCTTTGTTACGCTCTAACTGGGCTCCGAGGGCATCGGTAATAATCTGTAAAAAGTGATCTCGGGTAGCCGTCATCACTAAGCCTTTTTCATCTAAGGGTAACTTAACGAACCAAATGTAATGTTCGCGACTTAATTGACGGCTATAAAAAATAATGCCAAACCAAGCGTGTTGTTGACGGGGGTAGGGCGCCGCAATACTCGCGTTTTCGATATCTAAAAACGTTTGGCTATCGATATTACGAATGGTTCTGCCCATATCAAATACCCGATATTCTGTTCCCGCATGGAGAAGAAATTCACTGATGGAGCTGATTTGATTCATGTTTACCTATAAACTGCCGCGAAATATGCGGAAATACCCTGAATGTGGTGAACTAACACCCAATTTGAGAAGAATAAATATGTACCAAAGCATGCCATGTAGCGACCCAGAAGTCCAAATACAGCGCTTATTAAATCGTTTAGAATCGGCGCTAAAGACCACTGAACACTGGTCGTTAACGCCCCCTTCATTATGGGCGATGCAAAGTGATGCTCCCTTCGCCTGTGATCGAATGGATTTTGCGCAATGGCTACAGTTTATATTTATTCCCAGGTTCACTGAAATGCTCAAACTTCAGCGGCCTCTGCCAACCAGCATGGCGCTGTTGCCTATGGCTGAAGAATGGTACAAAGGATTACAAAAAAGTGAACCTGTGCGTATTCATGTGCTTGTAGTCATAGCACAAATTGACGATTTATTTAGCGGTAAGCTTTTATGATGTTGAAAATTCTGTATCAAGATGACTATGTGGTCGCTATACATAAACCCGCTGGTTTATTGGTGCATCGAAGTATGATTGATCGCCATGAAACACAGTTTGCTATGCAAATGTTACGCGATCAAATCGGTCAGCACGTATTTCCGGTACATCGTTTGGATAGGCCTACTTCTGGTGTGCTTATTTTTGCTTTATCGGCGGACGTGGCTCGATTACTAGGGGAGCAATTTGCTGGGCATGATATCGCTAAAACGTATTTCGCAATTGTTCGAGGGCATATCAAGGAGCCGGGAACTATTGATTACGCCCTCAAGGAAAAACTTGATAAAATAGCTGATAAACGCGCCAAGCAAGACAAAGAAGCGCAAGAAGCACAAACGGAATACGTGCCATTGCAGCATTTTGAATTACCATTTGCCGTAAGTCGTTATCCATCAGCTCGCTACACGCTTGTTCGGCTGCATCCTAAAACAGGTCGCAAGCATCAACTGCGTAGGCACATGTGCCATATCAATCACCCTATACTAGGAGATACTACTCATGGTGACGGCAAACATAATAAATTTGTTCGTGAGCAATTTGAATTTAATCGTTTGGCGCTAACATGCCAGCAGATGACGATTAAGCATCCAATTAGCCATGAAAAGTTGGCAATAGTGAATGATTTTGACCTAAGGATGTCTACCCTTATGTCACAATGGGGTTGGCAGTTGCCGGCAACAGATGGGTTAGATTTAGCGTTTAATAATCAGTAAACTAGTTTTGTTTTAGTAATGGAAGAGCAGAGTATGAGTAAAGTAGGTATTTTCGTTGGTTCGGTCTACGGTAACGCCCAACATGTGGCTGAGCAAGTGCAGGAGCTTCTCACCAGTAAGCAATTGGTTAGTGAGATTTATGACGACCCGAGCGTAGATGATTTTAAACGTTGCGATAGTTATATTTTTGTTTCATCCTCAACGGGGCAGGGAGACATACCACCTAATTTGGAATTTTTTGTTTCTGATTTAAAAGATATTTTTCCGTTAATGGATCAAAAACCGTTTGCCGTCATTGGGTTAGGAGACAGCAGCTATTGTGATTCATACTGCGGCGCAGGTGAGCAATTGCAAGCCTTGTTACTTGAGTTACAGGGTAAGCCGGTTGCCGATATGTTGAAAATTGACGCTTGTGAAACCTTAGAGCCTGAAAAAGAAGCGCTTGAATGGATTGAATCTCTGGTCGGCGAATTTGCCTAAGCAGTGATTCTTTATAAAGAATAAAAAAACGGCGTGATATCCATGATATCGCGCCGTTTTTATTTGCACCGCTCACAATTTACTGTGCAGGAATTTCAGGCACAAAAAAAGCGCCTAAGCGCTTTTTGACAATAAACCTTCTGAACAAATATTAAGCTAAGGCTTTAATCTGTGCAGACAAACGGCTCTTATGACGAGCAGCTTTATT